>ERZ894199.1171-NODE-1171-length-9499-cov-75.535578_pt1 | contig 9499 bp, 7 predicted proteins | sample MGYA00380285_ERZ894199 | MGnify/ENA primary metagenome ERZ894199 (study PRJEB32331, sample SAMN06328447) | human gut metagenome | biome: human gut microbiome; feature: stool | host: Homo sapiens | collected 2012-01-17 ... | reverse complement strand
CGCGTCTCTTCAAACTGGAACAGAACTACCGCTCTACCCAGACCATCGTTGAGGCAGCTAACAGTCTGATCAAGCATAACCGCAACCAGATTCCTAAGGATGTGTTCAGCGAGAATGCGAAGGGTGAGAAGATTCAGTATAAGCCTGCTTACAGCGACAAGGAAGAGGCGGCGATTGTGGCGAAGGATGTGAAGCGTATCCGGCGCGAGGATGGCTGCCAGTATAGTGATTTTGCCATTCTCTACCGCACCAATGCCCAGAGCCGCAGCTTCGAGGAGGAGTTCAGAAAGCAGGGTATTCCTTATCGCATTTATGGCGGACTGAGTTTCTACCAGCGCAAGGAAATTAAGGATATTATTGCTTATTTCCGTCTGGTGGCGAATCCGGATGATGAAGAGGCTATCAAGCGTATCATCAACTATCCGGCACGAGGAATAGGGGCTACTACGGTGCTGAAGATTGCTGACTGTGCCCATCAGAACCAGGTGAGTTTCTGGGAGGTAATCGGTGCCCCAGAGCGGTATGGACTGGCGGTTAACAAGGGTACGATGAACAAGCTGGAAAGCTTCAGACTGCTCATTTCTTCGTTTATCGAACGAGCTCAAACCACGGATGTCTATGAATTGGGTGATGCCATTATCAAGGAGAGTGGTATCAGTCAGGATATCATGTCGGGCAAGGATGCCGATGATCTGGCACGTCAGGAGAACCTGGAGGAATTCTTGAGCGGTATGTCGGCTTTTGTGGAGGAACGCCGTGAAGAGGGTAGGTTCGATGAACTCTTCCTGCAGGATTATCTGCAGGATGTGGCGCTGCTTACCGATGCTGACAGCGATGGTGATAAGGATGAACCTCGTGTATCTCTGATGACGGTTCATGCTGCCAAGGGTCTGGAGTTTCCTACGGTCTTCGTGGTTGGTTTGGAAGAGAATATCTTCCCAAGTCCGCTTTCTGCTGCTTCGCTCCGAGAACTGGAGGAGGAACGGAGATTGCTTTACGTAGCCATTACTCGAGCTGAGAAACATTGTATCCTGACGAACGCCAAGAACCGCTGGCGATATGGCAAGATGGAGTTTGATAATCCGAGTCGGTTTATCGATGAGATTGACGGCAAGTTGATTGATAGCCAGGATGAGGCTGGTGGAAGCTTGTTTGGCTCTATGTCTGACCAGCCGGAGTGGGCGAGAGCGCAACGTCCTCGCAGACCGTGGGAGGATGCTGAGCAGCCTAGATACAGTAGCAGGTATCAGAATTCCAAACCGGTAGCATCGCAGTTTGTGGCAGATCCTAAGCCATCTCTCTTTGATGATGAACCTGAGACTTCACGTACTTCCGGACGCTCGTCTGTTTCCGGACGCTCATCTCTCTCTGAAGGTAATTTCAAGTCTGTTAGAGCGCTGAATGCAGCGAAGCGTTATATGGAGACGCATTCTTCTCATCCTGCTTCTCGCGGTACTGGATCTTCTGCAGCATCAGTTTCTTCTTCTGCAGCTTCATCTGCTGGCAGTTCTTCTTGTGGTTTACAAGAGGGAATGAAGATAGAACATCAGCGTTTTGGACGGGGAACGGTATTGAAGATTGAAGGTACTGGTGAGAATACGAAGGCTACGGTTGAGTTCGTTCATTCTGGCACCAAACAGCTTCTGCTGAAATATGCCAAGTTTACGGTAGTAGATTAAGTTCAGTAGTCTGATTTTGCGTTTTTAATAATATATTAGGGCTCTTTAGTATGCTAAAGTACTAAAGAGTCTTAATTTTTTGTATAATTATTTGTTCTTCTTGTAACTTTTGTTTATATTTGTAGCATATTTACGAACGATATGCAAAAAAGCGTTTAATATTTAACTTATAAACAGAACGATTATGAAGAAATTAATGATGATGGCAGTAATTCTGCTTGCTGGTGTAGGAAGTGTAATGGCACAGAGCGATTACAAGCGCGGGATCTTTAACCATGTAGGTCTTAACGTGGGTGCAAGTACTGAGGGTATTAGTGTTGGTGTGGCTGCTCCTGTTACTAACTTCCTTGAGGTAGAAGCAGGTGTGAACATCATGCCATCTTTTAAACTGTCTGGTGATTTGGATGTAGATGTCAATACCAGTTCTTTGCCTCAAGTACCTGATTTTCAGTACCCAACCAGTGCAACCATTCATGCAGAAGGGGCATTCGACCGTACCACCTTTAATGTAAAGGCTAATCTGTATCCATTCGGTGGTGGCAGCAAGTTCTTTATCGCAGCTGGTTTGTCTATTGGTGGTGAGAAGATTGCTGAGGTTACCGGTTCTTGTGATGAACTTCGTGATTTCTCTAATAAATACTTGAAAAATAATCAAACTTTGGAGCAAAAGTTCCGTAAGGCTATATCAGCCAACTTGGGTGGTTACAACTTGGAGCTCGATGAGAATTATAACCTTCAGGGTGATATCCGTTGCAAGAATGTTCGTCCATACCTCGGTTTAGGTTTCGGTCGTCTGGTTCCTAAGAACCGTATCGGTTGCCGCTTTGAGTTGGGTTGCCAGTTCATGGGTAAGCTCAAGGTTTACCAGAATGGTAACGAGATAGATATCAATAAGGCATTGGAAGATGCTGGTGAGGATGATCTCTCTAAGTTTGTAAAAGACTTGAAGGTTTATCCTGTTTTGAAGTTCTCTCTTACAGGTAGAATCTTATAATATAGATAAAGAGTTATAAAAATAGATTGGGCAAGACCATCTCTGGTCTTGCCCTTTTTGTTTCTATATACTATAAATTGAAAAAGCGTCCCCGCAGTAGCCTCACGGTCACTACGGGGACTTATAATTACTAACATCTAACTTTAGCATTTTTGTTTAAACTTAAAAACAAATTCTTTATGAGAGTAATTTCTCCATTATCTATAAACATAAACCAAGTATCTCATATATTGCAAGTAACTTGTTTCCTGCAAATATCTTGTATCCTTAAATGCAAGTTCTTAGAAAAGTTAAACCCATAGACCAGTATCTCTACTAATATCTTGATTATTTTTATTTTATTGCTTTTTGTCTGTTTAATATTAAATACTTTTAAGTTCACAATGCAAAGATATAAAAAAAATGGGTAAACTCCAAATTAATTTTGCTTTATTTTGTGTTAAGTGGCTTTTATTGTACTTATGCGGCGGTTTTTAAGGATTAACCGGCAAAGTTAAGAGGGTGTATCATAAACATTCAAATGCTTTATGATACACCCTCTTTCTCAGAATTCTGAATATTTTTCGTGTTTATAACGCTTCGTCTTCAGGTCGTGGCATCTGTGTCTGGGGCTTCTGTTTCTTGCCTGACTTCATGAATAGTTTCTTCTTCTTGAGCCATGCAGCCTTGCGTATTTCGTATTCTTCGCGATGACGCTCCAAAAAATTATCTGCCATGTTTCGTTTCCTTTTTTACTTTGCGTTATGAATGCTTATTCTTCTTTAAACTTACTGTAAATCACTTTGATTCGGATCGGACCAGATGCCACCTTCTTACCAGTCTTCTCGTCTGTGGTATAATCCTTGTTAGGATCATCCGTACCCACGATGAGTCGGGTGGAAGCGAGTGACATATCGTGATTGATCTTGGAGATGACGGTAGTATAGCCCTGTGTGGTTGTGATGACGTTTACAGGAACCAGTACTACTTTATTCCAGTTTTCCCCCTTGCCCTTGTTCTTATACATGGCAGAAACCAGGTTGGCGATATTCTGGAATGTATAGGCATTCTTGTAGGTGCCGGTACTGCTGTAGCTTGCCGTATAAGAAGTACGGTTGTCAGCCAACTTGCTCTTTTCGAAGAACGACTGCAAACTGTCTTTCTGAACCATCAGGATGGTGCTTGGTGTAGCAAAGTTGTATGGGTTGTCTTCGTTTTCATTGTTGAGTCGTGGGAAAGAGATGGTAGCAGTGTTGAGCGTATCCTTCTCATGACCTTTCATGATATCTTCGATAGGGAGGGTAACCTCGGTGAAGATACCTGCCGGCGACTTGAGGTAAGTCCAGTTCTGCTGATTTTGATTTGCCAACTGCTCCAAGTTCTTGTTATCGTTCTCAATCTTGTTGAGCTGCAATACCTCTTCTGTACCATCGAAACGGTTGTATCCGATGCTTACAGCTGTACTGTCTGTAACGCCGTCCTTTGCCTTGATGGTCTTGTGGCGGGTCCAGTAGAAGATAAGCTCTGTATTCCAGATCTTAGCCATGTTACCCGTACCGCCTACGTTCTTGATATAGAAGCCAGGGCAGACGTTGTGCAGGAACTTGTAGTTGGTCTTGAAGTACTCAGGATGTTCAGCGTATGTTTGCATGATGTAAGAACCATAGTTCTTGTATGTCTTACCATCTTTCGTGTACATCTTATTCAAGTAAATCTTGAAGTTCTTGACATCTGATGTATTGCTCAAGTTGTAATTACTGCTCCAATGCTGGTTGTTTTCGTTTACCCAGCCTTTCTCGAAGGCATCATAATCAGAGTAATACTCCTGATCTTCTGCCATCGGCTTTGTCATCTCATAGGCTGTCACCTTCATTGGGGCGATAGTATCACCATAGCTGGCGTTGTATGAAACCAGGAGGTAGCATGAGTCTGCTTCGATAGAACCTTTGTTTGCCTGCTTGATGTAATCGAGTGTATCTACAGAGAAAGTAGGCAATACGCTCAACTGGGTCATGTAGTCGCCCTTTACATAGTTGCCGGTTTCCGGGTCTTTCATCTTTCCGATGAGCCCCGTGTTGTTGCGGCTCAATACGGCACCTGCTACTATAGACTTTGTGGTAACATTGAACGCTGAGTTGGAAATGTTAATGTTGTCTATCTTATTAGTGATGCTACCACCGATTCCCTCGGTGGTATCATCACATGCAGCGAAAGTAAGCGCTGCTATTACTAATACTGTTAAGAGTCTTAAAATTTTCATTATCCTTGTATGTATGTGTCTCTGTTGTCGGAATTTTATTCTGCGTCAGGACAAACCTTGTTGATGAAGTCTGCGTATGGCTCCTGGATATCTTCTCCCGGATAAGCCAGTACAGGCTTGTTCTTCTCCTTCGCATAATCAAAGAGAATCTGGTTAGCTTCTTCTTCACCTTCTACCACACCGTCGCTATAGTCGATGGCGAGTTTGCCGAGCTCAATGAAGTTGAAGTCGTCCTGATAGCTGTCGAGCAGTTCAGACTTGGCATCGCGGAAGGCAACGCAACGTTTGAAGTTGGTACCCAGTTCACCCTTGAGTTCGTTGGTATAGAGAGCGGTAATAACCTTTGATTCAGCAAATGAAGGCTCTTCGCTGTAGGCTGTCTTTACATAGAATGGCACTACTGCGCTAGCCCAACCCTGGCAGACGATTACATCAGGCTGCCAGCGGAGCTTCTTTACGGTTTCCAATACACCACGTGCGAAGAAGATAGCTCTTTCTCCGTTGTCGGCATATTCCTTTCCGTTTTCATCGGTGCCCATTTGGCGGCTCTTGAAATAGTCGTCATTATCGATGAAATAAATCTGCTGTCGTGTTGTTGGTATAGATGCAACCTTGATGATCAGCGGATGGTCTGTATCATCTATGATAAGGTTCATACCAGACAGGCGAATGACCTCGTGCAATTGTCCGCGACGCTCGTTGATGGTGCCCCACTTAGGCATGAAGGTGCGGATCTCAAAACCTGCTTCCTGCATCTTCTGAGGCAGTTCGCGTCCCATGATTGACATGTGAGACTCGGCTACGTATGGGTCGATCTCCTGATTGATAAATAATACTTTTTTTGCCATAAAATTTAAATTTTATTCTTACGAATTACGTGCAAAGGTACAAAAAAAACTTCAAATAGGGGCATTTTTTCTCCGAAATTCATTATTTTCGGCAATAATTCGCATATTTTTAGGTTTTTTCTTTCTCATTTGAGAAAAAAGTTGTTATTTTGCACCCGAAAACAGATTATGACGATGAAAGTATTCAATAAGATTGTTGACCTCCAGAACGAACTCTTCATGTGTCGTAAGGAGGGAAAGGAAATCGGCCTTGTGCCAACTATGGGTGCGCTGCATGAGGGTCACGCCTCTCTTGTTAAGCGCAGTGTGAAGGAAAATGGCGTGACTGTAGTTTCTGTGTTCCTGAATCCTACACAGTTTAATGATCAGGGTGACTTGGATCGCTATCCTCGTACCCTCGATGCTGACTGCAAGCTCTTGGAGGCTTGTGGTGCTGACTATGTGTTTGCACCATCGGTGAAGGAGATGTATCCTACACCAGATACACGCCACTTTGAGTTTCCACCTGTTTCTACCGTGATGGAGGGTGCCAAGCGCCCGGGTCATTTCAATGGTGTATGTCAGGTAGTGAGCCGTCTTTTCTATATCGTTCGACCAACCCGTGCTTATTTCGGTGAGAAGGATTGGCAGCAGATTGCTGTCATCAAGCAGCTCGTGAAGTACATCAACAGCGATGTGCAGATTGTGGAGTGCCCTATTGTCCGTGATGAGGACGGTTTGGCTAAGAGCAGCCGTAATACTTTGCTGGCTCCTGATGAGCGTGCCATTGCGCCAAACATTTATAAGGCCCTGAAGGAGAGTGTAGAGTATGCCAAGACTCATACCGTACAGGAAACTCACGATAAGGTGGTTGCCGACATCAATGCTGTAGAGGGTCTGGAGGTAGAGTATTTCCAGATTGTGGATGGCGACAGCCTGCAGGATGTTTCTTCATGGGAGGATAGTGCATACGTGGTAGGTTGCATCACCGTTTATTGCGGTAAGACTCCTATCCGTCTCATCGACCATATCAAGTATAAGGGATAATTCCTCGATAGATTTCTTTATTAAGTTTAATCCGTAACAGATCAAGTAATAACAGAACAATGCAGATAGAAGTATTGAAGAGTAAGCTCCATTGTGTAACCGTAACTGAGGCTAACCTGAATTATATGGGTAGCATCACCATCGATGAGGACTTGATGGACGCTGCTAATCTGATAGCAGGCGAGAAGGTTCAGATTGTAGACAACAACAATGGTGAGCGCTTGGAGACCTATATTATCAAGGGTGAGCGTGGCAGCGGTTGTATCTGCCTGAACGGTGCTGCAGCCCGCAAGGTGCAGGTGGGCGATACCGTCATCATCATCGCTTATGCCCTGATGGACTTTGAGGAGGCTAAGACCTTCAAGCCAACCGTGGTTTTCCCAAAAGAAGGAAACAGGGTTTAATATTCAATGGAAACAAAAGAAAGGGTGTGTCATGGACTTATGGCACACCCTTTCTTTTGTTTTATTACTATATAATTTAAGGTGTAATTACGATGGGTTACGGATAGATCTCGATATGGCTGCTGCCGGAGTTGCCATTCTTGATAATTCTTATCTGGGTGGTGATGCGCTCGCTCATCGTGTCGGTATGACTGATGACGCCCACCTTCTTGCCTTGCGAACTTTGCAGCATGGCGAGGGAGTCGATGACGGTGGCTAGGGTGTCAGGGTCGAGGGTTCCGAAGCCTTCATCGATGAACAGGTTCTCGAAGGAGATGTTGCGGGAGGACAATGCCGACAAGCCCAAGGCGAGACCGAGACTTACGATAAAGGTTTCGCCACCAGATAGGGAGGTTGTGTCTCGGATATCGTCGGCACGGTCGTGGTCGATGACTCGGATGCCCAGCGAATGCTTTACCTGCTGCAGTTCGTAACGGCTGTTGAACTTTCTGATTTCCTGGTTGGCGTGCGCTATCAGGAAACTGAGCGTATAGCATTGGGCTATCTTGCGCAGCGTCTTTCCGTCTGCTCCGATGGCATCCGTAATGGCTGTCCAGTCGTCCTTTTCCTGCGTTACGAGCTTCAGAGCCTCAGCCTTGTCACCCAACTGCTTTACGGCTTCCTGATGGTTCTGCATCCTGGCGTTGGCAGCAATCAGTTCGTTGCGCTGGCTTCTTTCCTGATACTCCTGCTGAATGGTCAAGAGAGCATCACGGGTTTGGGCAGGCTGATGTTCCAAGTGCTGCTGATGCGCCTTTTCTGCACTCTGGTAAAGAGCAGTAGTTGAAGCCACGGCTTTCTCCTTTTCGTCCTTTTCCCGTCGGATAGCGTTCCAGTCTTCGGCAGAGTGAAGCATCTCTCCGATGGTATTTCGGTCGATAAAGCTTGGTTCGATACTTCTTTCCTCGATGCCTTCCTCTTCGGAGTCTTTTCCTTCGATGCTCTTTTCTTCAAGCTGCTTGTTATATTCCTCAATCCAAAGGTCGAGTTCCTTTTCCTTCGTTTGCAGATTCTCTTTCATCGTTTTGTTCTGAGACAGCATGGTTTGATGCGAACCTTTACTGTTGGCGAGTTCCGCCTTCAGTTTGTTAATATTCTCGTTCTGAGTATCAGCTGCTTTCGTTGCGTCATCCTTTGCTGCTGTCAGTCTTTGTTCAGCCGCATCTGGTTCTTCGCCATTCAGAATCTGCTTGTATTTCTCCTGCCATTCCTCCATTTCCTTCTTGGCGCTATTCCATGCCTGAAGGGCTTTCCCGTAAGCCTCCTCCTTACTCTTTTGCTGTGAGATGAGGTTGTTGGTAAGTGCTTTTTGCTCAGTTAGTTTTGTGGTGCAGGTTGAAGTGTTTTCTTGGGCTTTGTTCTGTATAGTAGAAGCCTTGCTTTCATACGCAGCTTCATCCTTTACAGCCTTATCCTTGAGTTGGGTCAGCCGTTCTATCTCTTTCTGAATCTTGTTAAAGAGACTCAGTTTGCTGCTCGCATCTTTCGCCTTGTTTTCATAGATAGGCAAGAGCGATTTCAGTTCTGCCTCAGCCTTCGGAATCTTTGGATACTGGGCGATGAGCGCCTTCCATTCCTCTTCGTAACTGGCGATTTCTCCCGACAGCTTTTCCTGTTGTTTCTGGAGCGTCTGTACTTCACCATCGTTCTGTTTTCTCTCGCCGGAAAGGTTCTTCTCCTCTTTCTGCTGCTGTTTCAGCAGATCCTCCTTGGCTTTCAGAAGTTGAGAGAGTTCCGTGGTGGCTTCCTCAAACTGTCTGTTGTCGGTATGATAAGGATGGGTTGTGCTGCCGCAGAGCGGACAAGGTTTGCCTTCAGTCAGGTTGGCACGATGAATCTCCCATTTCTCACTCACCATGAGGGTATAGGCATTTCTCAGCGTCAGGGTCTCTTGGGTCAGCGCCTCGATGGTTAACTTGCCCAGCGCTTCATCTATCTCAGCATTTCTATTGCCCAAGACCAGGATGCGCTCCTCATTCTTCTGCTTTTCTGTTGTGGCGGCATCGAGATGAGCCACAACCTTGATGGCTTGCTGGACATCCTGCAGTTTCTTTTCGGCTACAGTCACGCTGTTCTGCAGTTCCTCTATGTTCTGTCTGGCAGTCTTATTTCTTTCCTTCTCCCAAGCCTGTTCAGCAGCTTGCGTCGCTTCGTTCAGAACCTGTTTCTGCTTGGCAATCTCTTCATTTGTCGTTTTGAGGGCAAGGTTCGCTTTCTCCGTTTCGGCTTCCCATTTTTGGATGTTTCGGGCGTTTTCCTCCACGTCTTTC
>ERZ894199.1162-NODE-1162-length-9546-cov-8.441471_pt1 | contig 9546 bp, 7 predicted proteins | sample MGYA00380285_ERZ894199 | MGnify/ENA primary metagenome ERZ894199 (study PRJEB32331, sample SAMN06328447) | human gut metagenome | biome: human gut microbiome; feature: stool | host: Homo sapiens | collected 2012-01-17 ... | reverse complement strand
GCGCTGGAGGAGGCCGCACGGGCCGCCGCGCTGGGCGAGGTGCCCGTGGGCGCGGTGGTGGCCCGGAACGGCGAGATCATCGCCGCCGCCCACAACACCCGCGAGACCGAGAAAAACGCCCTCCACCACGCCGAGCTGCTGGCCATTGACGCGGCCTGCAAAAAGCTGGGCGGCTGGCGGCTGTGGCAGTGTGAGCTGTTCGTTACGCTGGAGCCCTGCCCCATGTGCAGCGGCGGCATCATCAACAGCCGGATCAGGCGGGTGGTGTACGGCGCGGCGGATACCAAGGCCGGGTGCTGCGGCAGCGTGACCGACCTGTTCGCCCTGCCCTTCAACCACCATCCGGTGGTGGAACGCGGCCTGCGGGCGGAGGAGGCGCAGGCGCTGCTGCAGGCGTTTTTCCTCCGGCTGCGGGAGCAGCGGGCCGCAAAGCCCCGCTGGAAACCGCCCGTGACCCCCTGAGAACGTGAAAAAAAGTGGGAACTGCGTGAAAAGACGGCGGTTCCCACTTTCTTTTTTCGCCGAATTGTGCTATATTATTTAATGGTAACTTGTCGAAACCACTCGCACAGACCAGCGGACTCGCCGCAGGACCGGCCTTGACCGGAAAGAGGAGCAGAGCGCAGCCCATGGGTGCGGTGGAGGGCGGGACCTTCCTGCCTGCGGGATTTTTTGCAGGCAGAGAACAAACGGCAGGAGGGCTGACTCTTGTACGATGATGAATTTGAATTGACCTTTGACCTGAGCGATGAGGACCAGGCATCCCGGGCCCCTGAGCCGGAACAGGAGCCGGTGCAGGAAGCTGCGCCGGAACCGGCCGCGGAAACGGAACCGCCGGTGGAGCCTGTACCGGAACCGGCAGTCCCTGCGGCCAACGGGCGCTGCGTGCTGATCTCGGGCGGCGACCGGGGCATCGGAGCCGCGGCGGCCCGCGCCTTCTGGCAGGCGGGCTACCGGGTGGCGGTGCTCTACCACACCCACGCCGAGGAGGCGGCGGCGCTGGAAAAGGCGCTGCCGGGCCTGCTGGCGGTCCAGTGCGACGTGGCCTCCCGCGCCAGCTGTGAGGTGGCGTTCCACACCGTGGAGCAGGCCGTGGGCCATGTGGATGTGCTGGTGAGCAACGCGGGCATTGCCCAGCAGAAGCTGTTCACCGATATCACCCCGGAGGAGTGGCAGCACATGCTGGACGTAAACCTGAGCGGCGCGTTCCACCTGTGCCAGCTGGCCCTGCCGGGTATGATCCGCCGCAAGGCGGGCCGCATCCTGACCGTAAGCAGCATGTGGGGCCAGACCGGCGGCAGCTGCGAGGTGCATTACTCCGCTGCCAAGGCGGGCCTGATCGGCCTGACCAAGGCCCTTGCCAAAGAGGAGGGGCCCAGCGGCATCACCGTGAACTGCGTGGCCCCGGGTGTCATCGACACCGATATGATGGCTGCCTTTACGGCAGAGGATAAGGCTGCGCTGGCCGAGGAGACCCCCGTGGGCCGCCTGGGCAGCGCAGACGAGGTGGCGCAGCTGCTGGTGTTCCTGGCAGGCGAAAGCGCCGGTTACATCACCGGGCAGGTGTTCGGTGTGAACGGCGGCCTGGTGATTTGAACCATCCCGCAGCGGCAAAACTTATGATACGATATCACTTACGGCGCAGCCAGCGCCGCGGTGAAAAGGAGAGAGCGAAATGGGCATGACTTTGAAGGAACTGTTGACGAAGGGCGAAGGCACCCTGACGGCGGGCGAGGCCAAGACACTGGCTTCCCAGTGCCGGATGGATGTGGAAACGCTTTACACGCTTCTGGAGGAGCGCGGCATCAAAATTCTGGATGACGAGGCCGACGGTGACACCAGCCTGGATGTGGAAGGCATCATGGCAGAGGTGGAAAGTGCCGAGGCAAACAGCGATGAGCTGGGCCTGGGCGATGAAAATGAGGACGACCCGGCAGAGGAGAACCCCGCAGACCTGAAGGCTGCCATGGATGAGCTGCTGGATGACCCTGTGAAGAACTACCTCAAGCAGATCGGCCAGATCCCGCTGCTGAGCGCGGAGCAGGAAGTGGACCTGAGCAAGCGCATCCACGCCGGTGCCGAGGCTGCCCACATCCTTCAGGCCGACCGCCAGAAGTACGGCGCGCCTGAGTACATCAAAAAGAACAGCGCCCGCTTCTCGTTCGAGGAGGACGAGAACAGCCGGAGCTATACCGAGGATCTGGACGAGGACGGCAACACCAAGTCCAGCGAGGACGACGAGGAAAAGGCTGCCGAAGAAGAAGCCATGGAGGCCGTGGAGAACGGCCCCCTGACGGAGGAGCGCCGCCAGGAGCTGCTCAAGATCCGCCGCGACGGCCTGAACGCCCGCCGCAGCCTGAGCGAGGCCAACCTGCGTCTGGTGGTCTCCATCGCCAAGAAGCATGTCGGCCACAACCTGGCGTTCCTGGACCTGATCCAGGAGGGCAACATCGGCCTGATCAAGGCCGCCGAGAAGTTTGACTGTGACCGTGGCTTCCGCTTCTCCACCTACGCCACCTGGTGGATCCGTCAGGCCATCACCCGCGCCATTGCGGATCAGGCCCGCACCATCCGCATCCCGGTGCACATGGTCGAGACCATCAACCGGATGCGTCAGGCCACCAACCAGCTGGTCTACCAGAACGGCCACGAGCCCACCCCCGAGGAGCTGGCAAAGGCCATGGATATGAGCGTGGAGCGCGTGCGCGAGATCCAGCGCATGGCACAGGAACCCGCCAGCCTGGAAAGCCCCGTGGGCGAGGAAGAAGATTCCTCCCTGGGCGATTTCGTGGCCGACGAGAACGCCGAGGCCCCCGGCAAGGCAGCGGACCGCGCCATGGTGGCCCAGCAGATCAATCAGGCCCTCAAGAGCCTGACCCCCCGTGAGGAAAAGGTCATCCGCCTGCGCTTTGGTCTGGACGATGGCCGCCCCCGCACGCTGGAGGAGGTGGGCCGCGACTTCGGTGTCACCCGTGAGCGTGTCCGCCAGATCGAGGCCAAGGCCATCCGCAAGCTGCACAGCCGCAAGTGCCTGGCCCTGCTGAACGGCCTGATCGAGTGATCCTGAACTTACCGCTATGAGAAAAAGCCCCTGCCGGTCTATTCCGGCGGGGGCTCTTTTGGTGGTGTACAGGTCAGCAGCTGCGCAGCAGAAAGGCCATATAGAGGGGAAGGGTCAGGAGCGGCCCGTTTTTCCCGATATTATAGTCTCCGAGCTTGATCGCATGGGATACATGATATTTTTCAGGGTGGTTGAGGATCGTCTTTGTGCTTTTGACATTTCCGGAGCGGGCCTTTACCTCTACAAGGGTGCATTCCCTCTGATAACGAATCACAAAATCCACCTCAAGGCCGGAATCCTTGTGGAAATAGTAGAGCTTGCGCCCCATCTTGGTGAAGATATCGGCGATCAGGTTTTCAAAGATAGCGCCTTTGTAGCCATAGAGGTCGCCTTGTAGGATGTCAAACTGCGTTCCGTCCTCCAGCATGCTGACGAACAGGCCGGTGTCGCACATATAGACCTTAAAGGTATCCTCTTCCGCATTCCCATCCAGAGGCAGCTCGGTAATGGACAGATTGTGGCACCGTGTGATGATGCCAGCATCCTCGATCCATTGCAGGCTTCCGGCATATTTTGCGGAGGTGGAGCCTTTTTTTACAACGGAATACTGGAATTTCTTGTTTTCCTTGGCAAGCTGGCGGGGAATGGACTGGAAACACTCCTTGATGCGGGACTTATCCTTTTTCTCCGCGTACTTTACCATGTCGTCCTCATAGGAACGAACGATGTCCCGCTGGATACGCAGGACCTCATCCATCTGCCTGCTGGTCACAAAGGTCTGGACAGCATCCGGCATTCCTCCCACAACGGTATATTGGAGCAAAAGCTGCCGCATCCGGTTGTGCAGCGCTTCCGGCACAGGGGAACCGGAGTCCAGAGAACTTTGCAGCAGCGCAATGACAGGTTCGGCGATGTCATTGGCCCATAAGAATTCTTCAAAATCCAGTGGGTACATTTCAAGAACCGTCTCCGATCCGACAGGAACGGATCTTGGTTCCTTGCCGTAGCCCTTTACGCCCAACAGGGAGCCGGTGCCGATCACGTCATAGCGGCCGTCGATGCGGAAAAATTTCAGGGCCGTCCGGGCTTCCGGGCAATCCTGGATCTCGTCCAGGATCAGGATCGTCTGGCCCGGCTCAAAAACGGCATCCTTGCCAAGAAGGGCAGAGAGCATCATCACGATGTTGTCGATCTCCAGAGAACCGGAAAAGACAGAAGCATAATCCGGATTCTCGAAGAAGTTGAGGTACACTGTGTGTTTGTAATTCTTTCTGGCAAATTCCAATACAGAAAAGGTCTTGCCGCACTGACGGCAGCCCTTGATGATAAGCGGCTTCCGGCCGGGCGTGTTTTTCCATGCAAGCAGCTGGTCTGTGATCTTTCGCCTTAACATACCGTTTCACTCTCCCGAAAATAAATGATCCTGCATCTATTATAAAAGAAAGAGATAATTTTTTCAAGGGACTTTTTGAGATAACTGAAACTTTTTCGAGTGACTTTTTAACAGGAGAAACAACTTTTTCAAATGACTTTTGCGCAGGAAAGTGGATCTGCCGCAGCGCGGTTATAATTCCTCTGCCCGCCCCATATATTCTTTTCAGAACAAAACGGGTGGGAGGGAACGGCATGTTTGTGGTAACGCTGAACAAGACGAGCTTGAAAAAGGTGGGGGCCGGTGCGCTCTGCTGTGCGCTGGTAATCTTCAGCGCCTTTCTGGGGCGGTACATCAGCACCCGCACGGTAGCGGCAGCGGCCGGGGTGAACCGGATCGAGAGTGCGCAGGACATCCAGACCTGGTTCACGGGCTACGGGCTGGATGTGGACGGCACATCCATCACGGCGGATAAGGTCAAGATCCCCCGCAAGTGGGACGACAGCTTCTCGGCTTTCAACGGGGTGGTGCAGCAAAGTGGGATGGATCTTACCCGCTACAAAGGGAAAACCGTGGAAAAGTGGACCGCCCTGATCCCGGCAGCCAGCAGCGGAGAGACCAGCCGCTACGGCGTGCTGCTGGTCTACCGCAAAAAGGCTGTGGGGGCCTACCTGCTGGAAAAGCCGTCGGGCACGGTGATCGGCCTGAAGGATGCCCAGACCGCAATGGCGCAGGCTGAGCAGCAGGATGCCCAGCAGGTGTCCGGTGAGGATTACAGCGGCGACTGGGGAGAGCGCCATGATGAGGAGCTGGGCGCGGCCGGGCAGAGCCAGCAGACCAGCGGGGAGCCGGACTCCGTGGTGCCCGAGGAGGCGCAGTACACCGACCTGCCCCTGGATGCCGAGGGGTATCCTGTCGAATGAATCCGGTGGAAAAATGGGGGCAAAACTTCTGTTCAATAGCACCAAAATTTCTGGCTAAAAATCAGCAATATGGAATGATGAAAAAATAACGAAGCGGGTTTATAATAATAGTAGCATCCCGCAGCAAAATCGGCTGCGTCCGGAGTGGCAGGACCGTCCGGATCTGAAACGGGATGAAGTAAGGAGAAAATGATTATGAAGGAATTCCAGTATACTGTTAAGGATGCATGCGGCATCCACGCTCGTCCGGCCGGTCTGCTCGTGAAGGTGGCCAAGGGCTTTGCCAGCACCGCTACCCTGGAAAAGGACGGCAAGAGCTGCGACCTGCGCAAACTGATGGCTCTGATGGGCATGGGTGTCAAGCAGGGCGACACCGTGACCGTGAAGGTGGAGGGCGACGATGAGGCCGCCGCTGCCGAGGCCATTCAGAAGTTCCTGACCGAGAACGTCTGATCTTTGAATCTGCGGACAAAAGCCCTTGCGGGAGACCCTGCGGGGGCTTTTTCGCACTAAATTCTCAACAAAGGAGAGAGAACGATGCAGGTAGGAACCGGTAAAAGCATCCTGAACGGCATTGCCATTGGCAAGCTGAAGATCTACAAGAAAAAAGATACCGTGATTTCCACCGCCCAGGTCGCGGACACGGCGGCAGAGGAAGCCCGCTTTGAAGAGGCCCGGGCCAAGGCCATTGACCAGCAGACTGCCCTGTATGAAAAGGCACTGGCCGAGGCAGGCGAGGACATTGCCGAGGTGTTCAACATCCATGCCATGATGCTGGATGACGATGACTTTGTGGATGCCATCAAGGAGATCATCAACGGCCAGCACATGTGTGCGGAGTATGCCGTTAAGAAAGCGGGCGACAACCAGGCCGCCGTGTTTGCCGCCATGGACGACCCCTATTTACAGGCCCGCAGCGCCGATGTCATCGACATTGCCCAGGCCATGCTGGACATCCTGCAGGGCGTGGACAATGCCACCCTGCAGGGCACGGAGCCCAGCATTCTGGTGGCAGAGGATCTGGCACCCTCGGAGACGGTGCGGATGGACAAGAGCCTGCTGCTGGGCTTCATCACCCGGGAGGGCAGCTCCAACAGCCACACCGCCATTCTGGCCCGCAGCATGAACATCCCCGCCCTGATCCAGTGCAAGGAGATCCAGGAAGATTGGGACGGCAAGATGGCTGTGGTGGATGGCTACAACGCCTGCGTGTATGTGGACCCCACCCCCGATCTGCTGGAGAGCCTGAAAAAGCGCCAGCAGGAGGACCAGAAGAAGCTGGCCCTGCTGGCCGAGCTCAAGGGCAAACCAAACACCACGCTGGACGGCAAGACCGTGCAGGTTTTTGCCAACATCGGCGGCATGAGCGATGTGGGCGCGGTCCAGCAGAACGACGCGGGCGGCGTGGGCCTGTTCCGCACCGAATTCGTCTACCTGAACTGCACGGATTACCCCACCGAGGAATACCAGTTCGAGGCCTACAAGCAGGTGCTGGAGAGCCTGGCCCCCAAAAAGGTGGTCGTGCGCACCTGTGATATCGGCGCGGACAAGACTGTGGACTACATGAAGCTCGACCACGAGGACAACCCCGCGCTGGGCTACCGCGCCATCCGCATCTGCCTGACCCGCAAGGATTTCTTCAAGACCCAGCTGCGGGCCCTGCTGCGCGCTTCTGCCTACGGCAACATGAGCATTATGTTCCCCATGATCACCAGTCTGCGGGAGCTGCAGGATGCCAAGGCCGTGCTGGAGGAGTGCAAGGCAGAGCTGACCGCCGAGGGCAAGAAGTTCAGCGACAAGATCGAGGTGGGCACCATGATCGAGACCCCCGCCGCAGTTCTGGTGGCGGACGATCTGGCCCAGGAGTGCGATTTCTTCTCCATCGGCACCAACGACCTGACCCAGTACACCTGCGCGCTGGACCGCCAGAACGCCAAGCTGGAGCCCTTCTTTGATCCCCACCACCCCGCTGTGCTGAAGGCCATCCGGATGACCATTGAGGCGGGCCACCGCCACGGCATCTGGGTGGGCATCTGCGGTGAGCTGGGCGCGGATACCGCTCTCACCGAGACCTTCCTGCGGATGGGCGTGGACGAGCTGTCCATGAACGCCAAGAGCATCCTGCCCGTGCGCAAGATCATCCGCGGCGTGGATCTGAGCAAGCCCTCTGCCAAGAATGTCTGAGTTCCCCTGACGGAACCGTAAAAGGGGCTGCTGCGGCGCTCTCTGCCAACCAAAGTGTTGGCAAAGGGGCGCGCGGCAGCTCTTTTTTGATTGCAACAAGAAGCAAATTCACAAAACTGCCGCCTGACAAGCCGCAGTTTCATGGGTGAACGCTTCACAACGGTAAAGCTGGGTGCTATACTATACCTAAGTCGTATTTTTTGAACGTATCTCTGGAGATGAAAGATAGATATGACGCAATTTCTGATCCGCCGGTTCATCCGGCATCCCAATGATCCCCAGGACCCTGCCACCCGCACGGCCTACGGCAACCTTGCCAGCGGTGTGGGCATGGCCTGCAACCTGCTGCTCTGCCTGGGCAAGCTGCTGGCAGGCACCCTGTTCGGCTCCATCGCCATCATGGCGGATGCTTTGAACAACCTCTCGGACGCTTCGTCCAACGTGGTCAGCCTCATCGGCTTCCGGCTGGCCGCCAAGGCCCCGGATGCCGAGCATCCCTACGGCCACGCCCGCTATGAATATCTGGCCGGTCTGGTGGTCAGCGTGACCATCCTGGGCATCGGCTTTTCCCTGCTCAAGGAGTCGGTGGTCAAGGTGTTCCACCCCACCCCCGTGGCGTTCAGCTGGCTGAGCGTGGGTGTGCTGGCCGCATCCATCCTCGTCAAGCTCTGGATGAGCGGCTTCAACCGCACCATCGGCCGCACCATCGGCTCCGAGACCCTGATGGCCACCGCCGCCGACAGCCGCAATGACGTGCTGACCACCGGCGCGGTGCTGGTCTCCACCGTGGTCTGCAGCCTGACGGGCTGGGCGCGGCTGGACGGCATCATGGGCGTGGCCGTGGCAGCCTTCATCCTCTGGTCGGGCTGGGGGCTGGTCATGGACACCCTGAGCCCCCTGCTGGGCGAGAGCCCCAGCCCGGAGCTGGTGGAGCACATTGAGCAGACGGTCATGGGCTACCCCGGCGTGCTGGGGATGCACGACCTTATGGTGCACGATTACGGCCCGGGGCATCAGTTCGCATCCCTCCACATCGAGTTCCCGGCAGAGACCGACCCGCTCAAGGCCCACGATGTCATCGACAACATCGAGAACGATTTTATAAAGCGGGACGGCCTGCAGGTGACCATCCACTATGACCCCATCGTCACCACCGATGCGGCGGTGGGCGTGCTGCGCACCCGCCTGATGGAAAAGGCCCGCCAGCTCGACCCCTGCCTTTCGATCCACGACCTGCGCATCGTGCCGGGTGATACCCATACGAATGTCCTGTTCGATCTGGAGTTCCCGGCGGGCTATACCGGGAACAAGGACGAGATGCTGGCCGCCATGTGCCAGTTCGTCCATGAGCAGGACCCGAAATACAGCTGTGTGGTGAAAGTAGAGCAGAGTTATGCGTCTGCTGCCCACGAAAAATAAATTTGTGTTTTAGAGGGGAAGGAACTTATGCTGAACGAGACTTACCGCGGGATGCTGGCCCACAAGAGCGTCATCCGCGAGACCTTTATGTACGGCAAGCAGCGCGCGGCCCAGATCGGTTACGAGAACGTGTTTGATTACTCGCTGGGCAACCCCAGCGTGCCCTGCCCGGAGCAGTTCACCGCCGCCATGCAGGAGCTGCTGGCACAGGAGGACCCGGTGGCCCTGCATGGCTACTGCCCCAGCCAGGGCGACCCGGAGTTCCGCACTGCCGTGGCGGCCCACCTGAACAGGACCTTCGGCCTGCCCTATGCGCAGAAGGATATCTTTCCCACCACGGGCGCGGCGGGTGCCATTGCCCACGCTGTGCGCGCCGTGACCCGGCCCGGGGATGAGGTGCTGACCTTTGCCCCCTACTTCCCGGAGTACGGCCCCTATGTGGAGGGCACCGGTGCCCATCTCAGGGTGGTGCCGCCCCAGGCCCCGGCCTTCCAGCCCAATCTGGAGGCCTTTGAGCAGATGCTGACCGAGAAGGTTACCTGCGTCCTCATCAACACCCCCAACAACCCCACCGGTGTGGTCTACTC
>ERZ894199.1161-NODE-1161-length-9556-cov-16.884538_pt1 | contig 9556 bp, 9 predicted proteins | sample MGYA00380285_ERZ894199 | MGnify/ENA primary metagenome ERZ894199 (study PRJEB32331, sample SAMN06328447) | human gut metagenome | biome: human gut microbiome; feature: stool | host: Homo sapiens | collected 2012-01-17 ... | reverse complement strand
AGATTATATAGTATTCTATATAATTACTTCGGTTATGTTTATAACTCAATTAACGGAGTTAGCGTTAATGTCTGTAATAGGTATATTAATAGGAGCTACAATACCTACTTTAATTTTAGGAACTATAACTAATTTTGTATTTAAAAAGAAATAAACAATATTAATATATTGCGAACAAAAAATAGGAGCTTAATATCTCCTATTTTTTGTTTTTAAAACACGTTCTAAAATCAACATTAATTTAAAACATAGCCTATTTTTTCCCCTGTTAGCTTACTCCATAATAATTACAAAATAAAAATAACCACATATCAGTATTTATGCCAAAACAAAAAAGTCCCACCCAATGGACGAGACTTTTATTCTAATTCAAAAGCACCAGTATAAAGTTGATAATACTTACCAGCTTTTGCTATTAGTGATTCATGACTCCCTCTTTCAATTATTCTACCTTGTTCAAGTACCATTATGGCATCTGAGTTTCTAACTGTAGATAATCTATGAGCTATTACAAAAGTAGTACGACCATACATTAAGCTATCCATACCACCTTGAACTAGATGTTCTGTACGAGTATCTATACTACTTGTTGCTTCATCAAGTATAAGAACTGGTGGATCTGCTATGGCTGCACGAGCTATAGCTAGTAACTGTCTTTGACCTTGACTTAAGTTTGATCCATCTCCTGTAAGAACTGTATCATATCCTTGAGGTAATCTTTCGATAAATCCATCAGCATTAGCTAGTTTTGCTGCTTTAGCTACCTCTTCATCTGTGGCATTTAAATTTCCATATCTTATATTGTCAGCCACAGTACCTGTAAATAAATGTGTATCTTGAAGTACTATTCCTAAACTACGTCTAAGATCTGCTTTTTTAATTTTATTTATATTTATACCATCATATTTAATCTTACCGTCTTGTATATCATAGAAACGGTTAATTAAATTTGTTATTGTAGTTTTTCCAGCACCTGTAGATCCTACGAATGCTACCTTTTGACCAGGTTCAGCGTATAGTTTTATATTGTGAAGTATTGTTTTTTCTTCATTGTAACCAAAGTCAACATCATTGAATGTAACATCTCCAAGTAGTTTAGTAAGTGTAACTGTCCCATCACTATGAGGATGTTTCCATGCCCAAGTTCCAGTATGTTCTTCACACTCTTTGATATTACCTTCTTCATCTTCTATGGCATTTACTAAAGTAACGTATCCATCATCTACTTCTGGCTCTTCATCTAGTAAACTAAATACTCTCTCTGCACCTGCTAAAGCCATTATAATACTATTAAGCTGTTGACTTACCTGACTTATTGGTTGAGAGAAACTTTTGTTAAGTTGTAAGAATGATGCAAGAGCACCTAAAGTTAATGAAGTAACTCCTGATATAGCTAAAATTGAACCAAGTATTGCACAAGCAACATAACTTAAGTTACCTAGATTTACGTTTATTGGCATAAGTATATTGGCAAAAGCATTGGCATTATTAGCACTATCAAATAATTGTTCATTAAGTTTGTTAAAATCTTTTATGCTTTCTTCTTCATGGCAGAATACTTTAACAACTTTTTGACCTTCCATCATTTCTTCTATAAATCCATTAAGTTCACCTATGGATTTTTGTTGTTTCATAAAGTAAGAACCTGCCTTTCCTGCAACTTTACCAGTTGTAAATACCATTATAGCTACCATTATAAGAGTAAGTATTGTAAGTGGGATATTTAAAATAATCATACTTATTAACACACTTACTATAGTAGCAGCTGAGTTTACAAGCTGAGGAATACTTTGACTTATCATTTGACGAAGAGTATCTATGTCATTTGTATAAATACTCATTATATCACCATGAGCATGAGTGTCAAAATATTTTATAGGTAGACTTTCCATATGAGTAAAAACATCTATACGTATTTTTTTCATAGTACCTTGAGATACATTAACCATAATTCTATTGTAAGTATAAGTCATTAATGCACCTGCTACAAAAAATAATGCTAGCTTCATTATAGCCATTCCCAAAGGTCTAAAATCAGGATTTGATTGACTCGTTAGAGGAAGAATATAGTCATCAATTAAAGTTTGCATAAATAAAGTTCCCTTAACACTTACAAAGGCTGAACCAAATATACAAAGTAAAACTACGATACAGTGAGGTGTATAATTTTTTAATATTATTCCCATAAGCCTTTTTAGAGTTTTTGAAGGATTTTGACCCTTAGGTCTTTTATTTTGCGACTTCATATTCGTCATCATCTCCCTTCACTTGAGAATTATAAACGTCAGCATAAATTTCATTATTTTCAAGTAGCTCTTCATGTGTTCCTACTCCACTTATTTTTCCATCATCTAAAACTATTATTTTATCTGCATCTTGAACACTTGATATACGTTGTGCAATTATAATTTTTGTTGTATTTGGTATTTCCTTAGAAAAAGCAGTTCTTATCTTAGCATCTGTTGCTGTATCTACTGCACTTGTAGAATCGTCTAATATTAATATTTTTGGCTTTTTAAGTAAGGCTCTTGCTATACATAAACGTTGTTTTTGACCTCCAGATACATTTGTACCACCTTGTTCAATATAAGTGTCATATCCATTTGGTAATGTATCTATAAATTCATTAGCACAAGCAAGCTCACAAGCTCTTATTATTTCTTCATCAGTGGCATTTTTATCTCCCCAACGAAGATTTTCTTTTATAGTTCCACTAAATAATACATTCTTTTGTAAAACTACTGAAACTTCATTTCTTAAAGTTTCGATGTCATAGCTTCTTACATCTTTTCCACCTACAAATACAGAACCTTCACTAACATCGTATAAACGAGATATTAAGTTTACTAAACTTGATTTTGAAGAACCTGTTCCACCGATTATTCCAATAGTCTCACCTGATTTTATATGTAAATCAATATTTTGAAGGACATATTTTTTACTTCCTTTTTTGTAAGCAAAGTTAACATTATTAAAGTCTATATCTCCATTTTCTATTTCAAAATCAGGATTTTCTGGATTAGTTAAATCACTTTTTTCTTCTAAAACTTCAGCAATACGCTCTGCTGATGCTTTTGACATTGTAACCATAACAAATACCATAGATAACATCATTAAACTTATCATTATATTCATAATATAACTAAATAAACTTACTAATTGTCCTGTAGTTAAACTTTTACCAACTATCATATTTGCACCAAACCATGATAAACCTAATATACATCCATAAACTGATAACATCATCGCTGGCATATTACATGCTAAAATACTTTCAGCTTTTACAAATAATTTATAAACATTGTCTGCTGCTTTTTCAAACTTTTTAATTTCATAATCTTCTCTTACATAAGCTTTTACAACACGAATAGCATTTACATTTTCTTGTACACTTGCATTTAAATCATCATATTTTTTGAATACCTTCATAAATACTGGATGAGCATTTGATATTATTAGTGCTAAACATATTCCTAAGAATACTATTGCCACTAAGAATAATGAACTAAGTTTTTTGCTTATAGTAAATGACATTATTAATGCAAATATAAGCATCATAGGTGCTCTAAAGCACATACGTAAAATCATTTGATATGAGTTTTGAACATTTGTAACATCTGTTGTCATACGCGTTACAAGTCCTGCTGTAGAGTATTTATCTATATTTGAGAATGAGAAACTTTGTATGTTTTCATACATTGATTTTCTTAAGTTTTTTGCAAATCCTGTACTAGCTAATGCTGCAGATTTACCACTTAATACACCAAATAGTAACGAAAGTCCTGCTATAACAACCATTACTCCCCCTACTATAAATACATGTTTCATATTACCTGTTGAAATACCATTATCAATTAAAGTTGACATTAATAGCGGTATTAATAACTCCATTATTACTTCAAATGTAACAAATATTGGTGTTATTATTGATGCTTTTTTGTACTCTTTAACTTGGCTAGCTAAAGTTTTAAGCATAATGACTCCTCCTTATAAGTATATATTTAATTTTGTACGTGTCCTAACAATCTATCTTTTATTAAAGCCACCATTTTAGGTGGCATATTATTCAGATAAATTTTTCTTTATTTTTTTCATAACATTAAAAAAAACTTCTAACTCTTCTTCTGTAATTCCTTCCCTAACTTTCTTGTCATGTTTTTCAATTTCTTTATGAATCTCATGCTGAATTTCAGACGCTTTTTTAGTTAAAACTAACTTTTTTAGCCTTGCATCATAAGATACCGGCTGTCTAATAATTAGATTGTTTTTTTCCATCAATTGTAAAATACCAGTAGCTGTTGAACGTCTAATCGAGAATTCTTCTTCTAAATCCCTTTGAAATACATCCTCACCTTCATGTTCACTCAAATAAGCTACTACCCATTTTTGAACTCCTGTTAAGTTATTAAATTTATCATGAATAGGTAATTTGTCAAAATCTCTTTTTAAAAGATTATGAACAGTTTTTATTTCAAGTCCAATTAAATTTTCTTTTTCTATTTTTAACACCTCATTTATGTTAGGACACTAACATTATATTTCTTATTTTTTCTAATGTCAAGTTTTCATCGTATTCTTTGTATAATATTAATTTCACTTCAAAACAGATTCAAATATTATATAATATTCTTTATAATTAAAAAAGGTGCTAAAATTAATTAACACCTTTGAAAACTATTATTTAATATAAACTTTATACATTACTTAGATAAAATTTCAACTCCATCTTCAGTAACTAAAATCATATGCTCCCATTGAGCTGATAACTTTCCATCATCAGTATATGATGTCCATCCATTATCTGCATCTATATATAAATCAGCATCACCTTGATTTATCATAGGCTCTATTGTAAATATCATACCTGGAACTAATACCATTCCTTTTGCCCCTTTATAGTGATAAACAAAAGGATCTTCATGGAATTCTAGTCCTATTCCATGTCCTCCAAATTCTTCAACAACAGAATATCCATTAGCTTTAGCATGAGCTTCGATTGCCGCACCTATATCTCCTAAATGTCCCCATGGTTTAACTGCTTCTATACCTTTATATAAACATTCTTTAGTTACTTCAACTAATCTCTTAGCCTCTTCACTAACATTTCCTATCATAAACATTCTTGATGCATCTGAGTAGTATCCGTTATATATAGTAGATACGTCTACATTTATTATGTCACCATCTTTTAATACTCTATCAGGACTTGGTATACCGTGGCATATTTCATCATTTATAGATGTACATACACTTTTAGGGAAATCGTGATATCCAAGTGGTGCAGGTATAGCACCTTGAGATATTGTAAAGTCATGTACTAGTTTATCTATTTCTTCAGTAGTCATTCCTGCTTTTATATTTTTTTCTACTAAGTCTAGTACTGCATTGTTTATTTTTGCACTTTCTTTTATTTTTTCTATTTGCTCTTTTGTTTTTATTATATTATGAGAAGGAACTTCAAATCCTCTTTCCTTTAAAGATTTTAATTTTTCATCAAATTCCATATGGCATTTTTTATATTTAAGTCCACTATTACACCAACATTCATCATTTCTATTTATTTTCATAAACTATTCTCCTATTATATTTTTACTTATAATTATTTTATGATATTGTATTATTATCTACCATATGTTTTAATTTGTAAACTATAAATTTATTTTATTTAATTAAAATCTTTATATTTTATTTAACCATTCCCCTACCCTTTTTCCTATGTCATCAGCTGCTAGAATACCAGATACCAATGCATATCCATCTGGATTAAATTGTTTTAATTTATCAACATTATCAAGTGTTATTCCTCCAATTAGTACAAAGGGTAAATTTACTTTTTCTGTGATTTGTCTTAGTGTTTCAAAGGAAACTTCTTTTGCATCATCTTTTGTTGAAGTAGAAAACATTGCTCCTATTCCCAAGTAGTCTGCACCATTTTCTTTTGCTATTTTGGCTTCTTCAACATTTCTAGCAGAAACACCTATTATTTTATCTTCTCCAATAAGCTTTCTAATAGACATTGCATCTATATCACTTTGTCCCACATGAACTCCATCAGCATCAGCAATCATGGCGATATCAACTCTGTCATTAATTACAAAAGTTACATTATATTTTTTAGTAATTTGTCTAAGCTTTATTGCTTTTTCTAAAAACTCTTTTCCATCAGCATTCTTTTCTCTTAATTGCACCATTGTAACACCAGCTTTTATGGCATCTTCTATACATTTATAAAAATCTCGTCCTTTTAATATATCTGAGTCTGTAACCAAGTATAATTTAAGAGCATTTTTTAATTCATCTTTATTTATCATATAAAATCTCCCTTAATGACTAATTAATTTGCTCTATTTCTATTCTTGCATATTTCTCAAGAACATCTTTACTTAATGAAAATAAGTTGTCATAAAGTAAAGTTTTATATGTACCTATTGGTGGATTTTCTTTATCTGCTAATTCCCCACTTAAAGACATGGCAAGTGTTCCAATTACTGCTCCTTCAATTGCTTTATCAGTACATGGTAAAAGACTAGCTATTAAACTTGTACTCATACATCCTGTACCTGTTATGTATTTAAGCTTTGCACTTCCATTTTGAATTTTATAAAGAGTGTTTCCATCACTTATTAAGTCAATTTTACCTGATGCAACTACTACACACTCTAGCTTTTTTGCAACTTCTATTACTATCTCACTAGAGTCAGCTCCATCATCAAATGAATCTACACCTTTTCCTTTTACATTTAAACCACCTAAAAATTGAATTTCAGATATATTCCCTCTAACTACATCAAACTTAACTTCATTTAATAATCTATTTGTAATTTCAGTTCTTGCATTTGTTGCAAATACCCCAACAGGATCTAATATAACTGGCTTATTATATTTATTTGCTGCTTTACCTGCTAAAACATATAAATCAAGTAATTCACTATTCATAGTTCCAATATTAATTACTACAGAATTTGAAACCTTAACTATATCCTCTACTTCCTCATATGAAAAACTCATCAAAGGACTAGCTCCTATGGCAAGTGTTGTATTTGCACAATCTGTTATAGTTACATTATTTGTATAATGTAATACTAAAGGATTAACTTCTTTTACTTTATCAATTAAATTAAACATATTTATTCCCCCTTATTTATCCTCTTTATAAAAATGATGAACTGGTCCAACACCATGACCTATGTCAAAGCTATATTTTATTGCTTCTGTAATATATTCTTTACTAAGTCTTATAGATTCTTTTATATCATATCCTAAAGCCAAGTGAGATGTTATCGCTGAAGATATAGTACATCCCGTACCATGAGTATTTTTCCTATTTATTCTTTCACCTTTAAATACTTCAAACATATCTTTACCTATAAGTACATCTACACAGTCTCCTTCTAAATGTCCACCTTTCATAAGTACATATTTAGGTCCCATATTTAATATTATATTTCCTGCTTTTTTCATATCTTCAACAGTTTCTATTTTTATACTGCTTATTTCTTCTGCTTCAGGTACATTAGGTGTTACTATGTATGCTTTTGGTATAAGGTATTTTATTAGATTTTCTTTAGCTTCTGGTCTTAGAAGTGAATACCCACTTTTTGAAATCATTACAGGATCAACTACAACATATTCACAAGGATATATTTCTAAAGATTCTACAATATCCTTAATAATTTTAGGAGAAGATACCATTCCAATTTTTATTGCTTTTGGTGGTATATCTTCACAAACTGCCTTTATTTGTGATTTTATAATTTCAGAACTTAGCTCCTCAACATCAAATACCCCTTCTGTGTTTTGTGCTGTTATTGCAGTTATTACACTCATTCCATATGTTCCTATAGCAGAAAATGTTTTTAAATCAGCTTGGATACCTGCTCCCCCTGAAGAGTCAGAACCAGCTATTGTTAATGTTGGTACTCTGTAGTTTTTCATTTATTTCCCCCTTTTTTATACGTAAAAAATGCTATACCTGATGTAGGCATAGCATTAAATTACAATTTTATAATCCCTTATTTGATTACTAATTATGTTGCTTTCCTACGCTGGTACTAACCAGATCAGGTAATAAGGGTCGGTATAAAACCTCTCAGCCAATGGCACCCCTAGCAATTATTCATTTATAAGTTTATTATAGTTGTTAATTTTCAATTGTCAATTATTTTTTATATTTATTAATATTTACTATCTCAACTAATTTTTCATAATTTTTTTCAGTATCACTACTGTTTTTATCATTATAAATAAGTAATCCATCTTTAAATTCAACTCTTATATAAGGACTTTTATTTCTATAAATATATACATTAGCATCTTGATTTTCCCCTTCTATTGCGTAAAGTCCTCTTAGATAATTTAATGTTTTTGTACCTTTTATTCTATAGTTAATATTAATATCCTCTAGAAGTTTAACTGTTTTAATATCTTCTACTTTAAATGATTTAACACCTACTTTTATTATATCATCTTGTATAATTAACTTATGTGGTGAAATATCTACTGTATTTAATATTATAGCAGGTATAATTACTATCATTAAAAGCACTAATACTATTATCCCTTGATATTTATCTACTTTATTGCTATTTTCCATAAAACTCTCCCCAAAATACTTTAGCAGTTTTTTATTTTGCACTACCCTCTCTTATAAGTCTAGCAAAATCATTTGGTAATATCTCATTTTCTTCAATTTCTTTTGCCATTTTTTCAAAATTATAAGATACTTCTATTATTTCAACTTCAACATTTGTATCACATATCTCTATAATTACATAGTTTGCATCTGGCTTATTAGTCTTAGGCTTTCCAACGCTTCCTGCATTAACTAATAGTTTTTCACCATAATATTTAGCATATGGTATATGAGTATGACCACAAACTAATATATCTTCAACTAATTCATTCATAACTTCCTCTGCTTCTTTAGAGTTTTCTTTTAAATATTCATTTATAACTCTTGTACTTCCATGAACAAATCTTATGGTTTTATTATTGAAAGTAAATGTAGCTTCTTTAGGAAGATTTCTTAAATATTTTTTATTTTCATCAGTTGTTTCATAAGATGTAAAGTGCATTGAAAGACTCGCTTTTTCTGCATCTTTTGGATCTTTATAATCACATCCACATACTATTTTTAAGTTACCTATTGCATCATCATAATTTCCCATTATAGTAAGTATTTTTTCTTCCTTCATCTTATGTATAACTTCATTTGGACGCGTTCCATACCCAACTAAATCTCCTGTACAAATTATCATGTCTACATTTTTTGATTTTATATCCTCTATTACCTTATCTAGTGCGTATATATTACTATGTATATCTGATATTACTGCTATTCTCATTTATATTTCCTCCTATTTAGATGATTTTCTTTTGATTATTTTCTAGTATATCCTCTATTTCCATATTCACATTTAATCATATAATATTTTAAAAATTCTTTTTTGTAAACTGCAAAATCATTTTTTGATTTTAATATCGACCATTTTGTATTTAACTTATAAAATGAGGTATATCTATTTTATTTTTTATTAAGATATGCTTTAAATTAATG
>ERZ894199.1158-NODE-1158-length-9567-cov-6.951850_pt1 | contig 9567 bp, 8 predicted proteins | sample MGYA00380285_ERZ894199 | MGnify/ENA primary metagenome ERZ894199 (study PRJEB32331, sample SAMN06328447) | human gut metagenome | biome: human gut microbiome; feature: stool | host: Homo sapiens | collected 2012-01-17 ... | reverse complement strand
ACCTTATGCAGAAAGAAATTGATTTCCTTGGAAATGCAGTCAACAATCCGGAAAGACCATTCGTAGCAATCCTTGGCGGAGCAAAAGTTTCAAGCAAGATTTCTGTAATTGAGAACCTTCTTGAAAAAGTAGATACTCTGATCATCGGTGGAGGAATGGCATATACATTCGCAAAAGCACAGGGCGGAACAGTCGGAAAATCCCTTCTGGAAGAAGATTACTGCCAGTATGCACTTGATATGATCGAAAAAGCAAAAGCCAAAGGTGTAAAACTTCTTCTTCCTGTAGATAACGTTATCGGAGATGATTTCTCTAATGATGCAAATACTCAGGTAGTAAAAGCTGGAGAGATCCCGGAAGGATGGGAGGGACTCGACATCGGACCAGAGACAGCTAAGATCTTCAGCGATGCAGTAAAAGATGCTAAGACAGTTGTATGGAACGGACCAATGGGATGTTTCGAGATGCCTAAATTTGCAAAAGGAACAGAAACAGTTGCAAAAGCACTTGCAGACACAGACGCTGTAACAATCATCGGCGGAGGAGATTCTGCAGCAGCAGTTAACCAGCTGGGATATGGAGATAAGATGACACACATTTCAACAGGTGGTGGAGCTTCTCTTGAATTCCTTGAAGGAAAAGAACTCCCGGGTGTAGCAGCAGCTAATGATAAATAGAATAAGGAGATTTGGAAAGATGGCAAGAAAGAAAATCGTAGCCGGAAACTGGAAAATGAACAAAACTCCAAGTGAAGCAGTAGCTTTAGTTGAAGAATTAAAACCATTAGTAGCGAATGAAGATGTAGACGTAGTATTCTGCGTACCTGCAATCGACATTATCCCTGTAGCAGAGGCTGTAAAGGGAACCAATATCCAGGTTGGTGCTGAGAATATGTATTTTGAAGAAAGCGGAGCATATACAGGAGAAATCTCTCCGGCTATGCTTACAGATGCAGGAGTAAAATACGTTGTTCTTGGACACTCTGAAAGAAGAGAATACTTTGCAGAGACAAACGAGACAGTAAATAAGAAAATGCTGAAAGCTTTCGAGCATGGTATTACACCAATCATGTGCTGTGGAGAGACTCTGGAGCAGAGAGAACAGGGTGTAACAATGGACTTCATCCGTCAGCAGGTGAAAGTTGGATTCCAGAATGTAACAGCTGATCAGGCTAAGACAGCAGTGATCGCTTACGAGCCAATCTGGGCTATCGGAACAGGTAAGACAGCTACTACAGAGCAGGCTGAAGAAGTTTGCGCTGGTATTCGTGCATGCATCGCTGAAGTATATGATGAAGCTACAGCAGAAGCTATCCGTATCCAGTACGGCGGATCTGTAAACGCTGGAAATGCAGCAGAGTTATTCGCTCAGGCTGATATCGACGGCGGACTTGTAGGTGGAGCATCTCTGAAAGCTGATTTCGGAAAGATCGTAAACTACAAATAAGATTTAGAAAATCAGCCGCAGGAGGCTTTCGTTTGACTGCTTCCTGCGGTTTTATGCTGTAAAAGTGATATTTAAGACGAAAGGTGATATTAAAAATGAGTAAGAAACCAACAGTACTTATGATCTTAGACGGTTATGGACTGAATGAAAAGACAGAAGGTAATGCAATTGCTATGGCAAAAACACCTGTTATGGATAAACTGATGTCAGAATATCCATGTGTAAAAGGAAATGCCAGCGGACTTGCAGTAGGACTTCCGGACGGACAGATGGGTAACTCAGAAGTTGGCCATATGAACATGGGTGCCGGACGTATCATTTATCAGGAACTGACAAAGATCACAAAGGCAATTGAAGATGGTGTATTCTTTGAGAATAAAGCACTTCTGGCTGCATGTGAGAATGCCAAGAAGAATGATTCTGCACTGCACCTGATGGGGCTGGTATCTGACGGTGGTGTTCACAGCCACATCGGACATATTTTCGGCCTTCTGGAACTGGCTAAGAGACAGGGACTTGAGAAAGTATACGTACACTGTTTCCTTGACGGTCGTGATACACCACCGGCTTCAGGAAAAGAGTATGTAGAGCGGTTAGAAGCTAAGATGAAAGAAATCGGCATAGGAGAGGTTGCAAGTGTTTCCGGACGTTATTATGCAATGGACCGTGATAACCGCTGGGATCGTGTAGAAAAGGCTTACAAGGCACTTTCAGCAGGCGAAGGCGAGACAGCCGCTTCTGCAACAGAAGGAATCCAGGCTTCTTATGACGCAGATGTAACGGATGAGTTCGTTGTACCATTTGTAGTAACAAAGGACGGCGCACCGGTTGCAACGATCAAAGAAAATGATTCCGTAGTATTCTTCAACTTCCGCCCGGACAGAGCAAGAGAGCTCACAAGAACATTCTGTGACGACAGCTTTGACGGATTTGACAGAGGAGACAGAATCAAGACAACATTTGTATGCTTTACAGAATACGATGCTACAATCGAAAATAAACAGGTCGCATTTGTGAAAGAAGAAATCACTAATACATTTGGTGAGTTCCTTGCCAAGAACGGCAAGAAACAGGCACGTATCGCTGAGACAGAGAAGTATGCTCACGTAACATTCTTCTTCAATGGCGGCGTAGAGGAACCAAATGAAGGAGAAGATAGAATTCTTGTAAAATCTCCAAAGGTTGCTACTTATGATTTGAAGCCAGAGATGAGTGCATATGAAGTATGTGATAAGCTCGTTGCAGCAATCAAGTCTGATAAGTATGATGTTATCGTAATTAACTTTGCCAACCCTGACATGGTAGGTCATACTGGTGTGATCGAAGCTGCTGTAAAAGCGATTGAAGCAGTTGACGAGTGTGTAGGAAAGGCTTACGAAGCATTAAAAGAAGCTGACGGACAGATGTTCATCTGTGCGGATCACGGTAATGCAGAGTACATGATCGATGAAGAGACAAAAGAGCCATTTACAGCACATACAACCAATCCTGTACCATTCATCCTTGTAAATGCAGATCCTGCATACAAGTTGAAAGAAGGCGGATGCCTGGCTGATATTGCTCCTACACTGATCGAACTGATGGGTATGGAACAGCCGGCTGAGATGACTGGAACATCACTGCTTGTGAAATAATATAAACATATTCAACGTATGTTATATGCTATAATGAACAGATTGTGGAAAATGTAAAAGTGCATTTTCTACAATCTGTTCTGTATTTATCAGTATAATTATAAAAGGAACATCATGAGGAGAACGACATGAAGATTGTTATTGTAGAAGATGATCCGGGTATCCGAAAGGAATTAAAACAGCTCCTGGAAAATGCTTTTTATGAAGCAGAGATAATCGAAGAATTTAAAGATACGGCAGAGCAGATATGCAGCATGATACCGGCACCGGATCTGGTACTCCTGGATTGGAATCTTCCGGGGGAAAGCGGCTTTGACATCTGTACGAAGCTGAAAGAACATTCAGATATTCCAATCATATTTCTGACCAGCCGGACAGATTCCATGGATGAACTGACCGGAATCTTGAAAGGGGCAGATGATTATATCACAAAACCGTTCAATCCACCGATTCTGCTGGCAAGAATAGGAGTAGTACTAAAAAGAACTACTGATAAAAATGCAGAGAAATCAAGGGGTAATGCCTTGAACATGGAATATAAAGGTGTAATCCTAAATGTTTTGGGAGGCTGCATAGAGCATGAAGGAAAAAAGACAGATCTTACGAAAAATGAGTTGAAGATCCTGCACCTTCTATATCAGAAAAAGGGTGAGATTGTTCCGAGACTGGATATGATCGAATACCTGTGGGACAATGAAGTCTTCATAGATGACAATACATTAAGTGTGAATGTTACAAGACTCAGAGGAAAACTGACTGACATCGGAGTGACGGATTTCATTGAGACAAAACGGGGAATGGGGTACCGCATATGAGATTTTCGGAATATATAAAAGATAAGATTCTGATATGTCTGCTGCACCTCCTGTGTATGATATTACTGATGGGGTTCTTCTATATTACAGGGTATAACAGAAACGCAGCTGCACTGATTCTCATTTTCTGGTGGATCATCCTTGGAATATGGATTGTGACAGGATATTATCGCAGGAAGAAATATTTTGACAGGGCAGAACATATTCTGGAAAATGTAGATCAGAGATATCTGCTTGGAGAATTGCTGCCAGCTTCACCATATCTGGAAGATCGGATCTACCGGGAGTTGATCAGACGATCGAATAAATCTGTGATCGAACGGATCCGTATGCTTGAAGATGAACAGAATGATTATCGGGATTATATCGAAAGCTGGGTGCATGAGATCAAAGCACCGATTACCAGTATCCAGCTTGCGTGTGAGAATCATAAAGACGAAGTGACCCGACAGATCGGTCTTGAGAATCAACGGATTGAAAATGACGTAGATATGGTTCTGTATTATGCCAGAATGGAAAAGGTATACAAAGACTATATGATTGAAGAGACAGACCTTGGGAAGGCGGCTTCTGAAATTTTGATAAAAAATAAGTATTATCTAATTAGTAACGGAGTGCGTGGGGAAGTGGAGTGCCCTGATCTTGCGTATACCGATAAAAAGTGGATCCTTTTTATACTGAACCAGCTTATGCTGAACAGTGTGAAATATAAAAGTGAGAATCCAAAGGTCCATCCGTATATTCATATTTACACGGAAAGGTACGGTCATGGTGTCCGGCTGATCGTAGAAGATAACGGAACCGGAATACGGGAAGAAGAGATGTCCAGAATCTTTGAAAAAGGTTTTACCGGTTCCAATGGAAGAAATGGTAAGAAATCTACGGGGATGGGTCTTTATCTGTGCAGACGGCTGTGTGAAAAGCTTGGAATTGCCATCGAGGCGGAATCTGTCCGTGGTGAAGGCACGAAGATGATCCTTACATTTCCGGTCAGCAGTTATCTTTCAAAAATGTAAGATAACTGAAAGATACATCGATACATCTTTCTGGTCCGGACGGGTAAAGTAGAGATGAAAAAGAGTATTACAAAAAGACCGGAAAGGATGATATGGATGAGAAGAATAAGAAAGCATGGCAAGACAACAGAGAAAAAAACAGACAGAATCCTGGCAGGAGGCAGAATCCCGGATGGAGAGATCCGGGTGTGTGATGTGGAAAAATATTACGGAAGTGATACGAACATCACCAAAGCGGTAGACAGGGTAAGCTTTTGCGTCCAAAAAGGAGAATTTGTGGGAATCATGGGAGCATCGGGTTCCGGAAAGACAACACTTTTGAATATGCTGTCTACGATTGACCGTGTGACTGCAGGGCATATATACTACGGAGAAACGGATATTACGGAGTTGAGTGATGAGGCGCTGGCGGAATTTCGGAAAGACAATCTGGGATTCATATTTCAGGATTACAACTTGTTAGATACACTTACGATAGAAGAGAATATTGTGCTGGCAATGACGCTGCACAGCAAGAGTAAAAGAGAGATCCAAGAGAAATGTGATCACATATTGAAGCTGCTTGATATCGAAGAAATCCGGGATAAATTCCCCTATCAGGTATCCGGGGGCCAGAAGCAGCGTTGTGCCTGTGCCAGAGCGATGATTCATCGTCCGAAACTGATCCTCGCAGATGAGCCGACCGGTGCGCTGGATTCCAGAGCGGCACAGATGCTGCTCGAAACATTCCGCAAGATGAATCATGATATGCACTCTACGATCCTCATGGTTACACATGATGCGTTTTCAGCCAGCTACTGCAGCCGTATTCTTTTTCTGAAAGATGGAAAGATATTCCATGAACTGGTAAGAGGAGTGGAAGAAAGGCGGGAATTTCTGAATAAGATCCTGGATGTATTATCTCTGACAGGAGGTGAACTGTCAGATGTTCGGTAAGCTTGCACTGCGCAATGTCAGACGTTCCGCCAGAGATTATCTGGTGTATGTGCTGACGATGACATTTGTGGTATCATTGATGTTTGCATTTAACAGTATCATTTTTTCGAAGGATCTTCAGAAAATGTATGAAATGGCAGCGATAATGGCAGCGATGATCGGTATTGCCACATTCTTTATTGTACTGATCGTTGCATGGCTGATCAATTATATGGTACGGTTCATGCTGGAAAAAAGGAGCCGTGAATTCGGTATCTATCTGTTGATCGGAATGAATAAAAAGGAAGTGTCCGGGCTTTATATGAAAGAAAATCTGCTGCTCGGTGTGTGTTCCTTTGTGATAGGACTGGGCCTTGGAATGTTGCTTCAGCAGGTGCTGCTCGTTGTCCTTTATAGTGTCATACAGGTGGAACTAAGACCCCATCTGGAGTTCAATGGATATTGTTTCCTTATGACTGTGTGCTGCTTTGCAGGATGTTATCTGCTGGCACTGTTCCGGTGCAGCCGGAAATTCCGCAAGATGAACATTCATGATCTGATGAGAGAAAATCAGAAGAATGAGGAATTAAAAGAAAAGAATGAAAAAATAAAGCGGTTATTACTGCCGTTTTCCATTCTGTTCATCTTTGCGTTCGGTATCTGGATACTGAGCGGAAATATACAGTCGCCAGGAGGGGCAGCAGTATTTCTGACGGGTCTGTTTATTACAATGTATGTGTTTTATACAGGGCTTTCCGCATGGATCATCTGCTATGTGAAGAAAAAAGGAAATGCGGTCTACCGGGGGCAGAATCTGTTCCTGCTGCGTCAGTTTGCATCTAAATTGAAAACGATGCGGTTTACCATGGGAACACTTACGGTGCTTTTTATGGTCGCATTTCTGGGGTGCTCGGTTGCATTAATGTTTACGGACTGGCAGAATCAGGCTTTAGAGATGAAATTTCCATTTGATGTACAGGTGAACAGTCAGAATCCGGAATATGATTTTGCAAAGGAATTGGATATTGTCGGAGAAGAAGCCGGTGTAAAGGATTCGTGCGTGTACCGTATTTATGAAAATCATACGAACACAATGAATACATGGCTGTATACGCATCTGCGGTATTTTGGAGATGAGTACCGCAGAGAAGACGGAACACCGGATGAGAAAAAGATACGTAAAGGTTCCGGTGATGATGCATATTGCAGATATGATACATATATGGGGCTGAGTGATTACAATCATCTGAGAAAAATGCTGGGATATTCCACGGAAACGCTTGGAAAAAATGAATATATCCTTCAGATGAAGCAAAGAGTGTATAAGGAAACCGGAGATTTTACGGATGACGTGAAGCTTCAGGACCGTGGAGAGACACTGACCTGCAGGAAGATCTGCACCGAATCATTTTCGCAGGACGGACATAACGGCGGTGATTATATCATCGTTGTGCCGGATGAACGGATACAGCAGATGACACCGTACTATTCGGAACTTGCGGTGAGTGTGAAGAAAAAAGTGCCGGATAACCTGCAGAATAAGCTGGATGATCTGTCAGATAAACATGATTATGCCGGTCATACATACATGGAAGAAGACGATGATAATGTATGTTATGGTACGGATACCATTGTCACATATGCTGCGGTGAATCTTGTGCGGGAAAATGCATCGGCTGAGGTCAGATATATGATGAGTTGTATCACATTCCCATGTATGTATATCGGGCTGGTATTTTTGTGTATTGCATTGACGGTGTTATCGGTACAACAGCTGAGCGATTCGGCAAAATATAGGTTCCGCTACCAGGTGCTTTCGAAAATCGGCCTTGGAAGACGCGAGATCCAACAGACCGTATTCCGTCAGCTGTTCGGGTATTATCTGTGTCCGGCAATCCTTTCGGCAGTGATCAGCGGAATCATAGCGGTGTATATGGGTGCCGGATTTAACTTCTATACAGGAGTCAGTACACCGGTGTTACAGTATTTTGCAATTTCATTCGCCCTGTTCTTTGGCGTATATGTAGTTTATTTTGGAGCGACCTATGTCGGATTTATCAGAAATATCGAAGAATGAAAATGGAGAGGGAAGTATGAGTAGAAATGCAATAAAATATCTGGCAATGGCAGCTATGTTCTGTAATCATTTTGCCTATATATTTTTAAAAGAAGGCAGTACAGGGCAGGAAGTTATGGTTGATATCGGGTATTTTACAGCCATTACTATGTGCTATTTCCTTGTGGAAGGATATCATTACACAAGATCTGTAAAGAACTATGCACTGCGGCTGCTTGTATTTGGGATCCTTTCACAGATCCCCTTCATGTTGGCATTGAAACAGACGAACCTGAACATGATGTTCAGCCTTCTTCTATGTCTGGGAGTGGTGTGGGTTGCAGATCATGTAAAACATAAAGGGGAGAAAATGCTATGGCTGTGCGTGCTGGTAATCTGTTCGCTCTGGACGGACTGGGCACTTCTGGCGCCGGTATTTACGATGCTGTTTGCAAATGCATATGTGGACAGGAAAAAAGTATCACTGGCATATGGAAAAGCAGTGGGACTCTTCTTTCTGTTGAATGTGTTGTCATACAGGGCGGACTGCGGGCTGGAGAGTGCGCTCATACATTCTGCATGTGCCTGTATCGGGCCGGCAGCATCGGGAGTGGTTATACAGTGTATGTATAACAAAGCAGACAAAACAGCACACGGCTGGGAAAAATGGTTTTTCTACGGATTTTATCCGGTGCATCTTCTGCTTCTTTGGATGATACAGTTTGCAAAAGTATAGATGGAACGGTTATAATAATACCGGGGTGTGACGGATGCGGAAAAAACGCAGAAGGACGGCTCCGGTATTTTTTTTAAAGCAGGCAGGTAGAGAATATGGAAAAAGAAAAGCTTGATAAAATGTATGATATCTGTTTCTTTGATCTGGATGGCACGATCATCGATTCTTCACCGGGAATTACAAATTCGGTGATGTATGCGCTGGAGAAATTCGGAATCGAAGAGACCGAACGGGAAAAATTATATAAATTCATCGGTCCGCCGCTTACCGATTCGTTCGCCAGATTCTATGGATTTGACGATGAGAAAAGCTGGAAGGCGGTGGAGTATTACAGGGAATATTATCAGGATACGGGGATTTTTGAGTGTTCGGTGTATCCCGGATTTGAAAAATCATTAAAGGTATTGAAGGCAGCAGGAAAAAGACTTTTTGTTGCGACGTCCAAACCGGAAGTATATGCGAGAAGGATCATTGAACATTTTGACCTGGATCAATATTTTGAATATGTGGCAGGTATGGAACTGGACGGAGGCAGAGGCAGTAAGGCAGAGGTGATTGGATATCTGATCGATACCTGCCGGATGCAGGATAAGAAGAGGATACTGATGATCGGTGACCGTGAACATGATGTGCTTGGGGCAAAGCAGGAAGGGCTTGACTGTATGGGGGTATTATACGGATTCGGCAACCGTGAAGAACTGGAAAAAGCAGGCGCAGTATACGTTGCCGGGACGCCGGAAGACATTGCCAGGATCATCCTGAAATAATGCGGTAATCCTGCATTTTGTGAAAAATGTAAAAATATGGGTGCCAATACTTGACAAAAGAAGAAGTAGTTGTTATTATAAAAAAACAGAACGCACTCTGTTTTTTATAAATGATAGAAAAGAGGTGCAATATGCAAAGAGTATTTTCATTATTGGTAGACAATAATCCCGGTGTATTAAGC
>ERZ894199.1136-NODE-1136-length-9712-cov-6.426944_pt1 | contig 9712 bp, 9 predicted proteins | sample MGYA00380285_ERZ894199 | MGnify/ENA primary metagenome ERZ894199 (study PRJEB32331, sample SAMN06328447) | human gut metagenome | biome: human gut microbiome; feature: stool | host: Homo sapiens | collected 2012-01-17 ... | reverse complement strand
GCCCGAAGCTCCCGCACAGAAACCGGAAAAGGCGGTCAAAAAGGAACCGGAGAAAAGAACGGCTCCAACGGTGCAGACCGCTCCCACTCCGAAGGAACCTGAAAAGCCGCAGGATGCACCACGCCGGGGCAAGGAGCAAATCGTCTATATCAAGCTGAATGAACTCCACGCCTTCAAGAACCATCCCTTTGAGGTTCGGGATGATGAAGAAATGCGGGCTATGGTGTCCAGCGTCAAGGACAAGGGCGTGACCCAGCCCGCTATCGTCCGTCCCCGTGAGGATGGCGGCTATGAGATCGTGTCCGGCCACCGCCGCCAGAAAGCCAGTGAGCTTGCCGGATATGCGGATATGCCCTGTATCGTCCGAAACCTGACAGACGATGAAGCCATCACCCAGATGGTCGAGGATAATCTGAACCAGCGTGAAGAAATCCTCCCCAGTGAGCGGGCCAAAGCCTTGAAAATGCAGCTTGAAGCTATCAAGCACCAGGGCTCCCGCACTTCGGGCCAGATTGACCCGAAGGACGCTGGCAAACGCTCCAACGAGATCGTGGCCGAGCGCAATAAGATGGCGGTCAAGCAGGTGCAGCGGTATATCCGTCTCAATGAGCTGGTTCCCGACCTGATGAAGTTGATGGATGAAAAAAAGCTGGGCTTTACTACGGCGGTGGAGCTTTCCTATGTCAGCAAAAAGAACCAGAACTATATCGCCGTCGCCATTGACAGCCAGCAGTCCTCGCCTTCACAGGCGCAGGCAAAGCGTATGCGTGAGTTGGACGAAAAGAAGCTGCTCAACGGGGATGTGATCGACGGCATTATGATGGAGGACAAAAAGGAGGTAAACAAAGTGATTTTGACAGGTGCGGAACTGAGCAAGTATTTCGGCAAGGAAACTACGCCGAGGGAAATGAAGGACCAGATCATCAAACTGCTGGACGACTGGAAGGGTCAGCAGAAGGAACACGAAAAGCCGGAGAAGAAAAACGAACAGGAAAAGTAAGCCGAAACTTCGGGTCAACGTGGCCCGAGGATTGCTGGGCTCTGCCCCGCACCCCGAAGCTCTGGAGATATAAATTATTCCCCGTCGCCAGTTATTCCGTAGCATAGCCGGGAAAATCAGTCAAGGGCAGCGCCGCCGCAGGCGGTGCCAGAGGCACCCTTGACGGATTTCTCCCGGTTATGCTTTTTCCCGATCAAGCGACGGGGATATAAATTCTCCAGAGCCGTTCCCCTTCCCGGGGGAAGGGGCGGAGGGGTTAGGCGATACCTTGCTTTTCCCTAAACCAAAACAGAAATGGAGGTTCAACCAATGAAACGACCTTTAGCATACCTGACCGCCGCATGGAGCGGCGAGCCGGATGTTGATATGGAACTGGCGGCCCACTACTGCCGTCTTGCTTATGAGGCGGGCTTTTCCCCGATCTGCCCGCTCTTGTATCTGCCGCTGTTTTTGAATGACAGCGTTCCCGAGGAACATAAGGCCGGGATCGATATGCGCCGGGATATGCTGCGGCGCTCCCACACCCTGATCGTCTGCGGCAGCGCTGTGGACGAGGATGTGAAAAACGATATTGCGGTTGCCGGACGGCTGGGCATTGCGGCGACCACACTGGAAGGGGTGCTTGCCGTGAAGGGACACGGCACCCCGGGCCATGCCGGACATTAAGCTGGGGAGCCTTTTCGACGGGATTGGCGTGTTCCCTCTGGCTGCTTCCCGGTGCGGTATCCGTCCGGTCTGGGCCAGCGAGATTGAAAAAGCGCCCATCTCCATAACCAAAAGGCACTTTCCCGACATGGTGCATTTGGGGGATATTACGAAGGTGGACGGCGGGAAAATCCCGCCGGTCCATGTGATAACCTTCGGCTCTCCCTGTCAGAACCTTTCTCTGATCGGCAACCGCTCCGGCCTTGCCGGGGCAAAATCAAGCCTGTTCTATCAGGCGTTTCGTATCATACAGGAAATGAGGGATGCTACTGATAACCTATATCCAGCTATCGCTGTTTGGGAAAACGTCATGGGAGCGTTTTCTACAAATGACCGGATGGACTTTAGAGCCGTCCTATCCGCCTTCTCGGACACCGAAGTTCCAATGCCTCCTTCGGGAAGATGGGGAAACGCCGGAATGGTGCGAGGGGGAACGCCTGATGTGTGCTGGCGGCTCATGGACGCCCAGTATTGGGCAGGCTCCCGAAGGCTGGCACGAAGGCAGCGGATTTTCGTCGTGGCGGATTTTGGAGGCAGATGTGCCGCAGACATACTATTTAAGCCCCGTCCAATGCTCCCACTTCCTCCGCCTTGCGGAGAGGGCGGGCGGGCCGCCGCCGAAGGAGATCGAACAGCTTCTTTTGAAACAGGGCGGCAGATACCAGTCATCCACCCATTTCAGTGCTTCCGTATGCGGGGAGCGGCAAAAAGGCAGGAAGAAACGGCCTTCCGAAACAGCTTCGGATTACCAACTGACCCTTTTCCCACTCTTTTAGCCAGTGATGTAACGCCCTTTGCCTTCTGGTATGAGGGCGACCCGGAGGGCGGCTGTATCCGTTTTCTGACGGAAACAGAAAGCGAACGGCTGATGGGGCTGCCGGAGGGCTGGACAAAGTACGGGGCGGACGGCGTGGAGATCCGGCCTCTGCAACGCTACAAGGCGCTGGGAAATGCGATTGCCCTCCCTTGCGCCGATTACATTATGGCCGGGATTTATGAGGTGCTGGCTGACCGGGCCGGAAAGGAGGAATGAGCCCATGTTTGAAGCCTATATAACCAATACAGCCCTATACCCCTTAATGGGGATTGAGGTAGGGACAACGGTACATTTCCCCATGACGACACAGGAGTTGCAGGCCGCCCTTGCCAAAATCGGGATAGACGGGAAACGGTACAGCGAAGTGTTCTTTACCAGCTTTGACAGTGATGTGCTGGGGCTCTACGATCATCTCTACGAATGTGAGAACATCGACGAGCTGAACGAGCTGGGCCACGCCCTGCTGGAAGTACGGGATAAGGGCGGACTGGAAACCTTTGAAGCCGCTCTTGTCTTAGGAAACCACACAAGGAGCGTGAAGGATTTGATAAACCTGACGCAGAACCTTGACCTTTACCGCTTTTACCCGGATATTTCCGATGATGAAGGGCTGGGCCGTCTTTACGCCGACGAGCTTGGGACTATCGACATACCGGAGCACATTCAGAACTACTTCGATTATGAAGCATATGGGCGGGATGTGCGTATCAACGAGGGCGGCGTATTCGCTCCCGGTGGGTATGTGTCGGCAGTCCCGGAGGGCTTCAAGGAGTATTACCACGGGCCGCAGGACATTCCGCCGGAACACCGGATATTTGCCTATCCTGAAAAGGCCGAGCCTGTCCACTCCATTCTCGCTGCACTCAAACGGTTTCAAGAGGCTCCGCCCGCTCCGAAAAAGGACAAGGCGGGGCCTTCCCATGAAGAACGGTAAGACTTCGGGCCAGCATGGCCCGAAGCATGAAGGAGGTGCATACCATCAACTATTACCCTATCAATGAAGGAGCCGCCCGCCGGGCAAAGGAAATGAACAGCTTTTCCGACTACAAGGAAGGGAGCGCAACGGCGGAATACCGGGCAATGGTGGACAAGGCCGCCGCCATAGCGGAACAGCAGAAATCCCGGGTGGACCCCATGTACCATGAGAAGATCGACCATCTGTTAGACACCTACGCCCGCAAGCTGGCCGAAAACATGAACCAGGGCTTTGCCATTGACGCAAGGGTTCCCTCTGTGATGATCGCCGGACCTGCCAATTTCCCGGTGGGAAAGAAGGAAAAACAGAACCGGGCCCGGGACAGCAACATGGAGGAATGGCGGTATATTCAAGGGCTGCTGGATAAGATACGCAGTACCGGCATGGGCGGGATCAGCGCCGATGACCCGGCAGCGATTGAAAAGCTCCAGAAGAAGCTGGACGGGCTGGAACGCTCCCAGCTCATTATGAAGGAGGTCAACGCCTATTACCGCAAGCATGGCAAGCTGGATGGCTGTGCGCTGCTGTCGCCAGACCAGATCGAAAAGCTGAAAGCAAGCATGGCGGCAAACTGGCGGAGCGACCCGAGGCCCTTTGAAAGCTACCAGCTTACCAACAACAATGCGGAGATCCGCCGGGTAAAGGCCCGTATCGAACAGCTCTCCAAACAGGCGCAGCGGGAGTTTTCCGGCTGGGAGTTCGACGGGGGCCGTGTGGAGATGAACCGGGAGGACAACCGCTTGCAGGTATTCTTTGATGGAAAGCCTGACGCGGACACCCGGGCCGAGTTGAAAAGCAGCGGTTTCCGCTGGGCTCCCAGTGTAGGCGCATGGCAGAGGCAGCTCACGGACAACGCCATCCGGGCGGCTGACCGTCTGGAATGTATCAAGCCGCTGTCCGGCGAAAAGCCCTCCCAGCTTCAAAAGAAGCCCTCTATCTTGCAGACCATGCGGGAACAGGGCGAAAAAATCCAGACGGAGCCGGAAAAGAAAGCTCCGTCCGGCAGAGATGCCGAGCGGTAAGCCTCGGGCCACATTGGCCCGAGGTTTTCTGTTCCCCGAGATTGTACGGGGGCCTCCCGGATAGCGGGAACCCCGACGGAAAGGAGGTTTTATGCAGGAAGAAGTAAACCAAAAAACGGTTGCCCTTTCGATCAGGACAACGAAGCTCACGGGAAAAGTGCTGGCTGCCGCTCTTGGGAAGGTAGCGCGGGCGCTGCAAAAGCACCACCGGAAGGCGCTGACCCCGCAGGGACGCCAGAGTGTAAAAAAGCTGATGAACCACTATGGCGGCAAAAGCGCCATGCCCTATGTGGGAGCCCCAAAGGATTTTGACCGGATCGCAAAGGAGTTCCATGTGGACTACGCTTTCCATAAAGTGAGCCCCGGTCATTACCTGCTGTTTTTCAAAGCCAATCAGGCGGACGCTATCACGGCGGCCTTCCAGAAGTACAGCGCAAAGGTGCTGAACAAAGAGCAGGACAAGGCTTCCATCCTCGGCCAGCTTCGGAAATTCACGGAGCAGATCAGGACGCAGGCAAAGGAAAAGCAGCGGACCAGAGAGGCGGTGAAGGACGGACGTTGAGTGACAAGATTAGAAAATATGTGCTCCCAAACCTGCCGTACCTCTTTGTGTTCTGGTTCTTCTCCAAAATCGGGACGGCCTACCGGATCGCCCCCGGCACAGACTTCGGGACAAAGCTCATGGGGATGCTCGATACCTTCCCCAAAGCATTTGAAACACTGGCCGGGGCTGGGAGGTATTGACCTGCTGGTGGGCCTTGCCGGTGCGGCTGGGGTGTATCTGCTGATACAGTCAAAGATCAGGCAGGCGAAAAAATTCCGGCGGGATGCAGAGTACGGCACCGCCCGCTTTGGAACAAAGGAGGATATAAAGCCGTTTGTAGACCCTAAATTTCAGAACAATGTCATTCTGACCGGGACGGAGTTCCTGACCATGAACACCCGTCCGAAGATTCCCGCCAATGCCCGGAACCTAAACGCCTGTGTCATCGGCTCGTCCGGTTCGGGTAAGACAAGGTTCTGGCTGACCCCGCAGCTCCTTCAAGCTCATTCCTCGTATGTGGTGGTAGACCCGAAGGGCGGCACCCTCGATCAGTGCGGGCGGTTCCTGCAACGGGAGAAATACAGGGTGCGGGTGTTCAACAGTATCGACTTTTCAAAATCCATGCACTACAATCCGCTGGCCTATATCAAGACGGAAAGCGATGTTTTGAAATTCGTTACTGCCCTGATCGCCAACACCAAAGGCGACGGCAAGGAGGGCGACGAGTTCTGGACTAAAGCTGAAACCCTCTTGTACTGCGCCCTTGTGGCCTACATCGTCTTTGAGGGGCCGGAGGAAGAACGCAACATGAATACGCTGGTGGAAATGATAAACAGCATGGAAGTCCGGGAGGATGACGAAACCTTCAAAAACGCGGTGGACTATATGTTTGACGGGTTGGAACGTCGCAGCCCCCAGCACTTCGCCGTGAGGCAGTATAAGAAATACAAGCTCGCCAGCGGCAAGACAGCCAAAAGCATTTTGATTTCCTGCGGTGCAAGGCTGGCTCCTTTTGATATTCCCCAGCTTCGGGAGATCATGTCTTATGACGAGCTGGAGCTGGATAAGCTGGGGGACGAAAAATCGGCGCTGTTCTTTCTTATCAGCGACACGGACACCACCTACAATTTTTTGGTTGCCCTCGCTTTTTCGCAGATGTTCAACCTTCTGTGTGAACGGGCTGACAACACCTATGGCGGGCGTCTGCCCTACCATGTGCGGGTGCTGTTGGACGAGGCAGCCAATACCGGACAGGTGCCGGGGCTGGAAAAGATCGTGGCCGTCATTCGTTCCCGGGAGATCAGCCTGACGCTCTTTTATCAGGCTATGAGCCAGTGCAAGGCATTGTACAAAGACCATTCCGAAACCATCATGGGAAACATGGACAGTATCGTGTTCCTCGGAGGCCGGGAGGCTTCCACCCTAAAGGATATTTCGGAAAACTGGCTGGGCAAGGCCACCATCTCTATGCAGACCGAGGGCCGAAGCCGGGGACAGTCTGAAAGTTACAGCCAGAATATGCAGCGGCTTGGCCGGGAACTGATGACCACCAGCGAGATCACCACCATGCCCGGGGATAAATGTATCTTGCAGCTTCGGGGGCTCCCGCCTTTCCTGTCCCCGAAGTATGACTTGAAAAAGCACCCGAATTACAAGTACACAGCCGAATTTGATAAAAAGAAAAACGCCTTCCGCTTGGAAAGCCTGTTCCGCCACCGGCCATTGAGACTAAAGCCGGAGGACGAATACACGGTGTACGAAGTGGACGGCTCCGACACGGACGAAGAAGCTGACCTGTTGAATTTCGATGATCTGGACAGCGACGAGTTTGTGTAACTTCGGGCCATGATGACCCGAAGCGCCGCCGATGTGGGCGGCTTTTTTTGTACCCAAAACCATCAAACAAACAAAATGGAGGAACGTATATGGAATTTTTCAATCAGGCAATCGACATTCTTAAAATTCTGGTCATGGCTCTTGGCGCTGGTCTGGCGGTATGGGGCGTCATCAACCTTCTGGAAGGTTACGGGTCGGACAACCCTGCGGCAAAAAGCCAGGGCATTAAGCAGCTCATGGCGGGCGGCGGTGTCGTTCTGATCGGCCTTCAGCTTATCCCTCTGCTGTCCGGGCTGTTCAGCTAAATGTCACCCGTTGTCCCTTTTTCCAGAAAAGGAGCTGATATATGGACTTTATCATCGACGCAATCGTTGAATGGCTGAAAGGTCTGCTCGTCGATGGTATCATGGGGAATCTGGACGGCCTTTTCGATAACGTCAATCAGAGCGTTGGCGAAATCGCCACACAGGTAGGCACGACCCCGGCGGACTGGAACGCCGGGGTCTTTTCCATGATACGACAGATCTCCGAAACTGCCATTCTGCCAATCGCCGGGGTCATCCTCACTTTTGTTATGACCTATGAACTGATACAGATGCTCATAGAACGCAACAACCTCCATGAAGTTGACACATGGATGTTTTTTAAGTGGGTGTTCAAAACCTTTGTGGCTGTGATGATCCTGACGAATACCTTCAATATCGTGCTGGCGGTCTTTGATGTGAGCCAGCATGTGATCCAGCAGTCAGCGGGCATTATCCAGAACGGGACAGAAATCACGCCGGATGTGCTGGACAGTCTGCGGACAGAGCTTGAGGCGATGGAGTTAGGCCCTCTGTTCGGACTCTGGCTCCAGTCCTTCCTGATCCAGCTTACCATGATTGCCTTAAACATCGTGATTTTCGTCATCGTATATGGCCGTATGATTGAAATTTATTGCGCGTCCAGAAGCGCCGCTTTTCATCCGAAGGCGGTGCGCGGGCATTTTGGGAATCCGGCTTTAGCAAGCCGGTAAAGAAAAGTATCAAAGACGTGAAAAACGTCACTTTAGCGTCGTCCGATTTACCCCGGAGGGAAACCACAAGGGGGACAATAGCGTATCGGAGAAATCGCAAGTTGGGGAAACCATCTACCCACGACTGAGCGGCAAGACGCAACATTGTGAATGAGGAACAAGGCTAAACTGCTTTAAGGGCAGTCCGAGGCGGGATACTCGACCCGGCGGCGCAGGATGGTTGTATTCGCCGTATGTCATAGCGGAATGTGACAGGTAAACACAGACCGCACGATACTTATGACAGCCAGCCGCAGTAAGCGGAAAAGGACGAAAACCCACTACCGACATCACAATACGCTTTTCCCAAAGTGTCTAACTGGAGATTGCCTAAACCGGAACGCCGGAACTATCCGGCTATGCGTAATGCCGCAAGGCGATAAATTTCAAGGGGTAAAAACCCAAGAAAGATGACGCTGAATATCCGGCATGGCAACGGAGCCTCCGTAGTAGTCCGAGGGCGGGAAAGCCGTCTACATGGCGAAGGGAGGCAGGATGTCAACCAATTCATAAAAAGGAAAGGTGCGTGAGGCATTATGAGAAGTCCTGAAAATGTGTTGGAAAGCCTAAAATCCAAGGCGTGTAACAAGAGTTACAAGTACGAGCGGTTATACCGCAACCTGTACAATCCACAATTCTATCTGCTGGCATATCAGCGGATACAGGCGAAACCAGGCAACATGACAGCCGGAACAGACGGCAAAACCATTGACGGAATGGGAATGGCAAGGATAAACGCCCTCATTGAAAAGATGCGGGATTTTAGTTATCAGCCTAACCCGGCAAGGAGAACGTATATCCCGAAATCCAATGGGAAAATGCGTCCTCTGGGGATACCGTCATTCGACGATAAACTGATACAGGAGGTGGTGCGGCTCATCTTAGAGAGCATTTATGAGCCAACCTTCAGCGACTACTCTCACGGTTTCCGCATAAATAAAAGCTGTCATACAGCACTTAAATATGTGCAGAAATATTTTACAGGAACAAAGTGGTTCGTTGAGGGCGATATAAAGGGCTGTTTTGACAATGTAGACCATCATGTACTGATTGCCATTCTGCGAAAGCGGATTGCAGACGAACATTTCATTGGTCTGCTTTGGAAGTTCTTGAAAGCCGGATACATGGAGGACTGGAATTATCACAATACTTACTCCGGCACTCCCCAAGGCTCTATCATCAGTCCTATCCTCGCAAATATCTACATGAATGAACTGGATAGCTATATGGCAGAATACGCAGAAAAATTCAACTGCGGAAATCGCCGTAAAATTAACCCAGAGTTCAAGAAAAAGTTAGATGTCTGCCGTGGAAAAGAAGAAAGGCTCAAAAGAAATCTCGCTAAAATGAGCGAAGAAGAAAAAGAGGGATTGTCTGCTGAAATCAGAGAGCTGCGGCGTAGTCTTAAAGCTATGCCTTACAGCGACCAGATGGACGACAGCTATAAAAGACTTTGCTATATCCGATACGCCGATGATTTTTTAATCGGAGTTATCGGCAGCAAAGCGGACGCAGAACAGGTTAAGCAAGATGTAGGCTGTTTTATCCGGGAAAAACTCCATTTGGAAATGTCCGAGGAAAAAACATTGATTACCCACGGACATGACTTTGCAAAGTTCTTGGGATATGAGGTCACAATCGCCAAAGGCGAATACAACAAAAAGACCAAAACCGGAGCTACCAGACGAGTAAATAACGGAAAAGTCCTGCTTTATGTTCCCCATGATAAATGGATAAAACGACTGTTCTCCTACAATG
>ERZ894199.1124-NODE-1124-length-9811-cov-8.073698_pt1 | contig 9811 bp, 12 predicted proteins | sample MGYA00380285_ERZ894199 | MGnify/ENA primary metagenome ERZ894199 (study PRJEB32331, sample SAMN06328447) | human gut metagenome | biome: human gut microbiome; feature: stool | host: Homo sapiens | collected 2012-01-17 ... | reverse complement strand
CATTTATGGATAGATTCGATGATAATGAATATAAGGACTTGATTAAAAATTTGTTGCATGATACTCAGTATATAGAAAGATCCAACATGGGGAAATTAGCTGGACTTAGGCAATATGCGGAAGTGTTGGTTAGAAAAATTTTGGACATTGGCAGTAATTATGAACTAATGCTGGGACAGGTGAGAAGAAATTCAAGAAATTCTGCAGTGAGTAGTAGATTGGAAAGTTTTGGGGAGGAATTAAGCAATAGGTTAATTGAAATACTAAATAGAATAAGGCCATTAGGAAATAAGGGAAGCCATACTCAGCGCACAGAGGAATTTTCTAAAGAAGAAGTAGAAAGTGTTGAGAATGCAATTTTAGATTTGTATGCACTGATTTTTATAAAGTATTTCATGGATATACAAGTAAACCTGTATTCATCGCCGGAAGTATTGCGATTGTTTTCATTACTCCCGCCGGTTATTAGATATAAAACTTGGAAGTATTTATTTGAAAAAGACAAAAATAATATACAGGTAGTGGATAAATTATGCTTGGCAATAATAAAACGTTATGATAAAGAAATGGCATATAAATGGTTGGAAGATAACGCCGAAACGATAAAAGCTATCCCATATCCCGGCAGGGATGAAATAGATAAATATGACAGTATGCATATAGTTGAAGTATTGCCAGGAACTTATGTGGCAAAAATAACTTTAAATTTCGATGAATATGATAACATGTATGATTTATTATTGAGCAAGATTAATGATCCTAGGACATCCGTTAATGAATCTGGAAAGATGTATAAGAGTTTTGAAGAAGCTGTTGAACATTATAAAAACTATAAGAAAGAAAATATTGCATTAACTAGTTCAGAAGAGATGGCAGTACTCTGCTCTCTAATGGATTTTGTATACTTGGGAAGAGTAGCAAAATCTGAAATACAAAATTAAAAATAAACCACCGCAAGCCACTCTGCTTGCGGTTTTGTCATTCATGAGAATTATTGTGTATCACGTATACATTCTTTGATGAGTTGAGCAGATTTCAATATCCACGCCAATTCTTGTGACGTACAGTCAGACAACAGATTCTGCAATTTTTGATAGGATGAATCAGAAAAAGTGGGATTTGTTATATCAGAGGTAGTCGTATCAATGGCAGCAGTCTTGTGAATTTCTGTATTGTCATCAAGTAATTTGTTCTCAAAATACATAAGAGACTGTGCATATTGAGTTTTTCTGTATCTGAAAGTTGATCTAAAAATGTAATATAAGCAGCCAATTTCTGATTGATTAGCGGGTTCCCGAAGGAAAGACTGAGGGTATCAGGAATAACATTTTCATTCTGGTCTTTCTCTGCATTGAAATTTAAATCAAGCTGTTCATTCATTTTAAAAATTAAAGACAGAAGGTCGGATACTGTATGAATATCAAAATCCATAAAGACATTTATACTAATGCCCAATGCCTGAGATATCTTCAATAGTTGTTCCGATTTTGGCTTCCGTTCATCGGATTCATATTTCTGTAAAGTGCTGATACCCAAGCCAGTAGCCTGCACAAGCTGATCTTGAGTAAAGCCATGCAAAATTCTAAAATATTTTATTTTTTCACCAATAGTCATGAGTGTTACCTCCTATAGACGGATTATATCATATTTATTGCTATAAACGGTACAAAAATATTGAAAAGGATATTGACACATACAAATGTATGGTTTGTATTTAAGATGCATACAAAAAGTGACACATTTTCGAACAAATCCGGCAGTATTCCTTGGTGGTGGCAGTTTATTATTAAAACAGCAGATTGAAAAGTCACTAGAGTTTAAATACATTGAGTTTATTGAGGATGTCAGAGCCAATGCTATAGGATATGAAAAGATGACAGCTATGCGCTTCCAGAAGAGATAGGAGGTGCGATTGTGGGACAGATACGAGTAGTATTGTTATTTAATGAAGATAGTGAACGACAAAAAGAAGTCGGTGAATATTTAAAATCACAAAAACGCTGTAAAACGGCATTAATAACAGAATTGGTATATGCATGGATCCATAAGGATAGTAAAACAGTTTCTTCATATAATAATGTAAATGTTGATATAGAAGAATTAAAACAGCAGTTATTGAAGGATCAGGAGTTCATGCAGCAGATAAAAGAAAGAGCAGGCGTTGAAGAGCGGGAAGAGAATATACCGGAAGAAAACGATAATGGACTGGATATGGACGAAGATATGATGCTTGCAGGGCTGACAATGTTTGAAACAGATTTTTAGAAGGACTAAAATATATTGAAGATTGTTTTGAGATGCGTGATAGAAGAAAGCAATTGATGAGTCAAGAATAAAATATTATAATTGTTTTATAGAACAGGAACAGGGACGAATTATAATGATTTGTCCCTGATGTTTATATTTAACGTAAGAGTTAAGGAGGAAGTTAATATGGGATTGCAAGCAACAAATGCAGGAATTGATTTCCAGCAAAGGGTATCTGCATATATGATGATATTGATGGAGTTTGATATGGACATTTCACTAGCGTTGCAAGTGAATAAGAGTAATACAATAAAAGAAATAAACTTTGAAGACTGCGAAAGTATTGATGACTTGGTTATTACATTAGATTCTGGTAAGAAAATATATTTTCAGATGAAGAGAACGATATCTTTGAGCGATGATAGTGAGTCGGAGTTTTTTGGTGTATGCGAACAGTTTGTGAATCAATTCTTAAAACAAAATGAGAATGATTTGGCATATATATTGGTTACAAGGACAGAGGCATCGAAAGCAATTTCGGTAAAATTGAAAAGAATTTTAGAAGGAATACGTTTGGCTAATAGCTTGAGTGTAATAGAAAAATTATACCAAGAAGAAAGAAAAATATTTGATAAAGTTAGTAGTAATATTAAAACAATTTATAAAAAATATACGCACGAGGATATTTCTGAGGATATTTTATTAAAGATTTTTCTACGTATGTATGTCGAATTATTTGATATAGAGAATGGGGAAGAATACGAAAAAACGATCAAGTTGATTTTATGGAAATTGATTGATGTTGATGTTGAGCTATTTTGGAGAACGTTTATATCAAAAGCAATTGAATATGGTGCAAATAGAAGATGTTTGTCCCGAGAAAATCTAAAAGAACAGTGTAAATCATATTTTAAAGAAAATCAAACAAAAGAAGAGCTACTTGCTTCTCCTTTTTTAATAGGTCGTGGAAAGAAAACAATAAAGTTATTCCAGTTCAAATTGATTATGTGGTTGCTATTCCAACGAAAAAAACAATGGAGAAGATGAAAATAGAGAACGATACAATTTTTATGTTTGAATTATATCGTTTTGATGATAGTAAGAAAAAGGAATCATTAAAGTATATAGCACCAAATAAGATGATATTTGAAAATGGACTGGAATTTGTTGTTTTATATCGATGTGCCTCGCAAGAGCGATGTCATAATTACATTGAAAAAGAAATAGTAGAAGAATTGGGAGATATTGAGGGAAAATACGAATTGATAATATGGCCGATCAAGGAGCATTTTGAGCCTACTGATGTAGAACTGTTACATAAAGAAGTGTTAGAAAAATCTTTGGAAGAATGCCAAGATTGTATATGCTCTAATTGCGGAAAAGCTATTTTTGATAATGAAATTTATATAATTGAGATTGATAATGAAGAGTGCTCTAATAAAGTGGGGTTGGCGCATAAGTCATGTATTAGACCAGTTGACAGAGTAATTGGCGAAGTTACTATTTCGGGAATAGAGGATTATTCATTTTTAAAACATTTTGATATTGGATGTTGGGCCAAAATGGTAATGAAAGGAAAAAGAGTATGGGAAAATCTCGAAATAATGGCAGCACAATGTATGCCTTTGGTGATTGATACAGATGAAGTATTCCATGATGGAAATTATTGTGTATATCAAATATTGGAAAATGGAGATAAAAGATATACTACAAATAGAGGTGTGATTGATCGACTTAGTAAAACAAATGCAGAACTTTTGCAAAAACAATTTACAGAAAGCTTAATTGCAGCGAAGAAAGAAGGAAATCCATTTGGCTACAGTAGTAAAACATTCATGTACGGACAGTATGAAAAAATACTCGAACAAGTTGGCGATAAGGAAGATTTTATAGAATGTACAGAGGCAAAAGCGGAATTATATAATGAGTCTGTTGCAAAAATATATAATGATTGCGAAACATACTACGCGCCTATAATATATTTATCTGTTGAAGGAGAACCATATATATTGCCTAATGGTGTATTCCCGATGATAACAAAACCTTTTGATCTTCCACAATATATTAAAAATTGGGAAAGAATGGGAGTCACGGTGCCGGATTATGAAGTATGCATTATAAAAGACGATAACGAGTTCATTTTAAAAATGATTAGTCTGATTAGTAATGGTATATTGCCGGCTGCTAATAGTATGTTTGCTCCGAACGGAAAATTAATTAGAGGAATTCATATTCATTTAATGTGGGAGTTACAAGAACTGGAAGGAGTCGAGGAGGATACAAATGCTAGAGATTAATAAGTAGGAGAAATTTGCACCAAACATTAATAATATGTTTTTGCAAGTTCTGTAAGAAACATTCAATATATTATTGTTTTTCTGAAACTACTTATCAGAATATGCAATTAAAACCTATCTTTACATCTACAATTACACGATAAAGTGCTACAATAAAAATAGATTTGGAAATCAATGTTACATTCTATTCATTTAAGATAGTATGAGCCAAAATCATGGGAGGTTACATTATGAAAGTTATTGTTTTAATCGAAAACACATCCAAATGCTCCTTATGTGCTGAGCATGGTCTGTCCGTCTATATCGAATATAACGGCATGAAATATCTTCTGGACACCGGCGCATCTGACACATTTTCCGCCAATGCGCATCAGCTTGGAATCAATCTGGCAGATATTGACATCGCATTTCTGTCACACGCACATTATGACCACGCCGGCGGATTCGAAACTTTCTTTAAGGAAAATGAAAAAGCACCTGTTTATCTGCAGGATACTTCTGCCGAAAACTGTTATTATCGTCCAGACAATACTGATCGATATATCGGAATTCCTACGCATTTATTGGAGACTTACAAAAAGCGTTTTCAATATATAGATCATGTCTGCGAGGTGAAAAAAGGAGTCTGGTTAATTCCACATTTTACAAAGAATTTGGACGAAATGGGAAGACGCGCCTGTATGTATCGAAAAATTGGTGAAGAATATGTTCCGGATGATTTTGCACATGAACAAAGCCTTGTTTTCAAAACTCCAAAAGGACTGATTTTACTCAATAGCTGCTCCCATGGTGGAATCGTTAATATTGTAAAAGAAGTGCAAATGGCACTGGGGAATCAAAAAGTTTACGCTGTCATCGGCGGCTTCCATATGATGAAGCTCTCCGGTCTTGATACTCTTGCGATTCCTGAATCAGAAGTCATCGATGTAGCTTCCCAATTACAGAATCTTGGAGTAAAAGAAATCTACACCGGACATTGCACTGGAACAATCGCATACAGACTTCTCAAAAATGAACTTGGCGAAAAAATCCATGAACTGAGTACCGGAACAACAATTGAGTTTTAAATACATTTCCGTATGTTGCACTGGAACTTATGAAACACATTTACATTTTGTTAAAAAACCTTTATATGATGTTTGAACACCAATGAGGTGGTCTGTGTAAAAAATATCTGATTGTACATTGTTGGAGTGGATTTTCGGTGAGGACTAAGTTAACATATATGAAAAAGTGTTTGGAATTATCTTGACAATATGTCGAATACGACATATTATAATTTTAAAGAGGAAGGAGCATACTAATGTACGAGATCATTTTATATGATACAGAAGATGGAAGATGTCCTGTGCAGGAACTATTAGATTCCCTAGAGCCTAAGTTGCTGGCAAAAACATTGCGGACAATTGACTTACTCTTTATTGTAGGCAAGAAGGCGGTACTGACCAATGGATTTATAAAAAAATCGCAGAAGACACCAAAGGCAGAAAAAGAACTGGCAAAGAAGTATAAAGCAGATTATGAACGGAGGTATGGCAATGAGTAGCTATAAAGATTATAAAAAAAGAGCATTGCAGAATCCGGAGGTAAAGGCAGAATATGATGCATTGCAACCGGAATATGATATTATCCAGGCGATGATTAATGCAAGAGTGAAGCAGAATATGACACAGAAAGATTTATCAGCTAAAACCGGAATTACGCAGGCAGATATAAGCCGGATCGAGAATGGAACAAGAAATCCCAGCCTGAGTATGGTGAAAAAACTTGCACAGGGATTAGGGATGCAATTAAAGCTGGAATTTGTTCCGATGCAAACAAAAAATAAAATGTAAAGAGTATGTATGAGACCACATTGGTGCCTGACCTCATTAAAGTTTTACAGTTGAAGTAAAATAATCAGAAAATCAAAATATGGAGATATGGTTATTATAAAGAATGTTCATCCGGCAATCGTATCAGAAGAAGAATATGAACTGGTAAAAGCAACGATCACGTTTATGAATAAGCCAGGATACCGAGGAACAAGAAAATTTACGCTGAAGGGGAAAGTGAGATGTGGAAACTGCTTATAAAAACAAAGTAGTGTCTGCGATAGAGTTGCTTGATGGAGAAATGCAGCATAAAAAAATTACACAGGAGCTGGTTGAGGCCACGATTGATACAGTATATGTGTACGATAAAAAACGGATAGAGGTTGTGTTTAAGTTTGATGATATTCTCATGCGGGCAATCGAAAAATACCAGAAGGGGAAAAAGAAGCATGACATTTAAGAATTTTATATGTAAAGGGGTTTTAGTATTCACAGCTTTGTTACTGATCGGCTGGCTTGGACAGTATATTTATATGGTGAATGGAGAAATTGACTGGTTCCGACTTATGTTGGTGTATGGGGTTCCGGTAGGAATACCGCATATGTTTATTATTGTTCCATGGCACTGGGATTTATCCGGTATTCTTGGAATGGTTGCCCTGTGCGTAATTGCAGGTGGTGTATTTGGATGTGTGATTGCAGCAGGTCTGGCAGTCAGAGCGATATGGTACATAGTAGCCTACCCGATCAGCAGAATGCTGGTCGGATATAATGGAAAAAGAATGTAAAGGAATATTTACTGAATAAAAGCGGTAGAACATGTATAATTGTATTACCATACGATTAAAAATTATGATGGGAGTATGATTATGAGTCGAGAAAGAACAGATGAGGAAGTAAAACGTTTAGCACCTAAGCAGGAAGTATTGCGTGAATTATATATAAAATCAGGGAATGAATGTGCCTATCCCGGATGCCATAACGTATTGGTGGATGAAAATGGTAAAATTCTCAAAGACACATCCAGGAATAAAAGGAAAACTTAGATATTCGGAGGACGGAAATAAAATATTGTTGACAACCAAAAAATCGCAGGAAGAATTTTTGAAGCTACTTGATGACAGCTTCCTTATATCAGAGTTGACAAAGTATTATTATGCGAGTATGACCAAGAAAAAAGTATAATATTTCCTTAAAGTGTTATTGTTAACTTCCAATTGTAGGTACAACTCAGAATTGTATGGAGAAGAACATCCAAAAGTGATAGCTTTAAAATCAGAATATAGAATTGAAGCGGAATAGTATGACTCGAGAAAAGAATTATAGTATTTTATGCTGTAAAAAGGTCGATATGTCTTTATTGTGAGATACAAGACATTATGTTAAAATACATCTATATGGAAATACATTAAAGTGTACGAGATCATCGGGAAGTGGAGTAGAACATGGATAATCATATTTCAGATATTTATATCAGATCATTTAGAGGAATAAGCAATTTAGAACTGAAAGATATAAAGTTGATTAATATATTAACTGGCGATAATAATGGTGGGAAGACAAGTGTTTTGGAAATTATTCAGAGCATAAAGAATCCATGTGATTTTCGAACATGGAGAAGCTTGATTAGAAGAGGAGAAAGGATTTCTGTTATTAGAGGAATGTCATATTATGAAGGTTTTTATGACTTGTTTGATATTAACAAAGAAGAAAAAACAATAGAATATGATGTTTGTTTAATAAACGGTCAAAAATATAATGTAAAGGTAATGGCAGAAAGAGTAGAAGAAGAGATCATGGAAAAAGATCTCGTGAAGCTGCAAGGGGGGTACAATGCAATGGATGAGGATTCTCTTCAAGATAATTTCCTGAATGTTTCAAAATTAAATTTGAAGACATTTCTTGATGGAAATGAAATGATGGAGGATTCCTTGTATGAGGGTCAGATGCGTTATATACCGGAAGAGGTGAAAGAGGACAAGAATTTTGTAGAGAAGATTGTTTATGTTTCGCCAATACGTCATGCAGAAGGGAACTTTTATTTAAGTCAGATTTTAGCTTATCCTGAAATGTATGAACAGATGTTACAGGTGTTAAAAGAATATGATGAAGATATCATCAGTATTAATTATGATGATAATGAAAGACGAATTGGAAAGGGAACGTATAAAATCTTGTCAAAATCCAATAAAAAAGCATTGCCATTAAATGTATACGGAGATGGTATGAAAAAAGCAATCCTTCTAATGAGTGCAGTGATAGCAGCAAAAGATGGAATTCTATTATTGGATGAATTTGAAACAGCAATCCATACATCTGCAATGAATAAAACTTTTAAGTGGATTATAGAAAGCTGTAAAAAATTAAATGTTCAGGTGTTTATGACATCTCATAGTAAAGAGGCAATAGACAAAGTGCTCAAATGTTCACCTGAATGTATAGATGATATGGCTGTATATACATTATACAAAGATTCGGAAGGTACATCAGTTAGAAGACTGGATGGAAAAATGGCAATTGAAGCACAGGATGAAATGGGATTGGAGTTAAGATAAATGAATAGTATTATATTATGCGAAGGTTCATCGGATTTTGTCTTGTTGCAGTATTATATGAGAACAGTATATGGATGGACTGACGCAAGAACACAGAATATCAGATTGGATAGTATAAAAAGAAGTCGGACTCTGAAAAAGGACGAAAATTTATTAACAATTGGAGGATGTGGTGGTTGTAGTAAAATTATACCGGCATTTGAAAAGATTTTACAACGTAATAGTATTTCAGCAGTGGGAGAGGCTTTTGATAAGGTAGTAATTATAACGGATCGTGATGAAGTGGGAACAGAAGAAGAATTTATTAAAAAAATTAATACCTCTGTTCAAAAATATCAGCTTATGATGAAGGATGATATTAAAAATAATACATGGTTATCCTGTGAATATCAGAATGGTCATGGAAAGAAGCAGATAATGGAGTTATTATTACTGGTTATTCCATTTGAAGATACCGGAGCAATGGAAACATTCTTATTAAATGCTATTGCGAATGATAGTGCATACGATGCAGAGATTATTAGAAAAGGAAATCAGTTTGTTGAAGAAGTTGATAAAGAAAGAAGATATCTTACAAAACGTAGATACATAACAAAGTCCAAATTCGATGTATATTTTTCAATCAGAACAGCAGCGGAGCAATTTGTTGAAAGGCAGAATATATTAAAGCGTGTTCCATGGGAGCAATATTCACAGATTCAAGAAGAATTTCAGAAACTCAAAGATTTAACATAACGAGAGTGCGGAATCTCCGCATTCTCGCTTCATTTTACACCCAATTCACATCGTATTCGGTCATTGGGGACGGGGATTTGTGGCTTTTTTGGTGTCCCTGGTGGCATTTTATAAAAGATAGACTTATCATGATTATCTATATAAAAAGACTTACCGTATAGAG
>ERZ894199.1098-NODE-1098-length-10010-cov-10.938624_pt1 | contig 10010 bp, 8 predicted proteins | sample MGYA00380285_ERZ894199 | MGnify/ENA primary metagenome ERZ894199 (study PRJEB32331, sample SAMN06328447) | human gut metagenome | biome: human gut microbiome; feature: stool | host: Homo sapiens | collected 2012-01-17 ... | reverse complement strand
ATCCCAACCAAAATCGGTACAAGAACCGTCGCACCAAACATGGCAAACAAGTGCTGGAATGACAAACCCACCAATAAACCAACTTTAGGCATATCATTCACATCATATTTTACGTTATTCACGATATCAAAATACTCCTTAAAAACACGATACAAAGCCCGTCTAAAACCTAAAGCAAAAATAGGAAATACGATGACGGAGCCGATGGCTCCAAAGAGTATTTATCTTTTTTACACAAGGCTTAGGGCGTGTTCAATTAACAAGACACTAAGGGACGTTTTGGCTAAGCCAAACATTTCTGTAGAAAAATAGAAAGTCGACAATACACTCCAAAGTGTGCTAGGGGTAGGGGACTTATCTTTTTCCTAAGAAATGAGTCCCGTGTTTATTTAAACCAACATCTCAACTCTCCCACCACAGCGAAAGAATCATTGTAGGATCGTAAACTCACCTATCTAAAGACTAAAATCTAGTTTGGATCAATAATGTTGACACTATCCTTACCATCAACTTCTGTCACCAATACTTCAATTTCTTCTGACTGACTTGTTGGGATATTTTTACCAACATAGTCCGCACGGATTGGCAATTCACGGTGACCACGGTCAACCAAGACAGCCAATCTAACACGCGCTGGACGTCCATGACTAACGATATTATCAATCGCAGCACGGATAGTACGACCTGTGTAGAGCACATCATCTACAAGGATAACATCTGTACCATCAATTTCGATAGGAATAAGGGATGTGTCCTGTTCAGATTTAACATCATCACGGTAAGCCTTAGTATCAAGCTCAATCAATGGTACATCAAGGTTTTCCAATTGTTTCAAGCGCTCTTGAATACGCTGAGCAATATAAACACCACGTGTCTTAATACCAGCCAAGACAATCTTGTCGAGATTTTTGTTACGCTCAATAATCTCATAAGTGATACGTGTAATGGCACGTTTCATGGTTACGTCATCGACGATCTCTTTTTTCTTCATAAAAAGAACCTTTCTAAATACAAAAAAATCCCCTCGAAAACAAGGAGATACACAAAAATATGAGTACAGTTCACCCGTACACTTCTCATGGCTCCTTGCCTGCCTCTCTGGACAGTGATTAAAGGACTTATTTAATTAGGTAAATTATAGCAAATTTCAGACTCTTTTACAAGAAAAAAACGGACGCCTCTCCCAAGAAAGACTATCCGTTTAATAACTGTTAAGCTTCTCTCAACTTCTCCAAGGTTTCCTTGAAAATAGCAGGTTCTTCCGCTGTAAATTCGACCAATTCTCCAGTCGTAGGATGCGTGAACCCAAGGGTCTTAGCATGTAGAAATTGGCCATGGCCCTTGAGGGTCTTGCGTGGCCCATAAAGAGGATCGCCCGCCACCGGGTGACCGATATAAGCCATGTGCACACGAATCTGGTGTGTGCGACCTGTTTCCAGCTGCAACTCTACCAAAGTATAGTTGCCAAAACGTTCAAGAACGGTAAATCGTGTTACTGCAGGTTTTCCTTTAGCTGTGACTGCCTGCTTCTTGCGGTCCTTGTCCGAACGCCCAATCGGAGCCTCAATCACGCCTCGATCGTTAGGCAAATTGCCATGCACGATAGCCACATACTTACGAAGGGACTTCTTATCCTTAAGCTCAGCCGCCAAAGCATTGTGGGCCTTATCATTCTTAGCAATCATAAGGAGGCCAGACGTATCCTTATCAATACGGTGGACAATCCCTGGACGAACCACACCATTGATAGACGAGAGGTCCTTGACATGGTACATCAGAGCATTGACCAAGGTACCAGACGTGTGACCAGCTGAGGGATGGACCACCATGCCTTGAGGCTTGTTGACCACTGCCACATCTGCATCTTCGTAGATAATATCCAAAGGAATATCTTCAGCCTTGTATTCCAAGACCTCTTCTTCTGGCAATTCATAGGTGATGACATCACCCTCTTTAACCGCATACTTGGCCTTTGCCGACTTACCATTAACCAAGACCGTTCCAGCCTTAATCGCTTCATTGGCCTGACTACGTGACAATTCTGTCAAATCTGCCAAAGCCTTGTCCAGACGGTTTCCCGCCTCTTTAATGATGACTTCCATTTTCCTCTTTCCATAAGATTAAAATCAAGAGCAGTACGCCCACCGTTAGGTAGGAGTCTGCCACGTTAAATATTGCAAAATCAATAAAATCAAGCTGAACCATATCAACCACGTAACCCAAGTGCACACGGTCAATAAAGTTACCAATACCACCTGAGATGATCAAAACCAAAGATAGCACCAGCCAAAGACTCTTCTGGTAATTCTTAACCAGATAAACCATAGCCGCACCAATCACTAGAACCGTCAAAATCACAAAGAAATATTTCTGATCCTGTAAAATCGAAAAGGCAGCACCACGGTTCTGTAGATAGGTCAAGCTGAAAAGTCCAGGAATCGCCTTGATAACTTGGTTAAGGGCAATATTTGCCACAACCCAATGCTTAACCCACTGATCCAAACCAATCAGAGCCAAGATAGCCAAAGGAATCGCAACCTTACGCATAAGTCCTCCTATGGTTTGTATGTATCAAAGTAGTCAAACATAACATTGACAAACTTGAGAGCACAAGATGACAAGTTAATCCCCTTACGACGGACATAAACCATCTTGTTATCCAAATTATCCTCAAGCGGAATAACCGTAATCCCGTTCACACTTTGTGCATCCAAGAAACCAGATCCCGTCGCATAGGCATCCGTACGTTCCAAGATACCGTTCAAGGTCGCACGGTCTGTCACGTTAAACATCAGAGACGAATCTGACGTATCCACAAAGTTTTCAGAATAGTAAAGATACTCGTCCTTCTCCTGAGTGAAACGCACTGCTGGCAAGGCCGCCAAGTCCTCCATGACAAGACTTTCTTTTTTAGCCAGAGGATGCCCCTTACGGAGATAAATATGCGTCTTAAACGGAATCAAATCAATAGCCTCAAGCCCAAGCTTGTCCATATTTTGATGGATTCCCTTACTATTTTGACGGTTCAAATAGATAATCCCAATCTCACTGTGCCCCTTGGCTACCTCATCCAAAATCTGAATGGTCGTAGACTCAAAGATACGGAAATCCTTGTAATCAGGGTAACGCTCTGAAAAAGTCGTAATCAAAGGTGGCAAAAAGTCATAGTGCTGGCTGGCAATCGAAAACTGGTTGCCCTTTTCAGAAGCATTAAGATAGCGATTTTCAAAACTATCAAAACTGCGTACCACCTCAAGTGCACGCTCATAAAAAGTCATGCCCTGACTGGTCAAGACAGCCCCCGTCGTTGTACGGGTGAAAATTTGGAAATTCAGCTCCTGCTCCAAATCCTTGATAGCCACCGAAAGGCTAGGTTGACTCACAAAGAGCTTGCTGGCTGCCTCGCGGAAGGTTCCGCTATTGGCAATGGCTACGACATAACGTAGTTGTTGTATGTTCATGTGTGACACTTCTTTCTTGAAAAATCAATCACTCCTATTATACCAGATTTTATCCTCTTTTGTTGATACTAAAAAGCTCAGGCACCCCTGAGCTTGAATTAATTAAAAAGTAGTCTTATTCGTCTGATTTGTCTGTCAAGAAGTACTCGTTTTCACGTTTGTCATAGTCGAAGGTCAAACGAACAGCATCTACCTTACCACTTTCTGGATTATAATCACGGTAGCTAAGACTGACTGACTGAGTGAGATCGCCTTGTTCAGTTTGTGTCATTTCATGATAAGTGAAGCTAGCCTCTGGGTGTTTTTCAACCACTTCAGAAAGTCGTGTCCCCTTAAGCAAATCAGCTTGTGTACCTACAGACAACTTTTCATAGTCATCTTTTGTCCAGTTGCTATGATAGTCATCAACTTCTTTGACCTTATCATAGTCGAAGGTTGCTGAGGCAGATTTCAAAACATAGACATCGTCTTTTTGCTCGAAAGTCAAACGAACATAGTTGTTCCCATCTGTGTTTTCTTTTCTATAGGTAAGATCTAGCAAATCTGGTTTATCTTCCTCGTAAGCATCACTATACTCGGCATCAGTCGCCTTACCGTGAGCATCCAAGACCTCATCCAATGTCAAAGTACCAACCTTCAACTCCTTAAACTGATCCTCAGTCCAGTCAAACTTATTATTCTCATCGATATACAGATAAGCTCTATCGTGACCGTCACTTTGGAACTGTTCAGCGTGGTTCATGACATATTTCACCGCTTGATAACCTGCTCCAGCAAGCGAAGTCATAAAGAAGATGATTGACATGACTAGGGCAATAATAGATAGTGCCTTGCGTGTCGACTTCAGACTCAAAACCAAAGTCACAATAGCTAGAATGATAAGGAAGAAAGCAAGGAAAGTAAAGACAAAACCGAAAGGAAGCGTCCAAGACAAAATGACGAATAGAATCCCCAAAACTAGGATAATAATCGGCAAAGCAATATTAACAAAAGCATTGTTCTTGGTTACCTTTGGTTTGTAATAAGGATTTTCCAAAGGTATCTGACTTGTCTTTGGTGCTTCTTTTTCTTGCTCTTTCTCCATATTCAACTCAGGCATTTGCTTAGGAGCTTCCTCCTCTAATGCCACCTGAGCCTCGTCTGGTTGCGTATCTGCTACTGAGTCAGCTGTCACCTCTTCAGTAGCTTCAGAACTATCCACCTGCTGAGCCTCAACCTGCTCAGACACTTGGGCACTTGGTTCCTCCGAAGCAATGACAAAGCTCTCTTTCTTAGCTTCCATAAACTCCTCAGGACTTGGTTTACGTCCATTGACGTCCTCAAAGTGACGCACCCATTCTTCTCTAGTTGCCATAGCTGACTCCTTTATCTCTTTTTCTTTATTTTATCATACTTTAATCTGGTCTTATGAAAATAAGGTCGGATATAAGAGAGAATTTTTTGAGACTACCTTAGGTGCTTAAGCGACAAGCCATCTCATGAAAATAGACGAAAGAAGAAAAGAAACTGCACCTAAAAGTAAGATTTTTTCGATCACACTTTTTGGGGCAGTTCAATATTAGTAAGAGTAGTTTTTATATTTATATGTATAGTTATGTATCTAGTCCTTTTTAATCTCCAAACTAAGCTTATAAAAACTATAAAGGCTATAAGCAATTGCAATGATCCCCAAGAAACCAAAGTATACATTATCCTTTAAACTCTTCAGATAAATGCCAATTATTATAAAGAGAAAGGTATTGATCAAAATGACTAATCTTTTATTTTCTATCTTGCCTATTTTAAGTACCAATAGTCTAATAATAAGTATCGATGGAGAGAATAAAACGGCAATTATTGTAAGTAAAAATTTTTTTCTGCTAATTAAATTAGCTTTAATGTCTTTTTGAGATTCTTTTTCAATATTCATCTCTTTAAATAATAGTTCCAGTGAAACATTATCAGGTTCACTTTTTCCTAATTCCCATTTAGAAATCGTCTGACGAGTAACAAATACTTTATCTGCAAGTTCTTGCTGAGTCATACCTGTTTTAATTCTATATTCTTTAATCAACGTAGCAATGTCCATTTTAATACCCCTAGCTTATTTCTATTCTTTGATAAAAGGCTCTGCTAACAAAATTGCTATTACTATTATATAGAGAGGATGTTTATAAATAAAGTAAGTAGCAACGAGTAATAGAAACAATAACATTCTCGTAACCCACGGATATCTGTTTGATAAACTGACCAATAAATTAACTAAAGGTTTCAGTATCAACCCCATTAATCCAAAAGTAAGCACCTATATAAAATTAGTTTTGTTTTTCTTAATAAATTGTAACATTAAGAATACCTCCTCAGATTTGTTACTTTAAATTTATCAAGACCCATGACTAAAAGCACGCAACGAATAGTAAAATATGCGCAACGTCCTTAGAAACTAGGATGCAACGCTCCAAGTCATTACGCAACGAGGAGAATAGTACCTCTTAAAAGTACGAAATGGTAGTACATTAGAACCTAAAGGCAGTAAAATTTTACAATACTACAAAAGACATGGCAATAGAGAAGAAATAAATAACAATTGAAGTGATAAACAAGCCAATAAATCGTTTCCAGCTTCCTTTTTGATTGAGCTTTTCTACGGTCTCCTTAGTGACAAGAGACTGACTTTGCTCGAATGTATAATTTAAAAATCTCAATAGTTTTCTCCTTTTATCAAGAAAAAACAGGAAGGTTTCCCCTCCTGTTCCTTAATTAATCCTCGCCATCTGGACCTGATTTATAAGTAAGGTAGAACGTATCGTCATCTTCTTTGGTATCAAATGACAAGTAAACACTCTTGAGTTTGCCATCTTCAGCCTTATAATCACTATAAGAAATAGTCATTTCTTTTGTGAATTCACCTTGACGAGATGTTGAAATCGTGTATTCTGCACTTGAAGCTTTAGGGTGATCCTTAACGACATCTTCAAGTTTCGTACCATTTGATGGATCAGTGTAATCACCCTTATTGAGAGCATCAAACTGTTCTTTTGTCCAATCAGATTTATAAGATTTATCAACTTCTACCTTATCTTGAGGGAATCTACCTGAAGCATATGACAAGATAAATGTACCGTCATATTGTTTCTTAAAGTTTAGGTAAACACTTTCACCATAGTCTTTACCAGAGTAATTCAACTTCATCTCATCGCCAGAGATTTGTGCATCAGAAGCCTTACCATAAGTCTTGATGATAGACTTAACGGTATCCTTACCTGCTTTCAACTTCTTGAACTTAGATTCATTCCAATCAAATTTAGCATTTTTGTCAATGTAGTCGTTGACATCAGTACTATCACCTTTTGAGTCTGATTTTGAATCGCTGTCGTCATCTTTCTTGTCAGCGTCATCGTCGTCTTTATCAGCAACCTTTGATGTCTTGCTTGAGCTTGTGTTGTTGTTGCTAGCATTTTGAGAGATTTGGAAAATCAAACCACCAATAGACACAAAGAGCATGAGACCAGCAACACCTGTTGCAATGATTGAAAGCAATTTCTTGCTTGATTTAAGGCTAAAGACAAGTGAAACAACTGCCACCGCAACTGCGAGGACTGTCAAGATGATGAAGAGCCAAGCAGGACCTACAAACCATGCCAAGACTGCAAAGATTACTGAAAGTGCAATCGCAACGATTGGCAAGATAAGATTGAAAAGAGGGTTATCTGCTGAGCCAGCTGCTGCTGGATTAGGAACTGTTCCAAATCCTTGAGCTGAAGAGATAGGTGCCTTTTCAAACATGCTTGAATCAAATTGTGGTGTTGGTTGTTGCACAGGTGCTTCTGAGAAAGATTCTGCACCAAATGGTGATTCACTACTTGCTTGTTCTGCGACAGCATCTTCAGCTGTTTCAGCCACATCTGCGATATCATCTTGTTCTGTGACTTCTTCAGTAGCAACTGGTTCTGGAGCTACTTCTTCAGCGACAGGTTCATTAGCTGGTGCTTCTACAGATGCTGCTTGAGCAGCCAAAGCACTTGTATCAAAGTCAGCTGCTTTAGCATCCAAAAATTCTTGGGGGCTAGGCTTACGCCCGTGTACCGACTCAAAGAGTTCAGCCCATTCTGCTTTAGTTGACATAAAAATCTCCTTTTTTCAAGAAATCCAAACAAGAGGTCACTTCAGCTTAGCAAAGTTTTCTATAGTTAGGATTTAGACACCTATCTCTGATAAGAGCAAGTAGCATGCGTCCTTCCAAAAGTCAGCCCTCACTTTTTAGCCTGAGGCAACCTTTCCCTATATCTAGTCCCATGTTCATTTTCTTGTTGATAGTTCCATTCTACCATATTTAAAGACCTCTGTTAACCGTTTCCCAAAAGGTTTTTTTCTGCTACAATAGTAGGTATAATGCACCAAAGGAGTTATATATGAAAAACATTAAAAAGTACATTCCATTAATTATTGTACTTGTTATCGCAGGCCTAGGTTTTGCCTTTCGTGAGAACATCGCACGCGCCGTTCGTGGAGATGCTTATGTTGATAATAAGATATTCACTAAACAATTAGAAAAAGCCCAAAAATCTGGAAAAGATGCCTTCCCACAGTTGTCAGATAAGGTCGGTAAGGACGAAGCTGAAGTTATCCTCCATACTTCAAAGGGTGATATCACAGTCAAACTCTTCCCTACACTTGCTCCAAAGGCTTCTGAAAACTTCTTGAAACATGCCAAGGACAAATACTACGATGGACTTACCTTCCACCGTGTCATCAAGGACTTCATGATTCAAAGTGGTGACCCTAAGGGTGACGGTACTGGAGGAGAATCTATCTGGAAGAAGGGTTTCGCTGTTGAGCCTACACCATTCCTCTACAACATCCGTGGCGCACTTGCCATGGCCAATACTGGTGCTAAAAATTCAAACGGCAGCCAATTCTACATTGTTCAAAACAAGGACGATCAAAGCAAGCAATTAGGAAATGCTGGCTATCCAAAACCTATCATTGACGCCTACAAAAAAGGTGGTTACCCAGCTGGTGATACCAAATATACTGTCTTTGGACAAGTCATCAAAGGTATGGATGTTGTTGATACCATTGCTAACCTTGAAGTCGATGACAACAGCAAACCAAAAGAGAATGTAACGGTTAATTCCGTTGAAGTCGTTAAAGACTACAAATTCAAATAAACAAAAATCCCAGATTGAAGACAAAGTCCTCAGAAGTTATACTTCTGGGGACTTTTCTTGCTTTGAAGGAGTATAATAAAAGAAAAAGGTATTTGATGAGGTGTTCCTATGTTTCACAAAGAAAATCCCGAATACAATCGACGTCAAGTAGGATTCTATACGCTTGATGAACTTGTGCCTAAAGACCATTTTCTAAGAAAAGTCGAGGAAACGATTGATTTCTCTTTTATTTATGATCTTGTCGAAGATAGTTATTCCTCGGATAATGGTCGCCCTAGTCTAGACCCTGTTTTATTAGTTAAAATTCCGTTGATTCAATGTTTTTATGGCATTCGTTCTATGCGCCAAACCATTAAAGATATTGAGGTGAATACGGCTTACCGTTGGTTTCTTGGCTTATCTCTGGACGATAAGGTGCCTCATTTTACAACTTACGGTAAGAACTATAGCCGACGCTTTGAAAACAAGGAAGTGTTAGCACACATTTTTAGTCATGTGCTTCATCATGTTTTGGAAGCAGGGCTCATTGATCCCTCAGAAATCTTCATTGATGGGACCCATATCAAGGCAGCTGCTAATAATCATAAGTACAAAACTGTTGTTATTGATCAAAAAGCTAAATTCATGAGTGAACAACTGGAGATTGAGATTAATTTAGATAGGAGAAAACACGCAAAAAAGCTCTTAAAGCCCGCCAAAAAAAGCGAGGCTAAACCTAAGAAACAATCAACGACAGACCCAGACAGTGGTTGGTTTCATAAGGGGGAACATAAGGAAGTCTTCGCTTACAATGCTCAAGTAGCTTGTGATAAACACGGTTGGGCCTTAGCTTATACGGTTGAAGCAGGAAACATCCATGATAGTCAGGCTTTCTCTGCTCTTTTTGTCAAACTAGAACCATTCTCTCCTGAATTCATTATTGCGGATTCAGGCTATAAAACACCTAGTATTGCCAAGTTTCTTCTAGAAAAAGGGATTACACCAGTTTTCCCTTACACTAGACCAAGAGGTAAGAAAGATTTTTTACGTCCAAAAGACTTTGTCTATGACGAGCATTTTGATTGTTATCTTTGTCCAGAGAACCAGGTGTTAACTTATCGTACAACTACACGTGAAGGTTATCGAGAGTATAAAAGTAATCCTAAAATTTGTAAGACCTGTCCCTTGTTAGCTATTTGTACAGAAAGTCGCCAGAACCAAAAAGTTGTTGTGCGTCATATTTGGAAAGATGCCCTAGAAGTCTGTGAAGATATTCGCCATCAAAGTGGTATGAAAGAACGGTATCAACACCGTAAAGAAACGATAGAACGGTTATTCGGAACAGCTAAAGAATATCATAACTTACGTTATACCAGAGAAAAAGGAAAGTCCAAAATGGAAGATAAGGTTGGGCTTACTT
>ERZ894199.1097-NODE-1097-length-10012-cov-8.997790_pt1 | contig 10012 bp, 9 predicted proteins | sample MGYA00380285_ERZ894199 | MGnify/ENA primary metagenome ERZ894199 (study PRJEB32331, sample SAMN06328447) | human gut metagenome | biome: human gut microbiome; feature: stool | host: Homo sapiens | collected 2012-01-17 ... | reverse complement strand
TTGAAGTAATCATCTATAAATATGAGCACTCCAAGCATTATAGCTGCAAGCTGGGCACCGATCCTTGTCTTTATGTGCTCACCCGCCCATTCTCCAAAGGCCGCCGAGCCGCCTGCCTTGTTCATCATGCTCACCATGACACCGAGCACGACTAAAAATATCAGTATTCCCACATTGTCCGGATCCGATAGCACTCCGACAAGTCCGTCCTCGAATATGTGAAGCACTGATCTCTCAGCCGAAAAACCAGACTGAAATACATTTCCATAAAACAGTCCGCCGATCACTATTCCGACGAATAATGAGCTGTAGACCTCCTTTGTAATAAGTGCCAGAACTATAGCCACAACAGGTGGAACAAGCGCCCAGACTGTGGCATACATAGCAGGCACGTATTTTACTGCCAGAATCATTATTTTCTCCTCCGTCTATCCCTTATGCTCTATCTGTCAACCGCGCCGACAAGCTCTGAAATATCCTTAACTCCATACCTGTCCATGTACTCTGCGATGCCATCCACTATCTGCTCTGTGGTCTTTGGATTCACAAAGTTTGCTGTGCCGACTGAAACTGCCGTAGCTCCGGCAAGTATCATCTCGATGGCATCGGCAGCGTTTGTGATACCGCCCATTCCGATAATCGGGATATTGACTGCATGTGCTGTCTCGTAAACCATGCGCACTGCAACCGGATGTACAGCCGGACCGCTCATGCCGCCTGTCTTGTTTGCCAGCACAAAGCTTCTTCTGTTTATATCAATCTTCATGCCTGTAATGGTATTGATGAGCGAAACCGCATCAGCTCCACCGGCCTCTGCCGCCCTTGCTATCTCTGCAATGCTTGTGACATTTGGAGAAAGCTTCATGATAACAGGCTGCTTTGCATATTTTTTAATCTCGCTTGTGATTGTCTCAACACCCTTTGGATCTGTTCCGAAGGCAATTCCGCCCTCCTTAACATTAGGGCATGAGATATTTATTTCCATCATATCAATAGGCTCATCCGCAAGACGCTTTACCACATCAAGATACTCGTCAAGCGAATGACCGCAGACATTTACCACAATCCTTGTATCAAACTGCTTTAAAAAAGGAATATCCCTCTTGCAGAAAAGCTCGATGCCGGGATTTTGAAGTCCGACTGCATTGAGCATGCCGCCGTACACCTCTGCTACTCTCGGTGTAGGATTTCCCTCCCACGGCTTATTCGCAACACCCTTTGTAGTGACTGCACCAAGTCTGTTTAAATCAACAAACTCGCTGTACTCTGCACCGGAGCCGAATGTGCCGGATGCAACTGTAACAGGATTTTTCCACTCAACACCGGCCACATTTACTGACATATTACTCATTACAGCTCCACCTCCTTCGCATCAAAAACAGGTCCCTCTTTGCATATACGCTTGTTGTTTACATTGCTGTGGGCATCCTTGTCCTTTGTTTTGCATACGCACGCAAGGCATGCACCGATTCCACATGCCATGCGCTCCTCCATTGATATAAAGCAGTCCATATCATGCTCTGCAGCGTAAGCCTTGAGTGCACGAAGCATAGGCATAGGTCCACATGCATAAATCACGTCTGCCTCAAGAGCATTCTCCTTTATTGCATCAATGACATTGCCCTTTGTGCCGACACTGCCGTCCTCTGTAGCTACAAAGGAAGTTGCCTGCTCCTTAAACTCATCGAGCAGGAAGGTATTCTCATCGCGATAGCCCATGACGATGTTCATATCGCATACTGCACCTGCCTGTGCCGGATTTTTTTCTTCACCTGATGTCTGCACAATGCCTGCATTTATATCCTTGGCAAGCTGCAGCATAGGCGGCACTCCGATTCCTCCGCCGATAAGAAATGCCTTCTTTCCCGGCTGTACTGTAAAGCCGTTTCCAAGAGGTCCTAAAATCCTTACCTTATCGCCCCTGACAAGCTTTGAAAATTCCTCTGTTCCCGTGCCTTCACCTGTCACACGGTATACGAGGCGGATGGTGTCATCAGCTCTGTTTATGCCACAAAGGCTTATCGGACGCGGAAGCAGCTTACTCTTGTCGTTTGAGTAAACCGATACAAACTGTCCCGCCTTTGCTGCCTTTGCAATTTTGTCTGTCTTAAGTGTGAGGTCGTAGATGCCATTGCCGAGTGAGCTCTGGTCAACTACAACTGCAATCTCCTCAAATTTCTCTGCCATTTTATCTCCCTGGTTTCGTTTGTTAATATATTTAAGCTTTCTGAATAACTTATTAACGATTTGCAAGTGCTCCTGAGATATCCTCAATCATGTCCTCAACAGCCTTGCGTGATGCATCTGCAAAATTCTCTGCTGTTATGCCCATATCCTTGTACTTATCCTGCTTGTATGCGCAGATGATTCCACGTGATGAATTGACAATTGCACCAAGTCCGTCCTCATTGAAGAAATGAACAAGGTCTGCGCCCTTGCCTCCCTGTGCGCCGTAGCCCGGTACGAGGATGAAGCTCTTTGGCATTACCTTACGAAGAATCTTACCCTGCTCAGGGTATGTTGCACCGACAACCGCACCTACATAGCTGTATGAATCACCCATGCAGTCAGCTCCCCACTCTGCAACCTTCTCGCCTACCCACTCATATAATGGGCGTCCGTCAATCATACGGTCCTGGAACTCTCCACTTGATGGATTAGATGTCTTTACAAGAATGAAAATACCCTTCTTCTCCTCCTTGCATACATCTACGAATGGCTTGATACCGTCTGTTCCAAGGTATGGATTGACAGTGGCAAAATCCTCATCAAAGGTAGAATAGCTCTTGCTGCCGATCTGTACCTTTCCGAGATGTCCTGTGGCGTATGCAGCCGATGTTGAGCCGATATCTCCACGCTTTACATCTCCGATAACCACGAGATCCTTCTCATGACAGTAATCCACTGTCTTCTGGAATGCCTTAAGGCCCTCCACTCCAAACTGCTCATACATGGCAATCTGTGGCTTTACAGCCGGAATCAGGTCATATGTGGCATCCACAATAGCCTTGTTGTACTGCCAGATAGCCTCCGCTGCACCGGCCGGTGTCTCTCCAAGCTCATCAAATGCCTTCTTTGTGATATGCTCAGGCACATATGAAAGCATCGGGTCGAGACCTACCACGATAGGTGCGTTTGTTTTCTTGATTTTGTCTACTAATTTGTTGATCATTCTTTCGTCCTCTTTATGCGTATTTTATTATACAGACAGATATTGTGATTATTAAATATCTGCATACAGTTATAAATATTTTATAGCATAAACTAAATTCTTGCAACCCAAAATATAATAGCAGGGAGTATAGCATTAATTGCTGCTATACTCCCTGCTAATATGCTTATTGTACTTTTTCAGATCCACACACATTCACAAAAAGCACGTCACATGCGCAATTCTACACTCCCACAACCTCATCAATCATCCTAAGCTCTTCCTCAGAGAAGCCAGTGCCCTCCATAACCTTTAAGTTTTCAAGAATCTGCTGTGGCTTTGAGGCGCCGACAAGCACACTTGTCACGTCATCATCCTTTACCACCCACTTGAGTGCCATCTGTGCAAGTGTCTCACCACGTTTTGTGGCTATATCGTTTAGCTTCTTAATCTGCTCGATGTGTGGAGCGAGCTTTTCCTGATTTAAAAAGCGTCCGTCTGTCTTTATACGGCTATCCTCCGGAATGCCGTTCAGGTAACGGTCCGTGAGCATACCCTGTGCGAGCGGACTGAATGAGATGATTCCTTTTTGGCACTCTCTTGCCGCCTGCTTCAAGCCGTTTTGCTCTATTGTACGGTTGAAGATATTGTATGAATTCTGGTTGATGATAAACGGACATTTCAAATCAGTAAGAATCTCGCATGCTCTCTTCATGGTCTCGCCATCATAATTTGACAGTCCGACATATAGTGCTTTTCCGCTTCTTACTATCTGGTCGAGTGCTCCCATTGTCTCCTCAAGCGGTGTCTCAGGGTCCATTCTGTGATGATAGAAGATATCCACGTAGTCGAGTCCCATTCTCTTAAGACTCTGATCAAGGCTTGCAATCAGATACTTGCGGCTGCCCCAGTTTCCGTATGGTCCCTTCCACATATCATAGCCTGCCTTTGAGCTGATAATGAGCTCGTCGCGGTATGCTGACAGATGCTCCTTAAGGATAAGCCCGAAGTGCTTCTCTGAGCTGCCATATTCAGGGCCATAGTTGTTTGCCAGGTCAAAGTGGGTGATGCCGTGGTCAAAGGCTGTGAAGCACATCTGCTTCATGTTGTCATACGATGAAAAATCCCCGAAATTGTGCCATAAGCCAAGCGATACAACAGGAAGCTTCAGTCCGCTCCTGCCGCATCTGTTATATTTCATTGTGTCGTATCTCTTTTCGTCTGCTGTGTACATATTTACCTCCCTCATAAATACATGATATTTAAAATGTTTTACCCGATAAATTATTATACTACAGCAGACTTGATTTTTCTATTTTTTACTAACGAAACTTTTCTATATTCCCAATGCTGTGTTACTGTTCAGAAATCAAATAAAATCTTCAGTCAGCTTTCCGTGCTTCTCATAATTTGTCACACGCACTATCTTATTTTCATCATCCACAAACACAACCTTTGGATGATGCTCCTTTGCTTCCTCCGGTGTCATCTGTGCATAGCACATGAGTATCACATGATCACCGACTGCAACCTGTCTGGCTGCTGCGCCGTTTAAGCATATCATGCCTGAGCCCGGCTCTCCTGCGATGGTGTAGGTCTCGAATCTGTTTCCGTTTTCCACATCGACAATCTGGACCATCTCATACTCTAATATGCCCGCTGCCTCAAGCAGCTTTGTATCTACAGTGATGCTTCCCACGTAGTTTAAGTCAGCCTGCTTGACCACAGCTCTGTGTATTTTGCCTTTAAGCATTGTATAATTCATTTTTTATACCTCTTTTTCATATATCAATTTACTTTTTGACTGTCATACTGAAATAATTTTCTAAATATCACTTTTATCCAAACAGCAGCAAATTATTGTTACTATCCAATAATTGTTGCTGTTCAAAAATCATTTTTGTACGGCTACGCGATAAAATTATCAATCAGCCTTGTCTTTCCGATATAGACAGCGATTGCCACGAGTGTTGTTCCCTTAATCTCATCAACCGGTGTGATTGTGTCAAAATCAACCACATCAACATAATCAATTTTCGCAAGCGGCTCCTTGTTTATCTCTGCTGTGATTGCATCCTTTACCACTTTTGCACTCTTCTCGCCTGCCTCTACGAGCTGCTTTCCGATTTTTAAGCTTCTGCTCAGTATAAGCGCTGCCTGTCTTTCATCTGCACTCAGATATGTGTTTCTTGAGCTCTTTGCCAGTCCATCCTCCTCGCGGATGATAGGGCAGCCGATGATTTCTGTGTCAACATTCAAATCCTTCACCATACGCTTTATGACCGCAAGCTGCTGAGCATCCTTCTGTCCAAAGTATGCGCGGTCAGGTGTCACAATGTGAAACAGCTTCAGTACAACCGTCTGCACACCTCTGAAATGAATCGGTCTTGTTTTTCCACAAAGCTCAGTTGTGAGGCCATTCATATCCACATATGAGCAGAAGCCGTCTGCATACATCTCCTCAGCCTCCGGATGGAAAATAACGTCAACTCCCGCATCCTCACAAAGCTTTGCATCCCTGTTTAAATCGCGTGGATAGCTGTCGAGATCCTCTGTAGGGCCAAACTGCATTGGATTTACAAAAATGCTCACTACAACCTTGTCGTTCTCACGTCTTGCCGCATCGATTAAGCTCTTGTGTCCCTCGTGAAGATACCCCATTGTAGGTACAAAGCCAACGCTTTTGCCTTCTCTCTTCCATGCCTTTACTGCTTCTCTTATCTGTTTGATTTGTCCGTATATTAACATTTTATGTCTCCTGATTCTTTTATGCTTCGTAACTATTCTTCTATACTAATGATATTAGGGTCAAAAGGTATTTTGCCCCTTTAATCATACTAATACAGTTTATCAATTATTGTCTCATCCATCTTAAAGGTATGCTCCTCACCCGGGAAGCTTCCCTCCTCAACAGCCTTTTTGTAAGCTGTGAATGCCTCATTCATCTCTTTTCCGACCTGTGCAAACTGCTTTACAAATTTCGGTTTCATGTTTGCATACATGGCAAGCATATCCTGATATACGAGCACCTGTCCGTCACAGTCTGCACCCGCTCCGATACCGATTGTCGGTATGCTTATGCTCTCTGTGATTTTTTTGGCAAGTGCCTTTGGCACGCACTCGAGCACCACTGCAAATGCTCCTGCCTCCTCGACTGCACGGGCCTCGTCAAGGAGCTTCTGTGCTGCCTCTTCACCCTTGCCCTGCACCTTGAAGCCGCCAAATGCGTTTACTGACTGTGGTGTAAGCCCTAAATGTGCACATACCGGAATTGACGCATCCACGATAGCCTTTATCTGTGGACATACCTCCCTGCCACCCTCAAGCTTTACAGCCTGCGCATGGCCTTCCTTCACGAGTCGTCCTGCATTGACCACTGCATCATAAACCGATGTCTGATATGACATAAAAGGCATATCTGTAATAAGCAGTGTGTCCTTTATTCCTCTTGAAACAGCCGCGCTGTGATGAATCATATCCTCCATAGTCACTGAAAGTGTATCCTCATAGCCAAGCACCACCATGCCGAGAGAATCTCCTACTAAAATCGCATTGATTCCGGCCTCGTCTATGAGCTTTGCTGTAGAATAATCATATGCTGTGAGCATCGTGAGCTTCTCGCCCTTTTCCTTTGCCTGTTTAAAAGTTACTACTGTATTTTTCATTGTCCAATCCCTCTGTCTTTCTGCAGCAATCCGTTTTTTTAATATTCACGGTATTGTCAGCCTCTTAGCAATTCCATCATCTGAGTGTAATCCTTATCAGGATTCTTTTTTTCAGCAATATTTGCCAGTTTTGTACCAAGAATTTTGTACAAGCTGACATCGTCACTATCGTCATTTTGCATACATGCGATATGTTTTTTCACTGTTTCAATATCGTTTCTCTCGATTGGCCCGGTCAGTGCGCCGTCACAGCCTGCTTCGAGTACGTTTTCGATATTGCGCATCACAAGCTGGCCTGTAGCTCTTACAGCCTCAGCCCTTGTAAAGCCGCAGTCCTCCAAAAGAGAATAGCCCATGTCAAGGACAGCAATCACCTGATTGCTCAAAATACTAGCCGCTGCATGGTATTTTGCCTTTTTAGCGCCATCAATGCGGCATACCTCATTTCCAATAGAACAAAACAGCCCGGATATTGCTTCAACCGCAGCATCCTGCCCTTCCACTGTGAAAAATGCTTTATTTAATTGCTCATATGATGAAAATTTGTTACTGAACGGTAACATTGGATGAATTGAACAGCATGATACGCTCATGCTCTCCCTTCCGGAAAATGAATCGGATGATAATGCGCCACTGCAATGACATATAATCTGATTCGTTAGAGACAGCTCTTTTAATTGTTCCCAAACCGGTATAATAAATGAATCCGGTGTGGTGATAAATATAATCTGTGATTGATCCGCCAGTTGCTTTAGCGAATCAAAGCTCTCTGTCCTTGTAAACTCCGCAGCCTCCTTAGCTGCCGCAGAATCCACGTCATAATAGCCTGCAAGCTCTATGTCTTTTGTCCTTAGGTATTTACCTATAGAACAGCCCACTCTGCCTGCGCCGATTATGCCTATTTTCATGCTACCACCTTCTTTCCAAGCCGGTCAGACCATTCCTTATCTCGCAGCTGATATAATCTCCGCCATGTGCCGTATGGCAGCGGTCGATTTACCCTGTGCGCGCCTGTCACTTTGCTGTCTGCTTCATATCTGCTACAGCAATGTGCTTTTGGCTTCCTTGTGTCTGCCGGATATGCTCTGTCATAAGGTGACAACACATCCTCCATGATACAGTTTCCTTCGAATACCGTTCGAAGAAAACTATACCACATTGACTATTATTTAACAATCCCTATTTTACCTCAGTCATTTTGATATACTCATACTGTGGCTTGAAATCCTCTCTGTCACAGAGTTTATAGTAATGCATAAAGATTCTCTCCATGACATTTGGAATCTGATTTTCCTGTGGTTCAAATAGTATGATAAGATACTGCATTGAGCTGTAGCGCGTGCAGACATCCACCTTTCTGATCTTGCTGCGGATAGACTGCTCCATGCAGTCAAGTGCCTTCTCAATTTCCTCGATATCTGCAAGCTGCTCCGGCAGAGTGTTCATAGTCACCATGACCAGATAGCAGTTGTGGTTGTGCCTATCTCCTACATTGTTCACGAACTCATAGATTCTTGCAAACTCTCTGTAGTTTAAATCCAGCGCACCTGTATAGCTGCCACTCTCCTTTAAAAGCTTTGCCACGTTTCGTAAATCCGCACTCAGATTTGTATTCTCCTTATTGTCAGCTAAGAGCTGCTCATAGAAGAAATATGAACCCTTACAGTTCTGCTTCACATAGTAAAGTGCCTTATCTGCCTTTGTGTAGTCACTTTCAAACATGGCTCCTTTTGTCGTCATGCACAGTCCTGCTGAAAGAGCTGCCTCCTTTATCTCACAGTCTGCTTCCCTGGCGCTCTCGAAGCCCTCAAATATGCGCTTTATAACACTCTCCACGCTTGCCCTGTCAGAATATGGCATAAAGATGAGGAACTCATCACCTCCAATCCTGCAGGCTGCAAAGGTCTCATTCTCAGTCTCTTTAGCAAGGAGATTACCTATAAGCTTAAGTGCCCTGTCACCCGCCTTGTGACCATGCACATCATTGACTTTTTTAAGATTATCCATATCTATGAAGGCAAGACAGCCATCATTATCCTGCATCAGGGCTGCTATTACCTGCTGTCCACGACTTCGCATGTAAAGTCCTGTCAGATAATCAACACTATCGGCTTTTTCCTGACTGCTCATGGTCTTCATGACCTCAGATATGAATTTGTCTGCCACTGACTCGATAGCCGCATTATCACGGTAGCCCTGAGCCGCCGGATTATCCTCATCAATCACAACCATGCCTTTGTCAAGCATATCAACAAACATACGCGAAATCTGCGGATCAAACTGAGTACTGCAGTTATCCAAAAGTTCCCTTCGGATTTCTTCATCGGGCAGAGCATTCCTGTAAATCCTGCGCGACCTCATGGCATCATAGCTGTCCGCCACACACACTATACGGGCAGAAAGCGGTATCTCCTCTCCCACCAGTCCGTCAGGATAGCCCTTTCCATCGTAGCGCTCATGATGATTCCTTGCAATATCCACCAGATGGTCTAACAGGGTAATATCCTTTAAGATATCTGCGCCCATCACAGTATGGCTCTTTATGGCGGCAAACTCTTCATCAGTCAGCCTGGTCGGCTTATTTAATATAGTATCAGGCACGCCAATCTTTCCGATATCATGCAGATATGCAGCATTTCTAAGATTTTCCACATCATGCTCACTCCAGCCAAGCTGCTTTGCTATGAGAGCAGAGTACTCTGCGACTCTGTATGAGTGACCTCTCATATAATCGTCCTTTGCCTCAATTGTGGCAGCAAGTGTCTTCATCATCTGAAGGGAAACTCTCTCTGTCTGATTTCTAAGCCTGTCACTCTCTTCCTTCTGGCGCTTGTATTCTATCTCGCTGATTCTTTTTATTGTGACTATGATATTGACAAACAAAATCACAATAAGGCCTGTTCCGATAAAGAAACCTGACATAGTGACAACAAAGTACACAGATGCAGCCTCTATAAGCGCCAGAACAAGTGCCACAATCATGGCAACCATCTCAGGTCTGTAGCCCAAAGCCCTGTGTTTAATTATATCAATGATAAATGTTGTGATGACGACCACGCAGCAGACAGCAAGCATTCCCTGTCCTGCCGGCAGAGTCTCTATATAATCGCACACACCAAAAAGCTGCAGTGATGTGCAGACAATGAAATTCACAGCCGCAAGTGCCTCTATGCATGTATACACTCTTGTATAACGC
>ERZ894199.1084-NODE-1084-length-10116-cov-7.088460_pt1 | contig 10116 bp, 9 predicted proteins | sample MGYA00380285_ERZ894199 | MGnify/ENA primary metagenome ERZ894199 (study PRJEB32331, sample SAMN06328447) | human gut metagenome | biome: human gut microbiome; feature: stool | host: Homo sapiens | collected 2012-01-17 ... | reverse complement strand
CCGCATATATCCGCGGACTGAAGGCAGGCATGGCGCAGTAAGATCATAAAACAGGGAAACGATAGAGAGGCGCTCTATCGTTTTTTCTTTGGGCAGAATCTGATACAATAGAAAAAAAGGAGGGATGAGAATGGATAACACAAGACGCAGAGCCTATATCAAAGAAAAGCTGCAGCAGGCAGATCACCGGCTGCGCGGGATGGATCTTGCAAAAGAGTGCGGCGTGAGCCGGCAGGTCATCGTGGGGGACATGGCGCTCCTTCGCGCCAAAGGGATGGATATCATCTCTACGCCGCGTGGGTATTATCTGAAAAAAGAGAAAAAAGCCTGCCTTCGCATACTCGTCTGCCGTCACGACCGGGAGGGGACAGGAAAGGAGCTCACTGCCATCGTAAGAGCAGGCGGCATCATCCATGACGTGCGGGTGGAGCATGAGATCTACGGCGAACTGCACGGACAGCTGGAGATCAAGAGTGAAGAGGAGGCAGTGTCCTTTGTGCGTGCGATGCAGGAAAGCGGATCGCCTCTCCTCTCGGATATCAGCGGCGGCATCTATACCCATCTCGTCGAGACAAAGACGGAAGAAGAGATGGCGCAGGTGATCCATGCGCTGAGGGAGATCGGCGTGCTGTATGAGTGACTGGTGACTAGTGACGGTGACAGAGAGTAGGGAGTTCTGACGATGCAGGAATTTATCATACAAAAGGAAGAAGCAGGGCAGACGGTGATGAAGTACCTGGCGCGGCTCTTGCCGGAGGCGTCCATGGGGCTTCTTCGTAAGAGCATGCGCAAGAAGAATATCGTCCTCAACGGAAAGAAGATCGAAGGAAGAGAAAAGATCGCCGCAGGTGACAGCGTGAAGGTCTGGTTCTCCGACGAAACGATCGAAAAATTTCGCCAAAAGAAAGAAGAATCGCCAAAGCGTGACTACCCTGACTTTGAAGCATGGGTCTTGTATGAAGATGAAAACATCGTCATCCTCAATAAACCGGCAGGCCTTCTCTCGCAGGGGGATACTTCCGGCGCTCCGTCCCTGAATGAAGCCCTTCTTGCCGCGCGGGAGAGCGGAGGCAGCGTCAAGCCCTCCATCTGCCACCGGCTGGATAGGAATACCAGCGGCCTCGTCATGGCAGGCAAGACCGTGCGCGGACTGCAGGAAATGAATGCGCTCATCAAGGCGCGCGCTCTTACGAAGGTGTATCAGGCTCTCGTTTACGGGAAGACGCCGCCTTCGGGGATCTTGAAAGGGTACCTCGTCAAGGATCACGAAAGAAATCAGGTGCGCTATACCCCGTGCGAGGAACCGGGCGCGCTTCCCATCGAGACGCACTATGAGACGCTTGTAACGACAACGGCCCATGGCTGTACCTTTTCCCTCGTCCGTGTCAAGCTCGTGACAGGACGCTCGCACCAGATCCGCCTGCATTTTTCCTCCATCGGTCATCCGCTTTTGGGCGATCGGAAATATGGCAGCCGCGCGAGCCTTACCGCATCAGAGGCGCTTCACATCCGCCGCCAGCTCCTTCATGCGGCCTCGCTCACCTTTCCTGCGCTTACGGATGATTTCGCCTATCTTTCCGGCAAGACATTCACCGCGCCTTTGCCGGCCGATTTCGCCCTTCTCTGTCATGCAGAGCGGCGGTGCGGCATGACAGGTGAGAAAAGCGGAAAACGGAACGGTGAGAACTGAGTCGAAGAATCTTGTGGACAGAGGGAAAGCAAGAGATCCTTCGGCTCAGACGACAACTGTTCTGGCGAAGTCAGGCACACATTTTCCTTTCCGACCGCTCAGGATGACGGCGTGTGGGACTGCGCCATTCGTCATTCTGGGCGGCAGTATGGAATGACAGGTGAGAAATGCGGAAAACGGAACGGCGAAGGCTGAGTCGAAGAATCTTGTGGACAGAGGGAAAGCAAGAGATCCTTCGGCTCAGGCGACAACTGTTCTGGCGAAGTCAGGCACACATATTCCTTTCCGACCGCTCAGGATGACGGCGCGGGGGACTGCGCCATTCGTTATTCTGAGCGGCGATATGGAATGACAGGTGAGAAAAGCGGAAAACGGAACGGTGAAGGCTGAGTCGAAGAATCTTGCAGGCAGAGGGAAAGCGAGAGATCCTTCGAGCGGCGGGCAACCGTTCTGACAACGATTTATTTAGTATTTCCTTACATTTCATACAACACGAGGTGTATCAATTACGGACTCCAGATTTCTGATCGTATTTGCAGACATTCTGCTTCCTCTTCTCTGCGGCATGGGCCTTAGGCGGTGGGGGCTTTCGAAGGACATCCTTCACTGGATCATCAAGGCGAATGTGGTGGGCGTGTCTACGTTTCTTTCCATTGTTTCCTTCTGGTCGGTGCAGGTGACAGCGGAGCTTTTGTGGCTTCCGATCTCTACGCTGCCCATCTGTTTCCTGCCTGTCGCGGTCTTCTATGCCTTAGAGCGGCACCGCTTCTCGGATGCGCGGGAGCAGGGGAGCTACCTGATTTCCATGATGCTCGGAAATATCGGGACGCTCGCGGGGCTCTGTGCGTATGTCCTCTTCGGCGCGGTCGGCTTTGCCTATGTACAGCTCATCGCAGTGCCGCAGATCCTGATCATCGTACTCTTCTGCTTTCCGATGAGCCAGTACTACTATGACAAGTGGGCGAATCACGGCGAGGGGAAAAAGATGGAGATCCATCTCCTGCGTCTGCTCTGCACATGGAATCAGCTCCCTGCCGTCGGCGTGGTCATTGGTCTGACGCTTGCGGGGCTCGGGGTGGAGAAGCCGCCGATGGTCACGACGCTTTTCACGATCCTGATCCATGCGGGGGCTTGGATGGGAATGGTGCCTGTCGGCTATGATCTGAACCTTTCGGCAGCCAAGGAATATGGGGGAAGGCTTTGGCCGATCTTCCCGGTGAAATTCATCCTGCTTCCGGCGGTGATGTATTTCCTGACGAGTGTATTCGTCTCGGATGCGACCATCCTGACCTGCGTGGTACTCGCAGCTGCGGCGCCGACAGCCATCTTCGCTGTGGCGTCTTCGCAGCTTTATGGACTCAATGTCAATCTCGCAGAGTCTTCCTTCCTCACGACGACGCTCGCATTCCTCTTCGTGCTGTACCCGGTGATCTATTGGTGGGAGAAAACGAATTAGGAATGAGGCGTTGTGGTGAAATAGAATAGAGTGCCGTTTTTTTATCGTATGCAAAAAGCGTATCAAGTTCAAATTTCTGAACCTGATACGCTTTTTATGATATAAGAGTCGGCGCTTCTGAAATTTGTGCGCCTCACATTCACTCTCCACGGAAACCAAGTGAAAAAAAGCAGATGTGGTGGCGGAGGCTAGCAGATCACATTCTCCTGCTTCCCTTTCAGGTATGCGCGGAGGTTGTCCATCACGATGACGGCACGGCGGGCCATGGCTTCCTCAGTGAAGAAGCCGACGTGCGGGGTGAGGACGGTGTTTGGCGCAGAGAGGAGAGGATCGTCCTTGGCGAGCGGAGGTTCGCCGTCGAAAACATCGATGCCGGCGCCTGCGATCTTTCCTTCCCGGAGGAGGTCAGCGAGGGCGGCATTGTCGATGACTCCGCCGCGGGCGGTATTGATGAGGATCGCTCCCGGCTTCATGAGAGAGAGCTTTTCCCGAGAGAGGAGGCCGCGCGTCTCGCTTGTGAGAGGCAGGTGGACGGAGATGATGTCGCAGGTGGAAAGCAGGGTGTCCAGGTCGGTGTAGGTGATGCTCGCTGCCTTCCGAGAGCGGCTGTAGCCATAGACATCGGCGCCGAATGCGGAGGCGATGTCTGCGACACGTCTTCCGATGGCACCGGTACCGATGATGCCAAATTTCCGATGGCCGATCTCTATGCCCATGAGGCCTGCACTGTTTTTGCCATTTCTGGCAGCGCATCCGCCTTCGGATAGCTTGCGATAGAGGGCAAGAATGAGTGAGAACGTAAGCTCGGCCACGGACTCGGTCGAGTAGCCGGCACAGTTTGAGACGGCGATGCCCTTTTCTTTGCAGTAATCAATGGCGACATGGTCGACGCCGGTGAATGCGACGCAGAGGTATTTGAGCGATGCGGCTTTCGCGAGCGCTTCCTTCCGAAGCGGATAATTGGCAATGACGGCAAGGTCAGCATCCGCAAGGCGATCGCCCAATTCATCCTGGTCTTTCGGCAGGCTGTCATAGGCGGTGATGGTGAAGCCGTCTTTTTGGAGATCCGTCGTCAATGTGTCAAGCAGGGCGCTGCTGATGGCGAGTGGCTGTGCGATGACGATGTGTTTCATGAGAAGGACTCCTTTCCAAATGGGATGAAGTGACTAGTGACTAGTGACTAGTGACTAGTGACTAGTGACTAGTGACTGGTGACTAGGGACTGGTGACTGGTGACTAGGGACTGGTGACTGGTGACTAGGGACTGGGGACTGGGGACTGGGGACTGGGAGACTGGGAGACTGGGAGACTGGGAGACTGGGAGATAGACGTCAGATATCAGAAGTCTAAAGTCTAAAGTCTAAAGTCTAAAGTCTGATATCTCCCTGTCTCTCTATTTTTTTAACGACAGCACCGCTCTCCCCGGCAGCTGGGAGAGGAAGACACCGGCGGTCATGGAGAAGACGCCGATCATCTGGCGGGTGGTGAAGCTTTCATCGAGGAAGAAAACACCTGCAATGCCGCCAAAGACCATTTCCATGCTGAGGATCATCGAGGCTTCGGTGGGCGGGAGATATTTCTGCCCGACGGCCTGCAACGTGTAGGCGACGCCTGTCGAGAGAAGACCGGTATAGAGGATTGGCCACAGGGCGCCTCCGATGCCGGAGAGAGTCGGTGTTTCGAAAAGAAAGGCAAGAATGAAATTCAGGACACCGGCGACGAAGAACTGCCCCGAGGAGAGGAGAATGGGAGAGAAGCGCTGTGTGAGGTAGGTCATGGCGTGGATCTGGATGGTGAAGCCCAGCGCGCAGAGCAGCATCATGAGGTCGCCGGAGCTGATAGAGAAGTCTTCGGTGATCGACATGAAGTACACGCCGGCCATGGCGAGGAGAGCGCCTGCGATGTGCGTTATGCGGAGCGTTTCCTTGAGGAAGATCCCCATGATCGGCACCATGAGGATGTAGGTCGCAGTGAGGAAGCTGGCTTTCGAGGCGGTGGTGTACTGAAGCCCCACCTGCTGAAGCGTCGCACCGGCAAAGAGCGGAAGCCCTACCATGAGGCAGGCGGTCGAGAGCGGCATATTTCGGGGAAGCGGCGGCTCTTCATGTGTCGTAAGGATGATGGGGACGAGCGCAAGTGAGCCTAAGAGGAAACGGACGCCGTTAAATGTATATGGTCCGACGGACTCCATTCCGACCACCTGTGCGGCGAAGGCAAAGCCCCAGATGAGTGCTGCCAAGAGCAGCAGTAAACGGTATTTCATGGTATTCTCCTTTGGATGATGTATAATAGTTATTATAACAGATGAAAGTGAATGCTGCGGATGATTTCGCAGACTTGCAAAAAAGAAGTAGCCGGTGATTTGTGGCTAGTGGTCAGGGATAAGGAGTGACTAGTGACTGGTGACTTGTGACTAGGAATTAGTAGCTAGGGATTAGGTTTGCGATACGAGAAAGTCGCTAATTTCAAACTTCCGCGGCGCTTCTGATTTTTATGCGCCGCACCACCATTTCGCATTTCTCATTTCTCATTTCTCATTCAAGTTGAGTAGCTAGGGATTAGGGATTAGGAACCTCGAGTGACTGGTGACTAGTGACTAAATACCACCTTCGGGCATCGCCCCATATATACTCATGGCGAAACCGCTACCTTCATTCCTCATTCCAATTTCTCGATCGAACAGAGCTTTCATCCCCAATCAAAGGACGCCCCGCCCCAGGAGCTAACCTCGCATCCGTTTTTCCAACAAAAAAGCACCCCGCTCTCGGGGGTGCTCGTTATCCGTTATTTCTTTTCCATGCGGCGTTTCGCGGCTTCGATGGTATCTGTACGTGTGCCGTTTTTCATTTCCACTTTTTCTCCGTGGAAATCTTCGCCGGTCAGCTCGTCGTCACGGCCGCCCATTTCCGTGCCCTTCTGACGGAGCTGCTTGATGCCTTCTTCGAAATCCATCTCCGGATGGTCTTTGAAGTAGCCCTGTTCACGCAGTTTCTTTTCGATCGACTTGTAGGTGAGTGCCACGACCTCTTCCTGCGGGATGCGGATCTGGCCCGGCATGCGCTTTTCAAATTCCTTCCAAAAGTCTTCGGAGGCTTTCATGAGGACACGACCGACCTTCTGGGTGCTGCCGATATCATAGAGAAGCGACCAGATGGGACGGTTATCCATCTTCGCATACTGATGATAGGTGTAGCGATAGGTCACCGGCTTCATGAGCTGGTTTTTGAAATGATGCACGCCGAAGATGTCATCATAGGCGATGGAGAGCTCCTGCTTCCTCCAAAGCCCCGTTTTCAGCATGTAGAGCCGGTCCTTTTCGAGCCGATAGACGGTCTTCGTGCGGACGGTATCCAAAAGCCACCAGAGGATCGCAAGCTGCATACCGATATCGATCACGGGCAGGCGGCCTTTCATGATGCCCCAGTAGCCTGTCCAGCAGACATAGGCAGCCCAGAGAATGAAGCCGATGGCTGCCGCGATGGAATATGGTTTGTAGAAATAGGAATGATCGACGAAATCTTTGGTCGATGCTGCGTCTGTCTTTGCCATGAAATAGGAAGCCTCCAGCAAAAGCAATGAATGAAAATGGTGAATCCATTATACCATGAATAAGAGGGAGTAGCTAGGGATTGGGCGTAAAGGGTATTTAAGTCAACACCCGAATAAAGTTAGGAGTTAGGAATGAGGAGTTAGGAGTGAAGGTGCGGCGCAAAAAATTTGGAAGCGCCGCGAAGTTTTATAATAAAAAAAGGGGGGGATTGGGGCGCTCTATGAATTGTGCGCCCCTTCCTCCACTCCTCACTCCTCACTCCTAATTCCTCACTTATCATTTACCCATTATACGTCCACGAGAGCGGCGGAATGCCAAGATGCCACAGACCCATGCCCACGGCGTAGACGAAGATGCCGATGACGAAGAAGCGCAGGCCGACCTTCAGCACCTCTTTGGCGATGGAGAAGAAGCCGTGCATCGTGGGATCCATGAAGGTGTACGGATACAGATGACTCGTCCCGTGCGTCACGATGGTGAGCCACGCCCGCAGATAGACGAAGGGCACGTAGAGCGCAGGATAGATCATCCAGGTGAACATGGTGTACCAGTGCATGTCCCTCTTGTCGACAAAGAAAATATAGTCAACGGTCATGAGGATCGGTATGAAGTAGTGGAAAATGTAATTGTAAAATGAGAAGTGCTCGTAGCTGATATCATTCAGTCGGTGCGTCCGGATCGCGCCCGGACGGACGATCAGATGATACATGAGCGAGAGGGTCGCAAGACTTGCTGCCACGCCGAAGCGGCAGTCCGCCGAGTACAGGAAGGGGATGTCCACCTGAAAGAGCGTCGCGCCCAGCCAGAAGACGAAGAGGGTGAAGGTGGAAAAGGTGTAGTACTGGATCCTCGACCAGAATACAAAGGGCGTCAGCACCTTGTGCTTCATGAGAAGGATCAGTCCCACGATCAGGAGGACGAAGATCGCCCAGCGATACATCAGTGCAATCGGCATACGCACCTCGCATGGAAAAAGCGCCATAGGCGCTTGAATAGAGTCGTTATTGTTGTCGGTTCAAGGTTAGCCCCTTGGGCGGGCTGCCCCTTTATTGCGAATGAAAGCTTTGCTCGCCAGTTAGAAGTGAGGAATGAGGAGTGAGGAGTGTTGGTGCGGCGCATTAAAACCAGAAGCGCCGCGGAGTATAAATCATGGCGATACCCGAAGGCGGTATTTAGTCACCCCAGTCACTAGTCACCAGTCACTTGAGACTCCTAATCCCTAGCTACTCATCCCTGCTTTCAAACGGAATCCCTGAGCGCTGACGCGCACCTTATTTCTTCTTTCTCCCCTTGCGGCTCTGGCGATGACGGGCTTCGGCACGCATGCGGCGGATCTCTTCCTTTTCACGCAGTGCATTCTCTGCCGCCTCTCTCTCCCTCTGCTTCTGGTGGTAGTTGTAGATATTCATCGCAAGGCACACCAGGATCATGAGCAGGATCGCCCCGCTCTGGACGTTCAGCCCCTGATTGAAAATATTCCATACGCCGAATACGAGGGCAATAGCAAATAAAATCCCACGAAGTCTCATTCTTGCATCTCCTTACAAAAGCCTTGAGAAGCAGAGCCGATGTCCGGCTCTGCTTTCGCACATACAATATCAGTATATATATTAAAGGATTTATGCCACAGACGCAATAGCGGAAGCATGAAAAAAGGAAATCGGACAAGTACCGATCTCCTTTGTACAGACAGTCAGAGAAGGATGGCAGATGAGAGCCCCTGCGAAAGGCGCACTGTCTGCCATGCGTCTTTTTAGAGCAGTCCCCGGACCAAGATCCCGAAGATGAGGATCGGAAGCACGTACTTGAAGTACGGCTTCACCCAGCGGGGCATCTTCACGCCGGTTCCCATATTGACCTCCGCCATATACTTGTCGAAGCCCCAGCCATAGCGGGTGGTGCAGAAGAGGACGAAAAGGAGAGAGCCGCCGGGAAGGACAAGGCTCGAGACGAAGAAGTCTTCCGTATCGAGGATACCGCGTGCGCCCAAGAGGTGGACGTCCTGCCAGACATTGAAGCCCAGGACGCAGGGGATGGAGCCGAAGAAAACGAGCGGGAGCAGGATGAGGACACTTTTTTTGCGGCTCCAGCCGAAGTTGTCCATGCAGTTGCCGATGAGACTTTCAAAGACCGCCGTGACGGTCGAGAAGCTCGCAAAAGTCATGAACAGGAAGAAGAGCCCGCCCCAGAGCTGTCCCATCGGCATATTGATGAAAATATTCGGCAGCGCCACGAAAATAAGGGACGGTCCTTCCGCCGGAGCGACGCCGAAGGCAAAGCAGGCAGGGAAAATGATGAGGCCTGCCATGATGGCGACAAAGGTGTCGAGGATCGTGATGCGTACCGCTTCACCGGTGAGTGAATTGTCCTTGCTCATATAGCTGGCAAAGATCTCCATAGAGCCCTGTCCGACAGAGAGGGTAAAGAAGGCCTGAAACATCGCTGCGGAAGCCACATTGCCAAGACCGGCGGCTGCCGCGCGGTCCCAGTCCGGGAGCAGGTAGAAACGAAGTCCTTCTTCCGCGCCGGGAAGGAGCAGACTGTTTCCTGCCAGAATGACGATGAGGAAGAGGAGCCCGAGCATCATCACCTTCGTCACCTTTTCAAGGCTCTTGGCGACGCCGCCCGCGCAGACCGCAAAGCCGATGAGGACATTGAGTCCCATGAAGCCTAAGAGCTCTGTAGGATTGGCCAGCATACTGCCGAAGACATCCGCGACCTCTTTCGTCGAAAGCCCCTGAAAGGAGCCGTCCAGAAAACGAACGAAATAGTCCACCATCCAGCCGGAGATCGTGGTGTAATAGATCATCAGCACGAAGCTCCCCGCCAGCGCGATCCAGCCGTGAAGGTGCCACCATGTCCCCGGCGGCTCGAGCTTCATGAAGCCTTCCTTCACGCTCTTGCGGCTCGCGCGGCCGACAGCCAGCTCCATGGTGACGACGGGGATCCCGAGGATCACCAGAAAGAGCAGATAAAATAAGACAAAGACGGCCCCGCCGTACTCGCCCGTCACATACGGGAAACGCCAGACATTCCCGATGCCGATGGCGCAGCCGGCGCTGACCAGAATAAATCCCAAGCGGGACTTGAAACTATCTCTTGCTTCCATTCTTCTTTCCTCCATTTTTTGATGAGTGACTAGGGATTGGTGACTAGTGGCTAGGGATTAGGGATTCTCCCGCATCGTCATCCCGAGCGTAGCCGAGGGATCTTTCTTGCACACCGATAAACAGTAAGTGCGAGATGGCAGAAAAACGTAGCGTCAAAGCATCGTTTATAGAATGGCGCATACGTACTGATTCCCGTACTGCAATAAAGATTTCTCGACTTCGCTCGAAATGACGATAAGGGAGACTATGATCTAAGGAAACGCTGATTAAATCGCAGAGTCAGATTTTACAAGAATTTTTATACATAGCT
>ERZ894199.1079-NODE-1079-length-10141-cov-8.402340_pt1 | contig 10141 bp, 7 predicted proteins | sample MGYA00380285_ERZ894199 | MGnify/ENA primary metagenome ERZ894199 (study PRJEB32331, sample SAMN06328447) | human gut metagenome | biome: human gut microbiome; feature: stool | host: Homo sapiens | collected 2012-01-17 ... | reverse complement strand
CATAAATTCTGTGCATCGCGAAGCGTGTTACTGAGAACGGAGTGAACAGTAACTTAAATGGAAATAAAACTCAGAAAAAAGTCACAAATGATATTGAAATAGATGCCTGTATGTAGTATAATCAGACGCAGATAAAAGAAAATTCTTCGGGGTTGTGGTGATCAGCATCAGCTGAGATTCCCTACCGGCGGTTATAGTCCGCGACCCGCTTAGGCGGCTGATCTGGTGGAATTCCAGGACCGACAGTATAGTCTGGATGAGAGAAGAACACGCGATATTTACCATACGTGCTCATTACCCCGGATATGATCCGGGGTTTTTTATATGTTGAAGAAAATCTTCATTATATAGAAAGCTTGTGGAATTTTCTTTTAACAGGATATGAGACATATCCATAAAGAATAATTTCAAAGGAGAGAAACAGTATGAGTGAACAGGTATTAAGAAATGGAAATGCGATGGCAAGGAGTAAGACGAGAACCGTTACACAGATAGCCATGCTTGGCGCTATCGCAGGAATTTTAATGAATCTGGAGTTTCCGCTTCCTTTCCTGGCACCGACTTTTTATCAGCTGGATTTTTCAGAAATCCCGGTACTGGTTGGCTCATTTGCAATGGGACCGATCGCAGGTGTACTGATCGAGCTGGTGAAGATTCTTGTGCATCTGGTAACAAAGGGCTCTATGACAGCAGGTGTAGGCGATGTGGCAAACTTCATCTTTGGATGTACATTTGCAGTTCCGGCAGGTCTGATCTACCGCTATAAATCTGTTAAGAGCAGAAAACATGCAGTGATCGGAATGGCAGTTGGAACCGTACTTACAGCAGTAGTTGCATGCTTTATCAATGCATTCGTGTTACTTCCGGCATACGGAAAGGCTTTTGGAATGCCGGTAGAAGCATTTATCGAAATGGGAAGTGCAGTACACAGTTCTGTAAATAATCTTCTTACATTTGCAGCAATGATCATTTTCCCATTCAACATATTCAAATATGCTCTGACATCCCTGATCGTATTCCTGATTTATAAGAGAATCCGCGTGGTGCTCAAGGGAGATTGATTTTATATCTGATAAAGAATAAATAAATTGGCAGTACAATAAATAAAAAAGAAGAACAGCCGTATGATGAAAAATCTGCGGCTGTTCTTCTTTTTATGTGTAAAAAATAATTACGGAAATTGTCAGACAGACTTAAAAAAGATACGATAATATGGTAAGATAAAACAGACGATATAAACATCGGAATGTGAGGTTTATAAAATGAATGATACAGGAATCAGACCGGAAGTTATAGAAGAAATCCGAAACCTTGCGCAAAAATATGATATTGAAAAAGTAATTCTTTTTGGTTCGAGAGCAAGAGGGGATTTCAGAAGAACAAGTGATATAGATATTGCAGTCACAGGAGGAGATTTTGCAAGGTTTGCGTTAGATGTGGATGAAGAGACAAGTACTCTTCTGGAGTATGATATTGTAAATCTTGATCGTGACATGCAGGATGAATTAAGAGAATCTATAGAGAAGGAAGGGAGGATTTTGTATGAGAAAATATGAGAATTTCTGCAATGCACTGTCTAACATGAAAGATATTTATAATTATGAAGAACCATATGATAATGTAGTGATTACCGGACTCGTAGGATTGTATGAAATTTGTTTTGAGCAGTCATGGAAAATGATGAAAGAAATACTGGAGATTCATGGATATGCAGAGGGAGCAACAGGTTCACCGAAAATCATTCTGAAGACTGCCTATAAAGCAGGAATGATAAGAGATGAGGAGCAGTGGCTTCGTGCATTGCAGGCAAGAAATAATGTTACACATTCTTACAATCAGAAAATTGCGTTAGGAATTATAGCTGATGCAAAAGAAGAGTTTTATCAGATGTTTTGCGAACTAAAAACAGAGATAGAAGAAAATTGGCTGTAATAATCAGCGAAGGTATAGAAAGCGAAAGGAAGTATCCATTATGGGACAGATACACAATATTGAAAAACTGACAGATTGTAAATTTTTAAATTTGTACCATTTAAATGCAACAAGCATTCACAACACTCCTGTGTCATATTTCGTGGCATCACGTGCGAAGAGTATTAACGAATTAAAGATAAAAACAGGTAAAAACACTCCGGATGGCGTGATCATTTACAGTCTTTATGGGGAAAAGAGAGACAGAGTTGTATTAGTACGTCAGTACAGATACGCAATCGGCGGATATATCTACGAATTCCCGGCAGGTCTGGTAGAACCGAACGAAGGATTCCATGAGGGTGCAGTAAGAGAAATGTACGAGGAAACAGGACTGAAATTCACACCTCTGAAAGTAGATCCTGCATTTGAGAAACCTTATTTCACAACGGTTGGCATGACAGATGAATCCTGCGCAACTGTTTACGGATATGTGGAAGGTGAGATCAGCAAAGATGCACAGGAAGACACCGAAGAAATAGAAGTTGTACTTGCTGACAGAGAAGAAGTAAAGAGGATTCTGCGTGAAGAAAATGTAGCGATCATGTGTGCATATCAGCTTATGCATTTCCTTCAGGATGAAGAACCTTTTGCATTTTTGAAGGAAGAACTTTAACCAAATCAAGCAAGTAGCGAAGCGGATGATTTTATCTGCTTGACTAAGGAGAATTAAAGGAGAATTAAGATAATGGCAAAATGGCAGAGAAGCTTCTTCCAGCCTGTGCTTCCGCTGGGAGAAGATGGACGGAGAGTTACAGGAAGTAAAGAACACATTGCACTTTCCAGAATGGCAGCAGGAGAGGGAATGGTCCTTCTGAAAAATGAGAAAAATGCACTTCCGATTCGGAGAGGGACGAAAGTCGCACTCTTTGGTAAGGGTACTGTAGACTACGTAAAAGGCGGCGGAGGAAGTGGCGATGTAACTGTAGAATATATCCGTAATCTTTATGAGGGCATGAAGATTAAAGAGGATGAGGGAAAAGTAGAAGTTTTCGATAAACTTGCGAAATATTATGCGGAAGATATTCAGAAACAGTACGCAGATGGTGCAGTACCGGGTATGACAGTTGAGCCGGAGCTTCCGGATGAACTTCTGAATGAAGCGCGAGAATATACAGATACTGCAGTAATTACCATTTGCCGTTTTTCAGGCGAAGGATGGGACAGAAAATGTGAAGCAGCACAGGACGGATATGTTCTTGACGGAGAGGAAAAAAGAAACTCTGAGCTGTCAGCGAAGATTTTTGAAAACGGTGATTTCAGCCTGACAAATGCAGAGAATGCCATGGTAGAGAAAGTAAAGAAAGCATTCCCCAATGTAATCGTAGTGATGAATGTTGGCGGTATCGTGGACACGAAATGGTTCAAAGACTGCGACGACATCCAGTCAGTACTGATGGCATGGCAGGGCGGTATGGAAGGCGGTCTTGCAACAGCAGATATACTCTGCGGTGATGTCAATCCATCCGGTAAATTATCCGATACTTACGCAAAAAATCTGGAAGACTATCCATCCACAGCAAACTTCCATGAATCTGCATTCTATGTAGATTATACAGAAGATATTTATGTAGGATACCGTTACTTTGAGACAATTCCGGGTGCAGCAAAGAGAGTAAATTATCCGTTTGGGTTTGGACTTTCCTACACAGATTTCGACTGGAAGGTGACTGGTGCTTCCGAAGAAAACGGTGTGATCACAGTCCTTACAGAAGTAACTAACACAGGAAAAACAGCGGGAAAAGAAGTTATCCAGCTCTATTACGGAGCACCACAGGGTAAACTCGGAAAACCTGCGAAAGTACTGGGGGCATTTAAAAAGACCAGCCTTCTTCAGCCGGGTGAACGCCAGATCCTTACCCTGAAACTTCCTGTAAATCAGATGGCGTCTTACGATGATCTGGGCAAAGTATGCAAATCAGCCGATGTTCTGGAAGCAGGAGAATATGCAATCTATATTGGCACAAACGTAAGAGATGCAGCGAAGACTGACTTTACATATGTAGTAAAAGAAGACACTGTAACTGAGCAGCTAAGCCAGAAGGCAGCGCCATATCATCTTCAGAAACGTATGCTTGCAGACGGTTCTTATGAGGAACTTCCACAGCGTGAATATGTGGAAGAAGGACTTCCGAGACAGGATAAATATGCCATTGGTCTCCCATGCCCTGATACAAGAGGGCAAAAGGGAATAGATTTCCTTGATTTTCTTGATTTCAAGGGAGTTTGTTTCTCTGATGTAGCAGACGGTAAAATGACACTGGATGAGTTTATGGATATCCTGACATTGAATGACTGTATCAATCTCCTTGGCGGACAGCCAAATACAGGCTGTGCCAATACATTTGGAATGGGAAATCTTCCGGAATATGGAGTTCCGAATGTGATGACTGCAGACGGACCAGCCGGACTTCGCATTCTTCCGAAATGCGGAGTGAACACAACTGCATGGCCATGTGCCACACTTCTTGCCAGCACCTGGGATGAAGAACTGGTAGAGAAAGTTGGTAAAGCAGGAGCAGAAGAAGTAAAAGAAAATAATATCAGTATCTGGCTTACTCCTGCCTGCAACATTCACAGAAGCCCGCTCTGCGGCCGTAACTTTGAGTACTATTCTGAGGATCCGTATCTTGCAGGAAAGACCGGTGCAGCTATGGTAAGAGGCATCCAGTCTCAGCATATCGGAGCAAGTGTGAAGCATTTTGCAGCCAATAATAAGGAGACAAACCGTAAGGATTCTGATTCCAGAGTATCAGAGAGAGCACTCCGTGAGATCTATCTGAAACAGTTTGAGATTATTGTAAAAGAGTCTCATCCGTATACGATTATGTCTTCCTATAACCTGCTTAATGGCATTCATACTTCAGAGCATAAAGAACTCCTGACAGGTATTCTCCGTGATGAATGGGGATTCGACGGAATAGTTACAACAGACTGGTGGACATTCGGAGAACACTATCGCGAAACAAAAGCAGGAAACGATATCAAGATGGCAGCAGGATATCCGGAACGCATAAAAGAAGCATACGAAAAAGGATTTATTACTGAAGAAGAAATCCGTCGCAGCGCAAGAAGAATCCTGAATATGATTCTGAAAATTGACTGATGAGTATCACTAATATTTTATACAGGAGCAAAAAAGATGATGGATGAGCGTAAACGAAGTTTAAGAAAAGAAATAGTCAGGCTGGCACTTCCAATTGCACTTCAGCAGTTCATGACAGCCCTGGTCGGAGCATGTGATGCGATCATGCTGGGAAAGTTAAGTCAGGATGCCATGTCAGCCGTATCACTGGCTACACAGGTTACTTTTGTATTTAATCTGTTTATGTTTGCATTTATGGCAGGCGAGAATATGTTTGTGGCACAATATTATGGAAAAGGGGATTACACGGGTATTTCCCAGGTGTTCAGCCTTGTGACAAAGATTTGTGGATGTATTGCAGTGGTATTTCTGACAGGAACCCTTTTCTTTCCGGGACAGCTCATGAGAATCCTGACAAATGAGGAAACTCTGATCGTTCTGGGAAGTGAGTATTTAAGAGTCATCGGCATTTCCTATGTGTTTTCGGGAATTGCACAGACTTTCCTGGCAATCATGAAGAACTGTGGTGCAGTAAATATGAGTACCCTGATCAATGGGGTTATGGTAATTCTCAATATCGCATTGAATGCTGTTTTCATTTTTGGCCTGTCCGGTTTCCCGAAGATGGGGATTAAAGGTGCTGCACTGGCAACCGTACTTGCAACAGTTGTGCAGTTCCTGTGGAGTGTTGGTTATGTATTGTGCAGGATCAGAGCTGTGAAATTCAGTCTCAGAAGCTGTGAGAAAAAGTTATTTGGCCGTTTCTGGCAGAAAACAGTTCCGTTACTGATCAATAATCTTGCATGGGGAATAGGTTTTTCCATGTATTCTGTGATCATGGGACATCTGGGAACGGATGCTGTTGCCGCCAATGGAATAGCGAATATTTCCAAAAATCTTGTTGTATGTTTCTGCCTCGGACTTGGAAATGCAGGCAGTATCATAGTGGGAAACCGTCTTGGTGCAGACCGTCTGCAGGAAGCAAAAGAGGTAGGCGAGACACTTACCAAAACTGCGATTATTGCAGGAATTGTATCAGGCCTTGTCCTGATCGCCTTATCCCCATTTATCACAAAAATGGTAGATCTCACCCCGACAGCCCGCGGATATCTGCAAAAAATGCTGCTGATCTCTTCCTATTACATCGCAGGAAAATCAGTAAACTGTATGACAATAGGCGGAATCTTCGCAGCAGGCGGAGACTCCAAATTTGGAATGCTGTGTGATTCTGTAACTCTGTGGTGTATCATTGTTCCTCTGGGATGCATCTGCGCATTTATCCTGAAACTGCCGGTTATGGTTGTCTACTTTGTACTCAATCTGGACGAGATCATTAAACTGCCGGTGGTCTATAAACATTATAAGAAATATAAATGGATTAAGAATCTTACATAATTTTACACGCTTCACAGGCACATATACCGGATATCTGGGACTATGTGCCTGTTTTGTTTTAATGATATTTATGCATCCGTACATAATAGCTGATGCATAAGATCACAGTGGCTCCGCTCCATGCTGCAATCTCTGCAAAGAAAATACCGTCCTGTCCGATAAAATGGGGAAGGATCAGTGCAGCACTGATACGCATGACAAATTCAGCCATACCACTTACCATAGGCATTAAGGTATCTCCCAGCCCCTGAAGTGCAGATCTGTACACGTACAGAAAGTACAAAACCCAGAGCATGGCAGCCATAATAGAAAGGTATTTAAAAGCAATTGCCAATACCTGCTGTGTCTGCTGCGGTTCACCTGAGATGAAAAGTGAGAGAATATTTTTTCCAAATAAAAACATGGCAGCAGAAATGATCAGTGAGGTAAGCAGGCAAAGCAGCATACTGCTGCGGACGCCTTTTCTGATCCTGTCAATCTTTCCGGCTCCCAGATTCTGACCCACATAGGTAACGATGGCATATCCATAGGAAATAGCAGCCATTTCCAGCAGACCATAAAGCTTGTTTGTAGCTGTAAATCCTGCTACAAAAAGGAAACCGTAGCCATTGATCACATACTGGACTACCAGACCGCCCACACCGATGATGATATTTTGGAATACAACAGGAATACCAAGCTTCATCAGGCGGGCATTCATGCCGGAGGCAGGCATAAAATCTGCTCTGGTCAGATGAACGATATCAATTCTGCGTAAAATCAGGAAACAGTAAACAGCGGAGAAGCTCTGTGCAATCACAGTTGCGATTGCTGCTCCTGCCACACCCCATCCGAAGCCTGCCACAAAAAGGATGTCCAGTGAGACATTCAGCACAGATGCGATGATCATTGCGGTCAGCGGTGTTTTACTGTTTCCCATAGCCCTTAGGGCAGAGGCAAACATATTATAGGCTGCTGTGGCGGGGATTCCACAGAAAATGATGCGCAGATATAACAGAGACATTCCGATAATATTGGAAGGTGTATGCAGCCCTGTTAATACCAGCGAAGCAAATGACTGGCTGAGAATCAATACTCCGGCTGCGATGAATGCGGTCAGCCGGTAACTGTGAGCCAGAGATTTACGCAGATTTTCGAAATCCTTTGCCCCATAATACTGGGAGAGTTGAATAGAAAATCCCTGAGTGAGTCCTGTGGATATTCCTGTGACAACCCACATCAGAAAGTCAACAGCACCCAGTGCGGCAAGAGCCTCCACACCTGCAACCTGGCCAACAACCATGGTATCCACCATTGTATAAAGCTGCTGACAGATATTTCCCAGCATCAGGGGAATTGCAAAAAGAATGATCAACCGTCCCGGTGAACCGGAGGTCATATCCTGAATCTTGGTTTTCATTAGTATAAAAGTTCCTTTCCGGAGCATATTTGAAAAAGTTTAGAAATGATTATTCGAATATGCCCTGATATTTACATTAATAATTTGTAACTATTCAGTAGTCTGCTATCCCGCGAGGTGTTTTGGCACGTAAGTACCAAAATCCCGAGACATACAAGCCAAAATGCCATCACCGCAGGTGATTTTTAATGCATTTTGGCTCGTAACTGTGAAGGTACTGAACAGTTACACATTTTCCATATCACCGGAATTCTCCGTAGAAACAGCCGGGACTGTGATCGTCACAGTTGTCCCCTCTCCTGCTGTACTTTCAATATGCAGTCCGTATTTCTCTCCGAAAAGCCTCTTCAGACGCGCATTAACATTCAGGATTCCAATGGAAATGCCGGATTCCACACGTTTCATATCATTCTGATCCAGCAGACGGTTCATAGATTCCGCATCCATTCCCGCACCATTATCCTGAACTGTGATCACCAGATTCTCATTCACATGTTCTGAACGGATCAGAAGCTTTTTGTCCTTACGGCGGACGTTTCTGAGACCATGTGTAAGTGCATTCTCCACAACCGGCTGGATGCAGATACGCGGCATCTGATCTGCCAGTGTATCGCTGTCAATCTGATAATCGTAAGCTATCGTTGAGCCATTTCTCACATCCATAACATAGAGATAATTTCTCACATGCGCCATCTCATTCTGCACAGTGGAAAGCTCATCTGTCATATTCAGACTGTAGCGGAAAATTGCAGACAGTGAATGACACATACCGCTTACCATCGGACAGTTCTGAGCATTGGCAATCCCGCTCATGGTATCCAGTGTATTATAGAGGAAATGGGGATTGATCTGCGCCTGCAGCATTTTGTATTCCGTACGCTCTACCAGCATTTTATGCTGCAGTTCTTCCTGCGCCATGACCTGCATACGGTCAAGCATTTCATTAAATTCCGTACCCAGCGTAGTCAATTCCTGAGACCATCCTACGGGCTGCACCCGAAGCTGGGTTTCTCCGTCCTTGATCCGCGTGATAGTGCTGCTCATCTCTTCTACAGGCTTTGTCATCCACTGAGACACAAACAATACGATCACCATAATTGCAAGGATCATGGCTCCCATTATAATAAGAAGTGTTCGGATCAGTGTCTTCTGCGTTGCAGTGAGAAGAGACTGTGAGACAAGCACAAATGCCTCCAGATTATAATTCTCCTGAGACACCTGGATCAGATAATTCCCATCATACTCCTGTTCCAGTTCACCGGATTTATAATGACTTTGTACAACCTTTGCAAGCTGTTTCTGGATTCTGCACTGACTCTCTGAAGCCTCCCCGGTCATTGCGATCACCCGGTCATTTAATGGCTGCAGCCACAGACATACCTGCTCTACATCTACATATTTAGCCATAATAGAAGTAAGTGCCGCACTGTTAATATCACAGACCAGATACCCCAGGGCATTCCTGTCTGCATCATAATTATGCAATTTCAGCACAAATCGCACAATATCTTTCTTTGCGGCAGAATTGTGATATCCGGAAATCATCAGATCTGTACGTTTTCCATGCACATAATCATAAACCCGTTCTGAATTATCATCATACTCTGCCTTGTAAATATCTTTGGGATATGTAACTGAATTGTAGCGGTAGCTGCTGATCAGATGATCCTTTGTATCATAAAGATACATGGCAAGAAGCTGATCCTCCTTTGTAAAACGCTTCCTTGCAAAATACCAGCTTCTCCAGTAATAATCCTTCATGTCTGTATCTTTTTCCGCAGCTTCACGCATAGCTGCGATAAGATCCTGCTCACTGTAGATCGTAAGCATTTCCCCTCGTATTGTGTGGATAAAATTAGACAGATCTGTCTGCATTTTATTCAGAGAAATCTCATGATCTGAAATGCTCTCTGCCCGAATCTGTCTGCGCAGAGACTGATGAAACAGAAATGTCTGCAGAAGAAGTGCGAACACTACACTTGCAATGCACAGAACAAGCAGTGCCCTCCGCATTGTCCACCTTTTTTTCATTATTCCTTCCCCCTCATGTCAAGCGGATAAAAATCATCCGCTTTGTTATGCGGCTCTACATCGAATAACTGCTCCGCAGTTTATTCGGTTAGATACCTGATAATTCTGTAGCAATTCCTGTAAATTTCACATTCTGATAAACAGATACAAAATGCATTATCTACAAAAATTATCATATATCATTATCATAATTATACATTATCACAATTATAATACAGGAATTTTGCATTGAAAAGCAAAACAGGAAACTTCCATCAAAA
>ERZ894199.1055-NODE-1055-length-10321-cov-129.658971_pt1 | contig 10321 bp, 12 predicted proteins | sample MGYA00380285_ERZ894199 | MGnify/ENA primary metagenome ERZ894199 (study PRJEB32331, sample SAMN06328447) | human gut metagenome | biome: human gut microbiome; feature: stool | host: Homo sapiens | collected 2012-01-17 ... | reverse complement strand
ATAAGTGATAAAATGCATTATTATAGCAAAGTCACCAAATTGCTGGTTAAGCCTTCCATTTAAAGTGTTTTAAACATTGTATGTAGAAGACTATAAATAGAATCACAAATAAGATTCTAGGTGCATAATGGATTGTAATTTCTGGTAGTTTTAGGTTTATTAGATTCTGCACTATAAACCCAAACAAGAAGATTAAACCATATAGTTTTCTAAGGATGTTAAAGAATAATAATGAAATAAGATTCACTTTCTTAAAATAAATAAACATCAATCCAATGAGTACAAGCTTTTGTACGATCCATTTGTGTTCGGTACAAAAATAAGATACGAGTTGTAATAGGAGTGGACATATAAAGGATATCGATGTAACTTGGCTTGGATACATCAATCCGAAACAAAGAATGGTGAATGCGATTTGATTGGGTTTAGATGTAAAGAATAGAGTACTCAATTGATATAGAATAAATCTTGAAAGTGAGAGTGTAAGCACAAAGAAATAGCCGAATAAAATACTAAATACTAAAAGTATTCTTCTTATTTTAGTCTCATCCCACTTTCGCTTTAATGCATGTAAAACAATGTAGTATGCACTCATATAGCCATATCCAAGCATCGTATAGATTTCATCAATTGTTTCATCGTGTATGCCATAATATAAGGATAGAATAATCGAAGAATTGGGTTTTGACTTTAAGTAGTTGTAGAGTCTAGACTTGAATGATGTTGATTTATGGATGATTTCTACAGAGTTTGTCTTAAACCTTATATTCTTATTTTCATTGTACTTGGTAAAACTAAATATAGTAAAATTATCATCTGTATGAATGGGTTCTATGTGTTTGACTTTAACTTCATCTTGGAAGCTTAAATCTAAATCTGTTTGAATAAGAATTTTAGAACCTCTATTTTTACCTATATAGTACCCTTTCTTTATTTCTGTAATTTTATATGTATCACACGGTTTATATTCTTTTGGATATACAAGGATACAACTGAATAGGCTCAATAAAATAAATTGAATCAGCATTCTTTTATCTTTAAACCGATAGTATAGATAGACAAGAAAGAAAAGTGTAAAACAGAGTATACAATGTATTTCTTTTAAGATTAGACAGGCCAAAAAGCCAAATGAAATTATCAACATCATAAGCAGATCTTATCCTTGATCTTATTAAACATGGCTGGACCAATGCCTTTGACATTTTGGATTTGTTCTAAAGATTGAAATGTGTTACTTTTGCGATACTCAACGATTCTTTGAGCAATGGCCGGACCAATGCCTGGAAGTGTTTGTAGTTCTTCAAGTGTTGCACTATTAATAGAAATGAGTTTTACATCTTGTTTTTCTGGAATTACCACGACATCTTTATCTTGCAGAATATAGTTAAAGCTGATTCTTGATGTATCACTATTTTCTAATAGACCTCCACTCATTTTAATCAAACTTGAAATGGAGCTGTTTCGCTTTAAAGTATAAACACCCGGATTTTGAATGGCCCCCTTGATTTCCACTTGCATCAATGTAGGCTTGGCTTCTTGTAAGGTAATGGGTGTATACCGGTTAAAGCAGGTAAAGATAAAGAAAATAAAGAGACAAAAAAAGAGAAGAGTTCGTTTCATAAATATCACCCTTCTCTTATACGTAATTTTTTGATGTTTTTCTATTTAATTTCAAGAATTTTTACATCATATGGTTCTTCAACACGTCTTACAGTACATACATCTCCAACTTTGTGGTCCATGATGACTTCTGCAAGTGGTGTTGTGTTTGAAAGCTTACCATTGAATGGATCCGCTTCAATTGTACCCACGATATTGAATGTTACTTCTTGGTTGTCTGATAAATCTAAGATTTTAACAGTAGATCCCAATTTTACAACATTCTTTGTCTTTTTATCTTCCGCATTATCGGCTTCACTAATGATTTCAGCATTTTTGATCATTGCCTCTAATTCACGAATACGACCTTCAACTTGAGCCTGGTGTTCTCTGGCTGCATCGTAGTCGGCGTTTTCAGACAAGTCACCTTGTGCACGAGCTTCCTGCAACTCAACGATAACTTCCTGACGAACTTTATGAACTAGGTTTTCATGTTCATTGACTAAATCATTATAACCTTCTTGGGTAACGTAAAATTTTTCATTTGCCATGTGGTATCACTCCTTGTATTTAGCACAAAAAATTATAACATAATCCTTAAATTATGCAAAACATTGTTACAGATTTAAGCCTAATTCTTCACATTTCTGTAAATGTTCTTCGTATGTTTTTGTATAATATACTTTGCCATCTCCATAAATATCAGCCGCAAAGAATAGATAATCTGTTTTTTCTGGATTTAATACGGCTTTAATGGAATCATCCCCCGGATTTAGAATTGGTCCAATTGGTAAGCCTTCATGTAAGTACGTATTGTATGGCGAATCAATTTCTGGATTGGTTTCACAATCTTTTGGATCGTTGAAATCATCATATAATGCATAACATACCGTTACACTCGATTGTAGTTTCATACCTTGATCTAAACGATTGTAGAAAACACCGGCAATTTTAGCCATATCACCAGGTTTGCTTGCTTCAAATTGAACGACACTTGCCAAACTAATGATTTGATGGATGGATAAGTCACTTTGATCAAATGCCTTTTTATTCTCTTTATACATCACATCAAAACGATCTAACAGAACGCGTGTAATATCATCAAGAGAGTCATCTTTTTCCAAGAAATATGTGTCTGGGAATAAATAACCTTCTAATTTCACTTTATAGTTGGAATTATTTAAATCATCTACATTTAAGAAAGAATAATCCTTTGCGAGCGTTTGAATATAAGAAATATCATTCCATTGATTTAAAATTTCTTCTGAAGAATACTTTCCATCATATAAATTTGATATTTCAGCCGCAATCTCCTTAGCCCATTTGCCTTCCGGTATTTTTAAGACAAGAGCATCTTTCTTTAGTTTTGTACTATCTTGAATGGTAGACAAAATATCTTTTACACTCATGCCATTATCCAATTCAAAAGTACCTGCCACAAAGTTTGTGTTATGACTTACCTTGGCATATAGCTTGGCAACACTCGCATTTGCGATCAGATTCTCTTTTTTCAAGTTCTCTAAAATCGAATCAAATGATTCATTGTTTTCAATGGTAAACACTACTTCCTTATCCCCGTTGCCCGTACTTGATAATCCTGTCTTTACGACAAAAATCGAACCAAGACCGGCGATAATTAAAATGAATACAACGACTAATAGGACAACTCTTACAGAATTGACTTTTCGCCTAGTCGGCATTTTCCTCGTCCTCAACAAACGTGTTGATTACTTCTTCTACCATTTCCCATTCGGCTTCGCTTTCAATAGGAATCAACTGACCTTTGTCGTCATAGCGAGATGCGAATACTTCGCCCTCATCATTGTCTGGATCTTGGAAAACCACATATTGGCATCCCGTTTCATCACTGTCAAAAGTGAATAAGATGGTCATCTTTTTTTCATTTCCATCTTCATCATATACATATAAACTATTTGAATCTAACATAAATATACTTTTCCTTTCAAAAATAAAGGAGGATCTAGAATCCCCCGTTTTGTCTGTCCAAAAAACTCTGTAAAATTTGAACGGCAGCCATCTGATCAATTACTTTTTTACGTTTCTTTCTAGAAACATCCCCCTGTAGTAAGATTTTTTCGGCCGCAACCGTTGTAAGTCGCTCATCCCATAGATGAACTGTAATACCCGAAGACTCTAATTTCTTGGCAAATTCACAAGATATTTCACCACGAATTCCGATATCTCCATTCATGTGCTTTGGCAAGCCTAAAACTACTTCTTTGACTTTATTTTCTTTTAATAGCTTTAAAACTTCTTCTAAACAAGCATCATAATCATCTGATTCAAAACGCACAGTCGTTAAAGCTCGACACGTAATATGAAGCACATCACAAATCGATACACCACATGTTTTTGAACCAAGATCTAAACCAATGATACGATCCATTATTTCTCTAAATACGCACGTACAAGTTCTTCAATGATTTCATAACGTTCAATCTTTTGGATCAAGTTACGAGCATTCTTGTGAGAAGAAATATACGCAGGGTCGTTACTGATCAAATAACCAGCAATCTGATTTTCTGAATTATAACCACGTTCTTCCAAAGCATCACTTACTTCACGAAGAATCATCTTGATATTTTCACGACGAATCTCTTCCGTAGTAAATGTCATTGTTTCGGTAATGTCTTTCATAATTTCACACTCCTTAACACGTTTTTATTATATATGAATCTCAATCAAAAAGAAAGCGATTTATCTAAAAGTGAGATATTCGATCCCTTAAAACATAACAATTATCTCACCAACTGAATCAGAAACATTCATAATTTGTATTGTAAACTTGCTTATTAGAAACAAAAAATATATTTCTATTTTTCATATTCTCTTTTTAAGTCTTCAAAAGCAACATTAAATTCAGTATCCTCATAAATCGATAAGAAATTTATTTTATCAGCTTCTTTTGAATCCACAATTGTAACGCCATAATTTTTCACTAATCTTGATAACCGCCATAGATTTGTGTTTTTTAATGTCAATGTCTTAGTATGTATTAATGTGCCATCTTTAAATGTTTCAATCCTATCAATCAAATCAACTGTTTGATTACGATACATATCCATAATATTTGATTCCGAATCTTCTACACGCCAACTATTAAACCCAAAAGAAAAATCACTTTTTTGTATCATTCCAATATTCATTCCCTCATTAAAATCAGAAATTAGAATTTCAGTATTAAATACTCTATTATCATTTCTAGCATTTTTATCATAATTCACTGAAATAACATAATTATCCCTAACAAAAATATCTGGCATCAATGGAAAAAATGTTATTTTAATATCATTCAATCCATATGGACGACAGTTTGGATAAATTGAATTAAAAACCCTTTTCATAGAATATGTCCATACTGAAGTATCATTATTTTGTATACAAGCAAACAAAAAACTTGAACCTCTTAATCGGGATAATTGTTGCCTATGAATACCGATTAAATGAGGATAATTTTGAATTGTGTTAATTACTAAAAATATTTGACCAGATTTTGTATGTATTCTGTAATATTTATAAACAAATTCGTCTAAAAAGATTTGGGCACTTTCCTGCAAAAACGACAAATCTATATCCCACATATTATACCTTTCTTTATGATATGCAAAAGAGGCACATAAAGTGCCTCTTTTGGATGACCGTTGTCCCTGTATTGCTTTTTTTAAAAGGGCCCAGGGTGACGATGGCGTCATCAGCGCTCCAAGGCTTCATTCGATATCAATCAAATGTTCCTCGCCTTTATTGTGTATATATCATACCACATTAACCTAAAATTCTCAATCTCAAACTTTTCAGTTTAACAACATAATTAATCTCATGTTTGAACAACAATTGTGCTTAAATCATATTGTATATTTATATACCCAAGTCTTACTCACCCCAAATACAATACATACAATCACTCTTTTGTTGAATGTCCTCTAACACAAAGATCCATTTTGGACAAGATTTTAGATTCTGTTCTCGATTCTTTACTTCAATGATGGTTTCAATCGACATTTGAAGTAGTCTTCTTTCAAAATCTTCATAGGATTTATTTTGTACATCCAGCCCAAAGAGTTCATACATTTTTGAATATTCATTATCTTTTACTAAATTTAAATCAACATTTATTTTTCGCATGCTTAGGCCTCTTCAAATTGAGCATTATATAACTTCGTATAGAAGCCATTACGTTTCATCAATTCATCATGGCTTCCCACTTCGACAATGTCACCATGATCCATAACGATAATATTATCCGCATCACGAATCGTAGATAGGCGGTGCGCAATCACAAAGCTCGTACGACCTTTCATCAACTCATCCATTCCCTTTTGAATCAAGACTTCTGTACGTGTATCCACACTGCTTGTCGCCTCATCTAAAATCAAGATTTTAGGATCTGCCAAGAAGGCACGGGCAATCGTTAATAATTGTCGTTGTCCTTGACTGATATTACTAGAAGCTTCATTTAGTACGGTATCATAGCCATGATCTAATGTACGAATAAAGTGATCAACATGCGCAGCTTTGGCAGCTTTCATGACCTCTTCATCCGTTGCGTTAGGTCGTCCAAATCGTAAGTTTTCTAGAATGCTTCCTTCAAATAACCAGGCATCCTGTAATACCATACCCACCATATTACGTAAACCACTTCTTGTATAATCCGTAATATTATGGCCATCAATATAAATAGCGCCTGAATTTAATTCATAAAAACGCATCAATAATTTGACAATCGTTGTTTTACCTGCACCTGTTGGTCCTACAATAGCGGTTGTTTGGCCTGGCTTGATATACATAGAAAAATCGTTAATAACAATCTTACTTGGATCATATCCAAAACATACATTCTCAAAAGTCACTTGGCCTTGTACATCATCTAATACAACTGGATTTTGTACTTCAGCTACCTCTTCTTGACTTGCCAAGAATTCAAATACACGCTCTGCAGCTGCAGCCGTACTCTGTAACATATTCATAGATTGTGAGATTTGTGAGATGGGCTGGGTAAAGTTACGTGTATACGTAATAAACGATTGAATATCACCCACCGCAATTTCACCATGAATCGTTAAGTACCCTCCTAGAATACATACGCCGACATAGCCAATATTTCCAATTAAATTCGTTAATGGCATCATTAAACCTGACAAGAATTGGGATTTCCATGCACTTGTATACAATTGATTATTATAGTCTTTAAACGATTTTAAAGAATCTTCTTCCCCATTAAAAGCTTTCACAATTGTATGTGCTGCATACATCTCTTCAATATGTCCATTGACTAAACCTAATGATTTTTGTTGCGCCTTAAAGTAGCGTTGACTCTTTTTCACTACAACCATCACTAGAATCATACTGAGTGGAATCACAACAAGAGCCATTAATGTCATCTTCCATGAAATACTAATCATCATCACTAGAAAGCCAATAATTTGTACAATACTTGAAACCATCGTGGATAAAGATTGGTTTAAAGATTGAACTAGGGTATCTACATCATTAGTAAATCTTGAAAGAATATCTCCATGAGAGTTTTTATCAAAGTAAGATAGTGGAAGTTTATCAATCTTTTGATTCATTTCCCTACGAAGCTGATATCCCATTTTATTGGATACACCACTCATCAACCAGCCTTGTAGATACGAGAAGGCTGTACTCATGGCATAGATAGCTAATAATAAGGCACACGTCTTTTTGATCGCATCAAAATCAATGCCACCCTTGCCTTGTACTTTATTCATAAAGCCTTCGGCTATTTCTGTAATAATATTTCCTTGAATCTTAGGTCCAATGACCATAATACATACGGAGACAATGGCACAAACAATTCCAATTAGAAAAGTAAATTTAAAAGGTTTGATATAGTTGAACAACTTCTTCATTGTACCTTTGAAATCTTTTGCCTTTTCGCCGCCACCACGCATACCACGGCCCATGGGACCTCTTGGACGATTGTTTTGTTTCTGATTAGACATTGGCAAGTTCCTCCTTTGTCAACTGGCTCGATGCGATTTGTTGATACACATCACAAGATTCCATCAATTCAGCATGTGTTCCTTTTCCAACCATTTTCCCTTCATCCAGTACAATGATTTGATCAGCATGTAAAATACTTGAAATACGCTGGGCTACAAGGAGTACCGTACTCTTTGTTTCTTTACAAGACTTCGCCAAAGCTTCACGAAGTTTGGCATCCGTTTTAAAGTCTAATGCACTAAAGCTATCATCAAAAATATAGATTTCAGGCTTACGCACAATGGCACGCGCAATCGATAGTCTTTGTCTTTGTCCACCCGATACGTTTGTACCACCCTGACTAATTTCAGAATGAATGCCTTCTGGTTTTTTAGAAACAAACTCCGTACTTTGAGAAATAGATAAGGCAGACTCAATGTCATTCTTACTCGCATCTTTCTTGGAATATAATAAGTTGGATTCAATGTCTCCCGATAGTAACATACCCTTTTGTGGAACATAGCCAATGCGACTTCTTAAATCGGCTTGTTTAACATCACGAATATCTACACCATCCACTGAAATAGATCCACTTGTCACATCATAAAATCTTGGTACTAGATTGATCAATGTCGATTTACCAGAACCTGTACTTCCAATAAAGGCTGTTGTTTGGCCTGGCTTTGTTTCAAAGCTAATATGGCTTAATACATCTTCATCGGCACCTGGATATCGAAAGGATACGTTTTTAAAGGATACAACACCTCGCATAGAAGATGAAAAATCTACAGGATTTGATTTGTCTTTCACAGTAATCTCACTGCTTAATACTTCATGAATACGTAAAGCACTGACATTGGCACGAGGTAGCATAATCGCAACCATGGTGATCATTAAAAAGGCCATGATCACTTGCATCGCATACTGCATAAAGGCCATGATACTTCCAACTTGAATAATTCCAGAATCGACTTGTTTGGATCCAAACCATAGAATCATTAGTGTTGTACCATTCATTAAAAACATCATGATGGGCATCATAAATGCCATAGCTCTTGTTGTGAATAAAGAAATGGAAGTAATGTCTTTATTGGCTTGATCAAATTTTGTTTCTTCAATCTTTTCATTATTAAACGCACGAATGACTAACATTCCATCTAATAGTTCACGAACGACACTATTCATCTTATCGATCATTTTCTGCATGATCTTAAATTTTGGCATGACAATCATAAATATCATAAACACAACGCTTAAAATAATCACTACACATAAAGCGAGAATCCAAGTCATATTGGCTCCAGATTCAATAACGTGTAGTATGGCTCCAACACCAATAATAGGTGCATACATGACAATTCTTAAAAACATAGCTACAGTCATCTGTAGTTGTTGAATATCATTTGTGGTACGTGTAATCAAACTGGATGTACTAAATGTATTTAGGTTCTCATTCGAGAAATGCGTCACTTTTTCAAATACGGCTTCACGCAAATCTTTAGAAAAGCCTGCCGCAATACGACTTGCCAAGAAACCAACTAAAATCGCACATACAGCACTGCCTAGGGCATAACCTAACATCTTAAGTCCTGAATAGATAATATAGTCTTGTTGGATCTTTTCCATATCCATACCTAGATCACTATATTCCTTCTTTAAAAATTGTGAGCTCATGCTTGTTACCGTCGAATCGCCGAGTTTAGAAATCTCGGTTTTTGCAGCTTTTCTATATGTATCTATACCATTCATCATCAGTAGTTGAGGTATTTGTACATTGCTTTCTTTAGCATCCTTACTCACTTCTACCATTGTCATTTGAAGTAGAGTCAAAGTAGAAGAAAGCTTTTCTTCCTTTTCTTCACTGATATCTTTTAATAGATATACATTCTCTGTTTTCAAAGCTGGAATTCTTGTTTTTTCTTCCTTAGTTGCCTTACTTGGTGTAACCAGCTTATAAGAAGATGTCATTAAATCTTTTTCGGAATCGGTTGCGAACATTACATACGAATTGAATGTACTTTCACGAACCTGTTCGTAGACACCACTTTCAATACCTCCATTTTGAATGCCTGTATTGACAATATTTTGCATATAATCCGGCATTGTCAGTTCGCATGTGGCTTGACCAAACAACAAGCCAAGGGCAAGGACAATGGATAGCCAATATGGCTTTAAATATTTCATAATCTTTGTCATTTTTTATTTTCCTCCATATAATGAGCTGTCTTTTTTAAAATATCTCTTAAATGCGCACAGTCAGATGTCCCAAGATAATCTAAATATGAATAAACATTAGCCATATGGGAATCCATACGCTTTTGAAACATGTCGATTGCCTCTGGAACAATTTGAATATAGACCGTTCTTCGATCCGTATTCGAATGCACCCTTTGAAGCAGACCCTTCTTTTCAAATCCAGCAATCATCTGCGATACAGCTGCTGGAGATACACCGAGAATATTTGCCAGTTCACTCATTGTGATCTGATGATTTTCTGCTTTATAAATCGTTTTAAACAACATCACATCTTTGATTCTAGGACCATCTTTACAATGACGGTTATTTCGAACAAAATTCGTGACTTTATATGTTAGATCAAACAATAAATCTAGTACTTCATCTTGAACTTCCATAAGAACCTCCAATTTATTTAAGTAGCTTAACTATATACCCACTTAACTATTTAGTCAATAAAAAAAGATATCCTTAACTTTGCAGAATTTGTATAACTAAAAAATAAAAGAAGCATTAGTAGCTG
>ERZ894199.1046-NODE-1046-length-10370-cov-17.340475_pt1 | contig 10370 bp, 16 predicted proteins | sample MGYA00380285_ERZ894199 | MGnify/ENA primary metagenome ERZ894199 (study PRJEB32331, sample SAMN06328447) | human gut metagenome | biome: human gut microbiome; feature: stool | host: Homo sapiens | collected 2012-01-17 ... | reverse complement strand
TAAAATCAAAAGGATATGAAAAAGAAAGAATATACAAAGCCAGAGATGCAGGTGGTAAATATCACTTCTTGCACCCTCCTCGCAGCATCTACTATGGGGCAAGGAAGCAATGGCGATGATAAACCAGATATGGAAGGCGGCTATTATTGGGGTGAGTAACAGTCATTATAACGCCTAACGGCAAAATACAAGAAGCCCCCGGTGCAATACGCACCGGGGGCTTTAAATAAGCTATGGCTTTTTACTTTTAAAATGAGCAGCCTCGCTGGCTTAACATCCCGCTAGGCTTTTTTTACCTTTTATTTATAGCACCCATTCCAACCAATTCTCTGGTGTTACGATGGCTTTTTCCTTCACATCGTATGCAGTAAGAAAGGTATTCGGAAATTGAGTGTTGGCTTTCTTGGGATTCCATTTCATCTCAAACAAAGAGAATTGTCCGTCACACTCCTCTATATAATCTATTTCCTGCTGCTGGTTGGTTCGCCAGAAATAACTGTTCACATATCTACCGGCATACTGATTTGCCTTTAACCGCTCACTAATGAAGAAGTTCTCCCACAAGGCACCAACATCCTGGCGAAGCGAAAGTGGAGCAAAATTCTGCAAAATGGCATTGCGGATACCATTGTCATAGAAATAAAACTTCTTAGCCTTCTTTAATTCTGTGCGAAGATTGCGACTGAACCCACTCAACTTAAAGATGATATAACATTTCTCCAGCAAATCAATGTATTTCTCCACTGTCTTGTTATCTGTTCCCACCGTTTGTGCCAACTCATTATAAGAAACCTCGCTTGTTACCTGTAAAGCCAAAGCTGTAAGCAACTTGCCCAGCAAAGCTGGACGACGAACGCTTTCTAAATTGAGTAAGTCTTTATAAAGATAACTGTTGGCGAGATTATAAAGCAGCTCCTTCGCATCTGCTGCATGATTAATGACATCAGGATAAGACCCATAAATAAGTCGATTTTCCAACGTCTGCTTAACACCCAACAGTCCCTGGGATTTGAGCAACTCTCCTGTAGAAACGGGGAAGAGATGGTACTCAAACTTACGTCCGGTCAACGGCTCGTTAAGTTTGTTCTGTAATTCAAACGAGGAAGAGCCGGTTACCAGTAGCTGCACATCAGGAAAATTATCAGTGATTCTTTTCAACACCATTCCGATGTTCTCTACTCGTTGTGCTTCATCAATGACTACAATCCGATGATGCCCGATCAGCAGTTTGAGTTCAGCAGAGTTAATCTGCGACAGCATCTGTATCACCTCCGGCTCATCGCAATTCAAAGACAGGGTTGGTTCGTCATGCTTTTCAAGAATCATTTTGAAAAGCGTACTCTTTCCCACCTGTCTCGCTCCAATCAGGATGATAGCCTTTCCGGCAAACATCCGTGACTCTATCACATCTTGCAGTTGACGTTGTATCATATCATTAAACCCTTTCCATTATTAATAAAGTTCTTTGTTTCAATTTCGGCACAAAGATAAGAAAAAAAATCCTAATCCCAAAATTTATACTGATTTTTGGGATTGTAATCCCAAAATTCTATGTGATTTTTGGGATTAGGGACCCAAAAAGCTCCAGAAGCAGCGCGCCCTTTGCTTTACTCTTCTGCCAGCGATTTTCAATTCCGCTACGCGCCGGTGACCGTTATACTGGGGTACAAGAACCAGCGTGATGCCTAACGGCAAAATACAAGAAGCCCCCGGTGCACAGGCACCGGGGGCTTTAAATAAGCTATGGCTTTTTACTTTTAAAAAGAGCAGCCTCGCTGGCTTAAACATCCCGCTAGGCTTTTTTTACCTTTTTACCTTTTTACTTTTTTACCTTTATAAGGTACAGCTGGTAACTCCGAGCGTAGTAGCGATGGCTGTAAGGACGGAGATTGCAATCTGCAAAATCGTTTTCCAAGTATTTGCTTTCATAATCTTTATTTTAATGTTGACTTTTTTAATGTTGAATGTTGAGTGTTGAATGTTGACTTGGTGGGGGGATGCGCTGGCTTCTAGCCAGGGCGGCCCTCAGGCGAGGGCTTTATTCAAGCCCATCGCCGCTATCCTGAGAGCCGCCTCCGCCGCCTTCTTGGGTTCCACTACCAGTAGTACCTGAGCCGCCCTGGCTGGTGTCAGAGCCGCCGCCCTGTTCAGTACCGCCACCGGTAGTACCACCGCCTGTGGTGCCCTCCTCGTCGGTGCCGATATAGCCGCCGTACTCCTGAATCTTGCACTTCTTGCGCAGCTCGGCATTGCTCCAGCTCTTCGTGTTTCTCACAATCAGGTGCACGCCCTCCACGCTGGCAGCCGTCACCTTCTCCTTGGTATCCTCCGCCTTGGAGCTCATGCCGATGGAGAACAATCCGAGGTCAGAGAGACGCACGCTCTTGCCGTCGAGAATCAGCTCCTGCAGATGGTCGAGTGCATCCATCAGCACACCGTGGATGGTACCTCGTGAGTAAGGCGAGCCGTGGTCGGAGATATGCGATACGAATCCCTCGAAGTCCACTTCGCGGTCGGTTACCGAAGTAGCATACCACTTCTTCTTACCTGCGTTTTCACCAGTCTGAGGTGTGCGCTGTACTTTACGATATTTCAATGTTCCTTTCTGTTCCATAATCTTTAGTTTTAATGTTGAATGTTGAATGTTGAATGTTGACTTGGCGGGGTGCACAAGCCTTTCTTTGAACGACAGTGCAAAGATACGCCAATTTCCCGATACCACCAAATTTCAGCGTGTGATAAGGCGCGATTTTCAGCACGCTTTCAATCTGAAACCAGTTAAACAATCTAACTCGCTCTAAAAAGGACTTCTATTGAATATCAAGAAGTTGCAAATTTACCTATTGAATATAGGTAACGATATGGAAAAGAGCCACGGTGAAAATCATGGAAATTAGAACTTTTTACGTTAATATTCATACTTGACATACAAATTCCGAGATGATATTTGTATAATAATTTATAAAATATAGTGTACGGGCATGGCTTTATGAGATAAAAGCCTTACCTTTGCAGTCGGAAATATTTGCAATGATTCCGACCAAAAGTAAAGATAGAAAGCTATGCAAGAAGCTGTAGTAAATAAGATTAAGAGCAAAATAGCACATTGTAAGTTCGGGGAGGTGTTCTTCGTGTCATCCTTTCCTCAGTATGATGTGGAATACGTCACCAAGCTACTGGCGATATTCGAGAAGGAAGGGATTATCTCCCGAATATCAAAAGGTGTGTATGTCAAGGCACGCAAGACTCGCTTTGGCATACTGTATCCTTCTGCCTCTGAATTAGCAGCGGAAATTGCCAAGAGAGACAAGGCGGTGATTATTCCTACTGGAGAGACAGCAGCCAACCTGTTGGGCTTCTCTACGCAAGTGCCTATGACAACGAGTTTCCTCACGACAGGCTCCAGCAGAAAACTCTCCATGGGAAAACGCATGGTCATATTGAAGCATGGCGCTCCGAGAAATTTTGCTTTCAAGGGTATCTTAATGCGTGATCTTGTGCAGGCACTTCGCAGTATTGGCGAAAACAACATAACAGCTGAGGATGAGAAGCAAATATCTAAACTGTTGGCAGAAAATCCTGAAACGGAGACAATAGATCACGACCTACTGTTAGCTCCTGTATGGATGAGAAATATTATCAGACGAAACATAAAAGACAAGGCATTATGAGCAAATGGATAGATTTTACGATAGATGAACGTAAGGCGATGATACAGGCTGTCAGCGAGGAAAAGCAGATAGACGAGGCATCTGCCGAAAAAGACTGGTGGGTAACGGCTGTGCTCTATGCCATATTCCATACCAGTATTGGCGAGTATCTCTTATTCAAAGGTGGTACAAGTCTTAGCAAGGGATGGAATATAATCAATCGTTTTAGTGAGGACATTGACCTTGCACTTTCAAGAGACTTCTTCTTGAATGTCAAGAACCTTGCCTGTGCTAACTGTACTTCGAATACACAAATCCACCATTTGCGAGAAAAGGCACAGGACTATATTCTTGGCGACTTCAAGTCTGAGTTGAATGAGAAGTTAAAAAGAATGGGACTTCCCGTAACGGTTATTGGCGACAATGACGTATTGGATGAGAATGGAGAGCCACTCAAAGTGCCTCACGACAAAGACCCATCTGTGATTTTCGTCAAATATCCTTCGCTCTACCAAAGCAATGCTGCATACGCCACCCCAACGGTAAAAATTGAGATTAGTGTCTTGTCTATGGCAGAGCCTTTTGAAATGAGACGCATATCGTCATTGGTAGAACAAGCATTTGATGGCGAGGATGTGGACTCTGATTTAGTCCAAACCATCCGCACGGTTACGCCTGCACGTACTTTCCTCGAAAAGGCATTTCTTCTCTGCGAGGAATATCAGAAAGACGAGCCACGAACTCTTAGGATGACACGTCATTTCTACGATTTGGAAAAGCTGATGCAAACTCCATACGCAGAAATGGCTTTTAACGATGTGGCATTATACGAGGACATTGTCAACCACAGACGCAAATTCTATCATGTAGGGTATGTGGATTATGACAAAGAATTGCCACAAAACATCCAGATTGTTCCAAGCGACGCATTATTGTCGAATTATGAGGCAGACTACAATGAGATGAGAGGCAGTTTTATCTATGGCGATTCCTTGGACTTTCCTGCCCTCATGAAAAGAATGGCGGAACTTCAAGAACGTTTCCGCAAGATTTCAATATTACTTTAATTTTTGACGGAGTCCATTCAGAAAAAAGACCTCCATATGGAGGCTTTGTACCTTTTTGTATAGGTTTATATTCTGTTAATTTTGATAGACAAGTGACAAACTCTATCTAAAATGGGTGTATTATTTAAACTGTGTCAAGGTTTGTTCTTCACTTTCTGTCTTCTTTCCTGCTAGGGCGCCCTAGCAGGAAGGAAGTTTTCGGTTGCTTTAGAGCTTTATGTTAAACAATCTAACTCGCCGTTTTGCGCCCCGCAACTCATACTTTTTCAGAAGAGAAAACATAGAGTTAAAGAGAAGAAAACACAGCACCGTATTCAGTATTCAGTTATTCAGTTTTTTTTTAAGGGGTTATTTTTACCCCTTTAAAAAGTAAAGTTTATATACTATCTATATATCTATATATATAAATATATATAATATAATATAATAATAAAAAATACATTACAAAATAACAAATTCCTTTCTTCCGGGTTTTCAACCCCTTCATCCATGTAAGGGTTTTAAAAAAAACTGAATAACTGAATACTGAATACGGAACAAGGCAATTGCAGAAAGGATTGTTCTTATATTTTTCGCGCACTTATAAACATTCTCCCCCTTGCCAGCAACTTTTTCTAAACTTTTCCCCGATTTTCTTGCATGTTTCGAAATAAAAGTTTATCTTTGCGGCAGATTTACAGAATCTAAATTGATAATTTATGGGTAGATACATCAACCCCTTTACCGATTGGGGCTTCAAGCGTCTCTTCGGTCAAGAGTTCAGTAAGGACTTGCTGATTAATTTTTTGAACGACTTGTTTGAAGGTGAGTTTCAAATCAAGGACGTAACATTCAAGGATAAGGAACAGCTTGGAGATACTAATGATCTCCGTGGCTGCATCTTTGACATCTATTGTGTTACCGACGATGACAAGCATTTCATCGTTGAGATGCAGAACAGATGGGTACCTTTCTTTGTGAATCGTTCCATCTATTATGCTAGTAAGGCTTTTGTTGCCCAACGCAAGAAATTTGATGAAGCTGGTGTCCGCACAGCTATTTTATACCAGTTTGTACCGGTTTATGTGGTTTGCATCATGAATTTTATGCCAAAGGAGCATGAGGTGACAAAGTTTAGGACAGACGTTGCTTTGAGGGAGAAGTCTAGTAACTCGATGTTTTCTGACAAGCTTCGTTTCATCTATCTTTCTCTTCCTTTCTTTGATAAGAGTGAGGAAGAATGCGAGACTGGTTTTGAAAAATGGATTTATGTTTTGAAGTATATGGAAGTATTGGAAAGATTGCCTTTTACGGCACAGAAGAAGATATTCGATCATCTTGCTAAATTGGCGGATGTGCGTTGCTTGAGTAGTGAGGAGCAGGAAAAATACGATGAAAGTATTAAGGCCGCCGATGATTACTACTCCGGCCTTTATGGCTCTTATGTTGAAGGAGAGGAAAAGGGAATGGCTAAAGGAATGGCTAAAGAAAAGTTAGACACAGCTTACCGCCTTTTGTCAATGGGTCTTTCTGAAGCGCAAGTATCAACGGCCACCGAGCTTCCGCTGGAGGAAATTCAGAAAATGAGGAAATAAGAACAGGTTTTGAAAAATTGATTTATGTATTGAAGTATATGGAAATGGATGAAGTATTTAAAAAATTGCCTTTAGCGGAACAAAAGAAGATGCTCGATCATCTTGCAAAATTGCCAGATGTTCGTTTCTTGAGTAGTGAGGAGCGGGAAAAATACGATGAAAGTATTAAGGCTGTTGATGATTACTACTCCGGCCTTTATGGCTCTTATGTTGAAGGAGAGAAAAAGGGAATTGCTAAAGGTATTGCTAAAGGAATGGCTAAAGGAATGGCTAAAGGTATTGCTAAAGAAAAGATAGACACAGCTTACCGCCTTTTGTCAATGGGTATGTCTTGGTCGCAAATCATGCAGGCTACTGGATTGACAGAAGAAGAATTGGAGCCGCTTCAGGCGTAGTGTATATTTCGGCTGCACCCTTTCGGCTAGCCCCACACGCCCTGAAGGGGCAGAAGCTCCTAGCCCAGGGCAACACCCTGGGTATTAATGAAATATAAACCAACGCCCTGTAAGGGCAAAAGCTTTAAAAATATTCGAATTTTAATCTATAGGCTTATGGTACATGTAAATGAAACAATAGTTAGAGCTCTTCTCCCAAGATGGCGGAATGGGTGAAGAGACTGAAGGCTCATAAAGCTGAGCAACTGGAGAAGTTGCGCAACGTGGAGAAGTGTGACTTTGAATTTCAGTTCTGATGCGAGCCAATATATGATACCAGCCTCCCCCTAATACTTCCTGATAACTTTTTCTAAAACTTTTCCCCGATTTTCTTGCGTGTTTCGAAATATTGTTGTACTTTTGAAGGTGAATATAGAAAAGAAGAATCTTTGCCCGAAGAGACAACATTTGAAGTCATTCCTAAAATAGGGGAAGGATATTTCTAAAATGATATAGTAGTTGAGGCTTTGCCTCTTATATATAGAAAGTGTAATTTAATATATAAGATTATGAGAAATTTTACTTTTAAAAAAGGGTTCTTGGGAAGTAAATGTGGAACCCACAGCTCTTTTAAGGGCTTTATTATGTTGGTAGTTCTGATGCTCATGATGGCAAGTTCTGCGATGGCACAAGAAGCCAAATTTGAAGTGATTGGTGGGCTTCGCTATTTGTTGGATACTGGTGCTAAGACAGCAACTCTTATGCCTAAAACTGATGGTAAATATTCCGGTGATATAGTTGTTCCAGAAAAAGTTAATAGTAGTGATGGAATGGAGTATGTTGTTACTTCATTCGAGGAAAGGTGTTTCTATGATTGCAGTGGTATAAAAGCTATCACCATCCCTTCCTCTGTTACTTCATTGGGTGATTATTGCTTCTCTTGTTGCTATGGCTTGACCTCAATCACTATCCCTTCTTCTGTTACTTCGTTGAGTGATGGTTGCTTCTCTGGTTGCAGTGGTTTGACCTCCATCACCATCCCTTCTTCTGTTACTTCATTGGGTGGTTCTTGCTTCTTTGATTGCAGTGGCTTGACCTCCATCACCATCCCTTCCTCTGTTACTTCATTGGGTAATCATTGCTTCAATGGTTGCAGTAGTTTGACCTCTATTACCATCCCTTCTTCTGTTACTTCATTGGGGGAATCTTGCTTCGGAGGGTGTATTGGTTTAACCTCTATCACCATCCCTTCTTCAGTCACTTCGCTGGGAAAAAATTGCTTCTATGGTTGCAGTGGTCTAACCTCTATCACCATCCCTTCTTCAGTCATTTCATTGGGGGATTTTTGCTTCAAAGCTTGCAGTGGTATTGAAACTGTTTATTTTAAAGGTAAAGTGTCAAAGAATACATCTCAATCAGAAATACCAACTACAACTATTATCAAAGTCCCAACAGAATATCTACAGGATTATAAAAATGCATTTGGATCTGATTATAAATATATCTATGCCTGGAATCCTGATGGATCAGGTGATGATACCAAGCCAGTTACTCCATGCTCTACACCAACCATTTCTTACGAATCAGGCAAATTGATGTTCGCTAGCGAAACAGCTGGAGCAAAGTATCATTATACAATAACTGATACAGATATAACATCTGATGCGCTGAATGAAAATGGGGAGGTATCTCTTTCTGCAGCCTATAATATTTCTGTTTATGCTACAGCAGATGGATATAATGCATCTGATAAGGCGGAGGCAACTCTGTATTGGATTAATGCTAACCTGGAGAATGGTACCAATATCAACCAGGTAAGAACCCGTGGCGTGGTGGCTTCGGCTCATGATGGCATCATCAGCCTCTCTGGTCTTGACGATGGCGAGGTGGTGAAGTTCTTCGCTGCTGATGGCAAGTATCTCGGCTCTACGGTTGCAGCCAACGGTGCTGCCTCTTATGCCGTATCCGAGTCTTTGGTTATCGCCAAAGTGGGTAAGGATTCTATCAAGATTGCAATGAAATAAGGATTGTGCAGAGCGATGCACCTACCGTAAAATTATAAAAGTAAGGGGAAGAAGGCGAGTAACGTAAATTGCTCACTTTTTTCCCTTTTTTGTAAATAATTCTGAGAAATAAAGTGCTTTGAAACTTTTTTTTAGGAGCTATTGCTCCTAATTGTTTTGCCTGACATAAAAATATAAATTACCTTCGTAGAAATTTTTAAAAATAAAATCAACATGAAGGTAAATACGGATACTGGAATAATATCTGCACAGGGGTACATGGAAGAGGAGCTCAGTAACGAACTAAGGCCCCTCGTAAAATCTATGTTGCAGAAAGATATAGTAACCCGCAAGCAACTTAAAAAGGAATTTCATATCGATTATAAAACCGTCAGAAAACTTGTTATTGACGGGGTAAAGATTTCTATGGGTTCCATATTGAAGTTCAATTATGCTATTGCTTATTATCTGAATGAAGAGCTGAAAAAACAGAAGAGCAAGGCAAATAAGGAAAAAGTTGATGAGGTTTCTGTAAGTGAGGTTGAAAAACTTGATAAAGGGTATAGAAAACTTTATGGTATACAAGCTACTATAGTTGATGAACTAATCGCCAAAGGAGTAGATTTGAGAACGCTGAAGCTTTGATAAACAAATAACAACTAACAACTATAATATTTAGCCGTACATGAGTATTTGTGTGGCTATCATGAAGAAACAAATAACAATATTAACTTTTAAACAGAGTAAAAATGAAAAATTCAACATGAAATCGGGGGAGGCATTCCTCATACTGCTCTGCAGCTCAATGTCTCCGAAGTAAGGATTCACCCTGGAAAACTTTCAGGGGCCACCTCTTCTTCCAAGATTGAGGAAGTAAATTTAGTCTATCTTAAAAGGTGAAGATATATGACTAAACTTATCGTAAAACTGAAGATTGCCCTGGCTGTGTTGGGAATCATCAGTATGAGTGTTGATATCGTAGTTAACCTGAAAGGCATTCGCGTGTTTGAGGGTACTACAAGTGTTGATAACCTTATAAGTCTTTTTGAATCATGAAAGTCAGTTGCATACTAAATTTTAATGGAGATATTCATGTGGGAGGTGTGAATCTTGGCAATGTCGTGAACTTCAATCCTTCGCATGATGCCGCAAGAGAGAGGTATAAGAGAGATGATTTTTCTAATTCCGATGTGACGGAAGCTGACTTTGAAGATGATGATGAAGAGGACAAAGGGAATAAAAAGAAAGCATCTGGCATAACTAAGTTATTCTTACCTCATAAACGTAATATTCCTAAAGAACTGAAAGGAGAAAAAGCACAACAGATTCTGAAAAGTTTGTATGAGTATGGAATTTTGGATGAAAACTACCAGCCTGTCAATCTTTCTGGCTACCAGAAGGGTTATCTTGCCTATAAGTTATCCATCAAACTGCATATTACCAAGCTATGGAAAGTATTCTCACAGTTATGGGATATGAACCCTGCTGTGCTCAGAACGCGCTACAATGAAGCTATCTCAATGCCTTCTATGGGTGAATTTGGAGATAAAATCAATAAATATATAGGTTAAATGACCGTTTTTTGCAAGTAGTACTAGTACGACAGTACTGGTACGTACTAGTTTTTTGTCGCAGAATCGCCGTACATTTGCCCCCGGAATTCAGAACCGATATGGTCTGAGTTTCGGGGGCTTTTGTGTAT
>ERZ894199.1044-NODE-1044-length-10408-cov-9.860234_pt1 | contig 10408 bp, 14 predicted proteins | sample MGYA00380285_ERZ894199 | MGnify/ENA primary metagenome ERZ894199 (study PRJEB32331, sample SAMN06328447) | human gut metagenome | biome: human gut microbiome; feature: stool | host: Homo sapiens | collected 2012-01-17 ... | reverse complement strand
ACAATGAACCTACCCCTTTTTTAGACTAGGAGACGAGGAGAATGGGAGGCTGAGAGACTAAAAGACTTGAAAACATCGGACATCGGGTAGTGATTGTTATTTTTCTAGTCTCGCAGACTTCGACTCTAAAGTCTCGAAGTCTAAAGTCTCCAAGTCTCATATACAAGAAAGAATACCACCACATGAACCACCAAAATCACCACCATTCCATTTCCTGCGCATCCGGCGCCGCATTTTTCTACCTCATCGGCGACTACATCACCCTCGGCCTGGTGGGGATACTCTCCCTTGCCATTCGAAACCTACTGATCACCCACACCACCTATCACATCGACCACATCTACCAATATTTCTGGGTACCGCTGGTCTACATGGCCTTTATCCTCTATGAGGGACTCTATGGGAAGCGCATGCTCATCTACCAGAGGATGAAAAAATTGTTCCGGGCTTCCCTGGGCGGCACCGTCTTCTCCATCATCCTCATGTTCCTCGCGCAGGTGGCAGGGGACGTATCCCGTTTCTACGTCATCCTCTACACCGCGTCTCCTTTGCCCTGCTCTGCCTCTTCCGTGTCATTCTGGTGAAAGGGATGAAGAAATCGAAAGCCTTCCAGATCCCCATCCTCATCGTCGGGGCAGGAAAGACCGGCGAAGTCATGGCACGCCAGATACAGAATGATACCGGCATGCGCTACCGCATCGTCGGCTTCCTCGAAAACCATGAGCCCTACGACAAGTCTTGCACCATCTTTGGCGGATTTGGTGATATGGAGCGCGTTATCCATGATACCGGCGTCCAGCATGTCATCATCGTCGCCCCCGGCATCCCGCAGACACAGCTCTCTTCCCTCATCTATCAAGCACAGACCCTCGTGAGGAATGTAGGCGTCGTGCCGAACCTCGTCGCCGTCCCCATGTCGAATGTGACCGTAGAGTCCTTCTTCGATGCGAAGATCATGATGCTACAGATCCGGAACAACCTCGCCCGGACATCGAACCAGATCGCCAAGCGTCTCTTCGACCTCGCCGCCACCATCTGCGGCGGCCTTCTGATCTCGCCGATCCTTCTCCTCATCGCAGCATGGGTCTATCACGACTCTCCGGGACCGGTCATCTTCAAGCATCGCCGTGTCGGCAAAGAAGGGAAAGAATTCAACTGCTACAAATTCCGCTCCATGTGTACGAATTCACAGGAAGTCTTAGACCACCTCCTCGCGACCGATCCGGCGGCGAAAGAAGAATGGGATAGAGAATTCAAACTGAAGAACGATCCCCGCATCACAAAGAGCGGCGCCTTCCTTAGAAAGACCAGCCTCGATGAGCTGCCTCAGCTCCTGAACGTCCTCAAAGGTGAGATGAGCCTCGTCGGTCCCCGTCCCATCATCCAGAAGGAAGTTCCGCGGTATGGGAAATATATCAAGGAGTACTACTCCGTCCTTCCCGGCATCACCGGCATGTGGCAGACCAGCGGAAGAAGTGATATCGACTATCCCGAGCGCGTACAGATGGACAGTTGGTACGTCCATAACTGGAGCGTCTGGCTGGATCTGGTGCTCCTCTGGCGCACCATTGCGATCGTCCTCAGCCATAAAGGGGCATATTGAGGGCTTTGAGACTATAAGACTTTGAGACTTGAAGACGTTAGACGGTAGATATTAGATGTAAGCTTCGTAGATAGTTTGATTGATGAAGGCGTGCTATCTTGCGTTTCCTAGTCTGATTGATTGTTTTCTAAAATCTTAAAGTCTAAAGGTATGAAGTCTTCAAATCTTTTTATTATAGAAATTTTGAATGGAATAAATCAGACTTAAGTTTGCTTGCAAATGTGTACCTCAAGAGGTGCTACATTTTAGCTTATAATCTCAAGGCTGTTTTACAAATCTTGTTGAGTGGAGGAAAATGGTGCAGTCAAAATACGATATATCATTTATTATACTGACTTGGAATTCAGCAAACTATATTGATCAATGCTTAGCGTCTATTGATGAAATTCGTCAGTTTAAAGTAAAGATTTATGTTATTGACAATGGTTCGACAGATGAAACACGGAGACTATTGAAAAACTGGCAAGCGAAGGTTCATAGAGCTGAATTAGGAGTGATTTCCTTATCCACTAATAAAGGAACCACGGTGAGTAGAAATCTGGGGATAAGAAAAGCATATAATAATTCTCAATACTTATGTATCCTTGATTCTGATACTGTAATTAACGAAAAAGCGATGGCTCGTTTAGTGCAAACATTGGAGAGCGATTCGAAAATAGGCATTGTGAGACCGGCGATGAAAGGACTTGATGGGCAGATTCAGAATTCTGGACGTTGAATTCCTACGCTTAAGATTAAGTTATTTAAGGTCATGCCTTTTGTCACTCTACGACATAAAGGGGAACAAATGGAAATGATTCCTAAAGAACACGAGATTACAGACGTAGGCTATTTGATGAGTGCTTGCTGGATGATGCCTGCTATACTTATTGAGAAAATAGGCTTATTAGACGAGAATATATTTTATGCGCCAGAAGATGTAGAATACTGCTTACGAGCTTGGAAAAGAGGGTACAGGGTATGCTACGATCAAGATGCTTTGATTGTTCATGCTTGGCAACGTTTATCAAGAAAAAATTATTTAGCAGGCATAACTGGGAACATATTAAAGGGTTGTTGTATCTATTTCGTAAGTATAACTGCTATTTTAATAGACCAGACTATGTAAAATACTCAAATTAGGATTATGAAGGAAAGGATAAGAAATGACTCCTAAAATCAGCGTGATTGTTCCTGCATACAAAGTGGAAGAGTATCTTCCTCGCTGCATGGAGAGTCTGATGTCACAGACGTACAAAGACTTTGAAATTATCCTCGTAGATGATGGATCACCCGATACTTGTCCAGCTATGTGTGATGCGTATGCGAAAAAATATTCGAATATTCATGCATTACATAAAGAGAATGGCGGACTTTCTGACGCGCGCAATGTTGGCATGACCGCTGCCAAAGGAGAGTATGTCACTTTTGTCGACAGCGATGACTATGTGCATCCTGCCTATCTGGAAATGCTGATGCAGGGGATCAGGCAGGGCGCTGATTTTTCTGTATGCGGATTTACAGAAGTGTATGATGGAAACGGGATAGAGGATTTAGATACTTCACGTATATCTGCGGCATATGTGAATGCGAAGGAAGGCTTGGTGGAGATTCTTTATCAGGGATTTCATGATGTTTCTGCTTGGGGGATCCTTCTTCCTGCGTCTTTGGCTCGAAAATATCCATTTCCAAAGGGGAAACTCTTCGAAGATCTCTATACCACTTACAAGTTTTATCTGGCGGCGGAGACCGTGGCTTTCATTCGAGTCCCGCTTTATTACTACTTCCAGCGAAAGGGGAGCATCATGGGACGGAGAAACGAGGCCTTCATCCATGACTTGATCGAGTCATCGGACCAGTTGGTCGAAGCATGCCGAGAGAAAGGAGCATTTATCGAGCAGGCTGCAATGAATAAACAGTTCAGCAACTACTGCCGCCTCATTTTGCAGCCCTCTGAGCTGGAAGATAAGCATCCGCAGCAGTATCAGCGTATCGTAGATATGTTGAAGCGTGAGCGGCTTTCGGTATTGCTTGATGGCAGAGCAAGGGGAAAAAATCGCCTCGCGGCGCTGGCACTCTTTGGGGGGCGTTGCAGGATTGAAATTGGCGTTCAGATTGAACTTTTAGTCTTTGGACACTTATGGGCATTTTGGGAAGGAGTGAGGGACTCAAATGTCTTACAAGATTTTTGTTTCCTATAAATATGCTGATACCCAAGTATTTCAGGATAGTGGGGTCAGAAAAAATCAAGACAGATGGAATGCGTATAAAAAAATAACACCGCGTGATTATTTAAATGCGTTGAGTTCTAAATTATCTGACGTGGCGATCGAAAAGTGGGAGCCGGATGGAGAGGATCTGAGTAGATTTAAGGATGAAACAATACGTTCAAAATTAAAAGATATGATTTATGATAGCTCAGTCACGATTATTCTGATTTCACCTGGAATGAGGGATGCTTTGAAACCAGAAAGTGAGCAATGGATTCCGTGGGAGGTATAATATTCACTTAAAGAAGCATCAAGGAATGGGCGAACCAGCAAAGCAAATGCATTATTGGCAATTGTATTGCCAGATCGAAATGGGAATTACTCTTACTGCGTAGAGAAAGAACCTTGCGGAGTAAATACATTACATTTTAATGCTGAATTCTGTTTTTTCATTATAGGTAAAAACTTCTTTAATAATAAAAAAACTGATAACTATTATTGAAACTCTTGTAAATCTTATCATTATAGAGGATATAATTCAGGCTACATTGTATATGCAACTTGGGAAACTTTTATTGCCAATTCGAAAAAATATATCGACAAAGCAATAGAAAATCGCGAAAATATAGATGATTTTAATTTATGTAAAACTGTTTCCGTCAATGAGAAAAGGTCTTATTAAAAGAGAAGACAAGGTGGGGAAATGAATGAGGATCAACGACTGCACTTACAATTTATTCAAAATGTAATTACCAGAATGAACGCAAACTCATTTCAGGTTAAGACCTGGACAGTGTCAATTATTGTTGCTTTGGCTGCTTTAGCAGTTAATAGCAAAAACTACATGTACATTTTAATTTCCGTAGTTCCAACAATACTTTTTTGGACACTGGATTCCTATTATTTGCAACAAGAAAGGAAGTTTCAGGGCCTGTATAAAGATGTCGTGTTAGGGAATGTACCATTATATCTTATGCAGATAAACAGATATAGAGAGGAAATTTACCAATTTAGCAGCGCGTTTTTCTCTAATTTAATCATCAATTTTTACGGAGCAATTCTTGCAAGTATATTATTGGCAACATTTATGGCGTGAGCGTATCAATATAATAAAGTCGGCAGTTCCCCTGGCTCCGGAAAATAATGTATGAAAATGAGAGGGGTGCGAATTATGAAAACTTATGATCAAATGGTTAGAGACATTTTGCTGGAGCTTCCCAGTGAATCAGACTATCTGGACTACAAGCAGCAATCCTATGCAGAGAAGGGTAAGAAATTCGAGAATACAAAGAAGTACGAACTTCTCAAAGATATCATAGCGATGGCCAATGTGCAGCACTGTCCCGCTGATTATCGCTTCATCATTGTCGGAATCAGCAATGAAAGAAAGCATATTGGTGTAGAGAAATCAAAGTGCTACGATGATGCTAGCTATCAGGGACTATTTGGTAAAATAGAGCCGCATTTATCTGTGAATACAGGGGTGGTTGATTTTCAGGGGAAAATGTATGAGTATTTCTGTATAAAACCAGAAGCGCATTCTGTATATACTGTTACAGAAAAGTGCGATTTTGATTCTGAGGGAACATTGCTCCATACTGCTTTTGTACGGAGGGGAAGCACAACAGGCTCTTTGACAGATGCTGAAATTATGCAGATTAAGAGTTCGGCACTGCGCGAAGAAGCTGAGAAAAAGACTGGGGAAAATAGACTTTTACAGGTACAGAAGATTATGGTAGAGGCGGCTCTTCTCGGCACATGGGACGAAAAAATGGTGGGTGATCGTGATATAATCAGCCAGATTGCGGACATGCCCTATAAGGAATGGGTCAGCATTCTCCGAAATGAACTTCATGCGACGGATTCTATTTTTTTCCAAGATGGGAAATTTCTGAGGGCTCCACATTTATTGGAAAATATGGGGCTCGGCTATTTGATGAAGATATGACCCGTCTAAAAGAGGCTGCGATTCAAGTACTGACAATCGCTGATCCTAAGTATGAGGCGAAGCCTTCAGTTCGATGGATGAGCAATGAGGGGACCGGTTATTCTGCTGAGTTGACACAGGGGCTTTCGCACATGGTGGCGATTGTTCGTTATCACAACGAGGCATTTTCGAATTGCAGTAATTGCTTTGAGGTGGCATTTGTTTCTTCTGTGCTGGACTCTATCTTGAAAACGGATGATTGGAAAGTATTGGCTACACTTGATAAAAATATTCAGCCTTTGGCAGAAGCAGATCCGGAGAAATATTTAGGCTTCATGGAGGAGTGTGTGGAGGCGGACGATGGCGCTTGGTGGCATTTTCTTAGTGAATCAGAACCAATCTGGGGAAGCACGTTATATGGAAGTGGCTATTTTCGGGTATTGGAATTGCTTGCTATAAATGAAAATTATTTTAGCAAAGTATGTGTGATCCTTTTTAAAATAGCAATGAGGCGGAAAGATGTATTACGAGTGTTGAAAGGAATTCTGCTTCCGCAGTATCCGAGAACTCGAGCGAGTGCGAAAAAGCGAAAGACAATTTTCAAGAAGTTGTTCCAATTGGACGAAGAATTGTCTTGGGAACTGCTATACCAATTATTGCCAGTACGTCTTCCCGGTGTGATTTGCCCGATCCAGTATCCGCATTATCTTCCTGCTAAGACAATTTCATGGCCAAATACAAAAAATACCAAGAAGATTGTCGAGAGATCTGTAATTATTACGAGAATAAAGTGGTTGCTTTGGCAGAAGGCGATGTGCATAAGATAGCGCGATTGATTGATGTGTCTATGCGATTCTATGCAGAGCCTTTTACACAACTGGTCAAGCTATTAAAGGACGAACAGAAAAATGAACATTCAGATGCAGAACAGTATTTCATTTGGAATCGTTTGTTAAGTTATACTTGTCAGTTAAGGCAGCATGGCGGGGATGTCAGCAATCGTTCAGAACAATTATACGAGTTGGCTGATGAATGGATTCCCGAAGATGTTTATTATCAGGCAAAACGTGTATTTGACGAATCAAGCTATGATGTGGTAGATGAGAAGTCAGATGCGGCGGCTGAATTTGCAGAGTACAAACGCATCAGGATAGAATGGCTGGAGAAATTGTTCCATAGAGACGGGGAGCGTTGCGTGTTATTGTTATGTGCTGTTGTAGCGAATGCGGCAGACATAGGTGTAGCATCTGCAGGGGTTTCTGCGTTGATTCCTTTTATGGACGCAAGTCTTGCTGAGTGGCTTAGCGAGAAGAATGAGAAATATCTGAAGCTGGCCAGGGGATACATTTGGGGAAGACAGCTGGCTAATCCCGAGGGGGTAGTGCGCCTCTTGAAGGATGGCTGGAGCGATGAGGTCAAGCTGAACTTTATGACCGCACTGCCACTGAAGCGTAACCATTGGGAAATGGCAGAACGTATTTTATCTGCCGCGGCATGTAAAGCGTATTGGGAAAAACAGCAAGTTAATATAGATTTGCTTACATCTACTAAAGAGGTTGACTATGCGGTTCAGCAGTTTTTAAGAGTAAAACAATGGAAGAAAGCACTTCTGTTGGCAGGGGAAAGCATTTATAAAAATATTCCATGCAGCACGGAAACTATGCTGGGAGTGTTATCATATCCACATATCCCGAAGTTTGACGATCCCAATTCATGCATGTATCTGGTGAAAAAGCTATTCAGATATTTGGCAAGTCATGATACGGGAAAAGCCGCTTTATTCCCCATTGCGTGGCGATCGTATGATTTGCTGGAAGAAGCGAGAATTCTCTCCGATTTCATTGCGGATGACCCGCATCTCTTCATGATGCTGCTGGTGATTCTGTATAATCCGGACAAATGCAAGGAGTTTGGGATTGAGCAAGTGACATCACAACTACAACAAAGATGTTTTACTGTTCTTGAGGGCTGGAAAACAGTACCAGGAGTACACGAAGGAAAGATTGATTTACAAGAATTCCAACACTGGATGGACGAATTCGATAAGGAAAAAGAAAGATATGGGGTGACATCCTTGGCGGATAGTCGTGTAGGTGGAGTTTTGTTTTATTCGATAGACTGGGATGGAGAGTTATTCTTACCGAAAAAAATTGCTGACTTTCTTGAGGATGATAATCGAAGTGCAATGAGAGAAGGTTTCTTCCTTACTGCAATCAATTCACTGGGAGCGCATATTATAGATGCGGAGGGCAGCACGGAGAGGAATCTTGCGATGCGGTATGGCGAGAAAGCAGAACAGATGGATGATGAAGGGTATGTGGATGTGGCGGATATGCTCCGAAGAATACAATCTTATTTTAAGAAGTCGGCTGATGAAATCATATATAGATTTCATCGCAGGCAGTTTATATAGTACTCGAAGTCTCTTTACAAAGTGAGCTGCATGGCTGTGTTTTTTTGAGCCACCTTGATCTGGCAGAAGCATGATTCAGAAGGGGCGGTTTGACGGGCAGAGGTTGAAGCTGATATGGGAAGAAATCCAACGGCAAGTCCGGCGAAGATTTCTTACTTTCGAAGTGGGATCGCATATGTGTATCGGATCAGTAATGCCGGCGATTTCTACCAAGCGGATATTCCAGTCATCACGGCGATCGCGGATGGGATAGCAGTTGAGGCAAATACGGGGAGCAAGGTGAGGGACTGGCATCTCGGTCGGTTGAAGGGTTTTCTGGTAAGCTGCCGGGAGAGGTTTGAAGAATGAAGATTAAGATGAAAATATATATCAAAGGAGAAAGAATACAATGATTCCGAAGAAGATACATTACTGCTGGTTTGGCGGGAATCCTTTGAGCAAAGAGGTGAAGCGGTATATCGCCTCATGGAAGAAGTATTGTCCGGACTACGAAATCATCGAGTGGAATGAGAGTAACTTCGATGTGACGGAGAATGCGTACTGCAAAGAAGCCTATGAGGCGAAGAAATGGGCTTTTGTCTCCGACTATGCCCGCTTGAAAGTGCTCCATGATCATGGCGGTTTTTATATGGATGACGATGTGGAAGTGGTAAAATCGCTGGATCCGCTTCGCGTCTACGACGCACTGTCTGGCTAATGAATGGATCTCCATGCTGCTCTCCGACTACGATGACAGACATTTCCTGAAAGAAGATGGGACATATGATCTGACAACCAATGTGGAGGTGATCACCCGGCTGACGGTGGAACGGTATCATTTGCAGCTCAATGGTGAAAAGACGATGTTCGGGGAGAATATGGTATTCCTGCCGTTTGACTATCTGTGTGCGAAGTCGCTGGAGACGAGAGAGATACTCAGGTCGGAGAATACGTTTACGATCCATCATTTTGCGGGATCGTGGCTGCCGGAAGAAGTGAGAGAATGGACAAATCTGCGCCAGCAGTATGTGCAGCAATATATGGAAAAAAGTAAGTGGATTATTTTGAAGCTGGCAGCTATCAAGGCAACGAATGATCTTTATGGGAAAAGAGAAGTTATGAGACGGATTGGTAAGCGTTTCCCTAAAACAAGTGGGGAAAAGGAAATAGATATGAAAACACTTTCTATTATTATACCGATTTACAATACCCATGGAAAATACTTTTCAAAGTGTCTAGCTTCATTGCAGTGTCAGGAGATGGATGAGCTTGAAGTTATTGCTGTAGATGATGGTTCATTGGAACGGAACAGTAATGAAATAAAGGCACAAATTGAAAAGTCGCCGCTTACTATTCAATACTACAAAAAAAGAAAATGGTGGACAGAATTCAGCACAAGAGTATGGTTCGACAAAGGCTGTGGGTCAGTTCGTTTTCTTTATGGATGCAGATGATTATGTCGATACGGGGGCGCTAGACCAGGTTATCGGGTTGCTAAAAAAGAATAATCCGAATATTCTTGCTTTTAACTATGATGTGCGTGCTGCTGACGGTACTGTTTTGAAAAAATATAATCGCTGGCAAGGCACAATCAATAAAATAAATGTCGTTCGTGGTCTGCTCTACACTGACTCTCTTGGGCTTCAGATTTATAAAAAAGAGGCTTTTGAAAAAAGCGGTATCCATCTTGTGCAGGGAGCCAGAATCGGGGAGGATATGGCATCAGCCACGGCACTTTTGGCTACTATAGGAGAGGTATGGTCCACCAATGAATGTGTTTATCACTACATAAAACATCCGGGAAGCGCATTGTCTGCCCCTCCCAAAGACGCGGCGCTGGATATGGTTCGTGTGTTTGAGGCGATGCTGGAACAACTTGATGGATCAATCCAGAAAAAGTATCATACAGAGCTGGAATGGCTTGCGATATTGCATGTGTTGTACTATAACACAGAACGAATTTTGCAAAGCTATCAAGGCAATAAGGCGCTTATGGAGGATGTCCGAAAATGGATAGAAGAACGGTATCCGCACTGGAGAAGAAATCCGTACCTGAAGTCAGAAAAGATAGCAAGACGTATTCCATTTATTTTAATTACACATGATCACACGCTGCTTTTAAAAATTCTGCGTGGTGCAAAACGAAGGCTAAAAGTATTCCAATAGATTCGCGTGGTGAAATATTTTAAATAAAGAGGTAGAAAAGGTTGCAGAAATGGTAGGGATAAGAGACAATCGCTTTAAGCAAGCAAGCAAGCAAGCAAGCAAGCAAGCAAGCAAGCAAGCAAGCAAGCAAG
>ERZ894199.1032-NODE-1032-length-10520-cov-10.267654_pt1 | contig 10520 bp, 7 predicted proteins | sample MGYA00380285_ERZ894199 | MGnify/ENA primary metagenome ERZ894199 (study PRJEB32331, sample SAMN06328447) | human gut metagenome | biome: human gut microbiome; feature: stool | host: Homo sapiens | collected 2012-01-17 ... | reverse complement strand
TTGCCGCGCCCCGCAGTGCCCGCTTCCCCCGAGAACAATTATCAGTGCAGGTAGACGGCTTGTAGTTTTGCGAAAAAATCACGCGTGGTCGGGAATCTCGTTTTTATCGTAGTAAACCGGCATAGTTTTGAAATGACACCATATTCGTAACATCACTTGATCTCCCGTGGACAGAGGGAAACGGATCATTTTGGCCTCGCGAGGACATCCGTGTGGCCCGTTCGCCATGAAATGGGCCTATCTACTACGACGTTTGGGCGGTGGCCCTCAACCACGGCAAAAAATGCGAAAAGAAAACCGCAGGTAGAACGCCTGCGATTTTCTGGAAAACGGGGGTATGGTCAAGGGTATCGAGTCAAACGTAGTAGATGGGCAGGTTTCGTGGCGAGCGGTTCCGGGTGATTCCTTGGGGACGGAGGAAAACGGATCATTTTGGTCCCGCGAGGCTTGCGGAGGCGCTCGTGCAGAGCCGCTCGGACAAAACTATGCCGGTTTACGGGGCTAAGTCACGCGCTCCCAACCATGCCGATATCCGTGAAAATAAAACCGCAGGTAGATAAGCCGTCATTTTACGGAAAACGCGGGTATGGATGGGGGCCCTGAGCTTAGCCCCGTAAACCGGCATAGTTTTGAAATGGCATTAAATCGATAACAGCTATTTTGCTCTGTCGGAGCGGTTGGCCGTTGGGTAATTACCCTCGCAGGTAGGCGATGGCGATCTGCGTGCGGTTGCGTAGGCCCATTTTGGCAAGGATCGAGCTGATGTGGTTGCGTACGGTGCCTTCGCCCATATAGGCGGTGGCGGCAATCTCCTTGTTATCGAGGCCGCGGGCGATGAGCTCGGCGACTTCGAACTCGCGGTCGGTCAGACCGGCAAAGGCGGCGGGCCGGCGGGTCGCGCCGGCCTCGACGTCCGCCCCATCAAAGTTGATATCTTCGATCGCCTTGCCCTCGAGCACGCGTTTGCCGTCCATGACCTGCGCCAACGCCGGCGGAATGGCAGCGACATCGGTCTTGATCAGGTAGCCGCGGGCGCCCAGCTTGAGCGCCGACACAATGTACTCGTCATCCGAGAACGTCGTCAGAAACACCACGCGCGCCGCAGGGTCGTGCTCAAGGATCTCGCGCGCGGCCGAAAGGCCGTCGCGTCCCGGCATCTGGATGTCGAGCAGCGCAATATCGGGTGCGTGCTCGGCGTAGAGCGCCACCGCATCGTTGCCGTTGGCACCGGTGCCCACCACTTCGATCTGCGGCTGGGCGCCCAAGATAATCTTGAGCGAATCGACCACCAAGCGGTCGTCGTCGACAACGATGAGCCTCATCGGCCCTCATCTCCTTGCTGTTTGGGAACGGTGGCAAACACACGCCAGCCGCCGGCGCCGGCACGCGGGCCGGCGGTGAAGGTGCCGCCAAGCGCCTCGATGCGCTCGCGCATGGAGGCGAGCCCCATGCCCTCCGCGGTGCCGCGGCCGCTTGCTTGGACCTCACCCACGCCATCGTCGGTAACAATGAGCTGGTAAAACGACGGATGCTCCATGCACCGTACGGTGACGGTCTGGGCGCAAGCGTGGCGCATGGTATTGGAGAGCGCTTCGCGCAGGACCGCTGCAAAGCAGTTGGCGACGTTTGCGGGCGCATGTTCGGCCATAACTTCAAGCTCAATCTGCGGGCCGCCGTCCGAGCGTGTGCCTTCGACAATGCGTTCGAGCTGCACGGAAAGGTCGACGGCGTTGTCGTTGAGCGCGTGGACGCTGGTGCGCACAAGCTGGAGCGCCTCGTCAACCGTGCGTTTAACGTCGGCGAAATCGGCGGCGACGCCAGGCTCGTCGGCGTGGACCACGCGTAGGGCTTCGGCCTGCAGTGAGGCGCGCGTGAGCTGGTGCCCGACGTTATCGTGGATCTCGCGCGCGATGCGGGCGCGTTCGGCGAGCGTCGCGAGCTCGACTTCGTAGTCCTGGCGATCGGCAAGATCGCGGTTGCGCGCCTCGAGCGCGAGGGCTCGTTCCTGCAGCTCGTCGCGGGTGCGGCGCATGCGCCGCTGCTCGCGCTCCAACTGGGCGGTGCGTAGCGATAGCAAGGTGGCGGCAACCGAAAGGATGGCGGTTAACAGCAGCGTTCGGGTGGTGAGCACGCCACCACGAAGGTCCGCGACAAGCGCGCAGACAAACACGGCGCCAATCGCCAGCGCGGGCCAGATTCGTTCACGGCGAACGCGTCGCGCGATGTCATAGAGAGCGAGAGGCGCAAACGGCACAAACGGCGGCACGAAGACAGCCGCGATGATGCAGGCGTAGCTCGCGGCCTCGCTCACACGGCGGGCGCGGTTTCCCTGTACGACCTCGGCCAGCGAGGTGGCAATAACGCCAAGGCAAAACGCCGCGACCAGGCGAGCGTCCACAGCAAGACCCATGGCGGCCGCAATACAGCACGCCAGCACGATCGATTTGTCGAAAAGCCTGTTCATACGGGTATTGTACGCGAAGCCGCGCGTGGTGGAGGGACCGCCTGCGCAACCGTGACATTCCTCCCACGCGGCAAAGCGGGGACGTCGGCAGGCCGCACGGCCAAGCTCCGCACTCGTGACAAAGCTCACTGGTGCGCGCCGCTCGCTCCTGCGATGATGCAATCGTACCGGGCCGCAATCAACAGAAGGGCCGCCTCATGACAGACATCGTCCGCGTCGAAAACCTCGTCAAGCGCTACGACGACCTTATCGCGCTCGACCACTTTAACCTGAGCATCGCCCCCGGCGAGATCTTTGGCCTGCTGGGCCCCAACGGCTCGGGCAAGACCACGTCCATCAACTGTATCCTGCAGCTGCTCGCCTACGACAAGGGCACCATCGAGCTGTTCGGCGAGCCCATGACGCCCGCCCGCTACGACCTCAAGCGCCGCATCGGTGTGGTGCCGCAGCAGGTGGCGGTATTCGACGAGCTCACCGTGCGCGAGAATATCGACTATTTCTGCAGCCTTTACGTTAGCGACCGTAAGCGCCGCCGTGCGCTGGTGGACGAGGCGATCGACTTTGTCGGGCTGGGCGACTTTGCCAAGTTCCGCCCCGGCAAGCTCTCGGGCGGCCTGGCACGTCGCCTCAACATTGCCTGCGGCATTGCGCACAAGCCCGAGCTCATCTTCTTCGACGAGCCCACGGTGGCGGTCGACCCGCAGAGCCGCAACGCCATCCTGGAGGGCATCTGCCGTCTGTGCGACGAAGGGGCCACGGTGGTGTATACCAGCCATTACATGGAGGAAGTCGAGCAGATCTGCAGCCGCATCATGATCATGGATGGCGGGCGCGTGCTGGCGCAGGGCACCAACGACGAGCTCAAGCGCATGATCCAGATGGGCGAGAAGATCGTAATCGAGGTCGGTGAGGTGCCGAGTGCGGCACTTGCTGCCGTCGCGAGTCTGCCGCATGTCCTGGACCTGGCGGCGACGGCGGGCCAGCTCACGTTTTCGTGCGAAGCGAGCCCGCATAACCTGACCGACATCCTCGACGCGCTGCGCTCGTACGATGTGCCGCTCGGCCGCATCTACTCCGAGCCGCCGACCCTCAACGACGTGTTCCTCGAGATCACCGGCCGCGAGCTGCGCGACTAGGGGGCGGCCATGTTCAACACTATTATCATCACGGTCAAGACGCTGCTGCGTCGGCCGAGCACGTGGGTCTGGGGCGCTCTCTTTCCCATCGCGCTTTCCACGATGTTCATGTTTATGTTTGCGAACCTCAGCTCCGACGGCACGGTCGACCCGGTACCGGTTGCCGTCGTCGCCGACGAAGCCTGGGACGCCTCGACCTTTAAGGACGTGGCGACGTCGCTTGCCAAGGAGAGCGACGATCAGCTGCTCGAGATCCACGAGTGCGACGACGCAGCCGATGCGAACCGTGCGCTTAAGGCCGGCGAGGTCGCGGGCATCTATACGGTCGACGACGCGGGTGCGCCCAAACTCACGTTGCTTTCGAGCTATGACAGCTCTCGTGCGTCGTCGGTGCTCACCGACCGCAGCATCCTTGAGACGGTGGCAAGCTCGTATACACAAAATGCCGAGCTCATGTTCCAGATTGCCCAGGACAACCCGGCGGCGCTTGCCGACCCGGAGGCGGTTGCGCGCGCCCTGTCGCTCGAGGGCGGCACCCGTCGCGTGAGCCTTACGCGCACCACGCCCGACGGCACGGTCATCTACTATTACGCGCTTTTTGGCCTGGTCGCGATGATGTCTGCTGAGTTTGCCGCCTTGAGCGTCGTCGATTTGCAGCCCAATCTGTCGGGCCTTGGCGCGCGCCGCTGCGCGGGCGGCCTTTCCAAGACGGCGTCGCTGGCCGGTATCTTTGTGGGCTCGTGGCTGGTTTCCTTTGCCTCGATGACGATCGCGATCGGCTACGTGCGCCTGGTCGTGGGCGTCGACTTTGGCGGGCGCGAGGGGCTGTGCCTGGTGGGCGGCGCCGCTTCCGCGCTTGCCGCCACGGGCCTGGGACTCTTTGTGGGCACACTTCCCGTTAAGGGCGGCAAGGCGTCCAAGTCCGGCATCCTCACGGGCTTTGCTACCACGTGCGCCCTGTTCGCCGGCCTCTACGGCGAGCCGGCGATGGCGCTTGCCGACGACGTCGCCCGCGCCTGCCCGGCCGAGTGCTGGTTCAACCCCGTCAAGCTCATCTGCGACATGTTCAATCGCCTGTATTTCTTTGAGGACCTGGGGCCCTTTGCTGTTCGCGCGGGCGCGCTCGTCCTGATGGCCCTGGTGTTTGTCGCCGCCGCTACGCTGATCTTTGGAAGGAGTCGCTATGAGCACCTTTAAGACCGCGCTTCGCATGGCGCTGGCGCACCCGTTCTACCTGCTCATCTATACGGTGTTCATCTCGCTCATGGGCGTATTCATCGCGGCATCGGTGAGCTGGAACTCGTCGCAGCTCACCGAGTACAAGCCCTACGATGCCAACGTGATCGTGGTCGACCGCGACGACAGCGACCTTTCGCGTGCGCTTACCAAGCATCTGGGTTCGCGTTTTGAGCTGGTCACGGGCATCGGCGACGATACGTACGACCTTGCGGACGCGCTCTCCAAGAGCAACAGCGCCAAGGGCAGCGCCGACTGCGTGTTCTTTATCCCGGAGGAGTTTGAGGACGACCTCGTTGCGGCTGCCCGCGCGGGGGAGGCCCTGCCCAAGCTCGACGTGACATACGGCTCCGGCACCATGGCGGCGGCGCTTTCGTCTGCCGAGGCCTCGCGTTGGATCTCGCTCGCGGGCGCTGCGGCCGCACTTGAGCCCGCTGCTTCTAATGGCGGCGTCGCCAAGGCTGCCGAGCATGCCGCTGCAAAGCGCGCGGAGGTCCAGATCGAGCAGGTCAAGGTCGACTCGACGGCTGCCGCCACGCTCGAGTCGTATTTCAACTTTGGCGCGTACGCGATTATCTCGTCGGTCATCGTATCGGTGGGGTTGGTGTTCTCGGGCATGAACGAGCCCGAGCGCGTGCGTCGTATGGATGCCGGCCCGGTCTCCGAGCGCCAGCGCTCGCTTGCCGTGTTCGCGGCTGCCGCAGTGCTCACCGTCTGTATCTGGTTTGTGTCGAGCATGATGGGCGTCGTGGGCTTTGCCGGCGCGGTTGCCGAGGTCGGCGTGGGTCGTGTGTGCCTGGCGCTGGCGGCGACGTTTGCCCTGGCGTGCACGCCTCTGGCCGTTGGCTTTGCCCTTTCGAGCCTGGGTGCGCGTGAGGAGCTGCTCAACGGTGTGGGCAACCTGCTCGGCATGCTCATGACGTTTTTGGGCGGCGCTTGGATGCCGCTGTCGCTCATGGGCTCGGCCGTGCAGACGGTGGCGCACTTTGTGCCGACGTATTGGGTGAACGACGCGATCGGCAAGGCGCTTGCTTCGGACCTGACGTCTGCCGTGTTGGGCGACATCGCCTGCGACCTGGGCGTCACCGTGCTCTTCGCTGCCGCCATTGCCGCCGTAGGCCTGGCTCTCGCACGCGCCAAATCCCGCGCCTAGTCTGAAATAAATCCTAGGCCTCGCCCCAAAATAGTTCGCCAAGGTTTACTATTACGTTCATAAAGTAGTATGAGGCTAACAATGGGGGATACCATGGCAACGCAGGAAGCCTATGTCCAGGTCAAGGATCTCAAAAAGCACTACGGCGACGGTGATGCGCGCCTGACGGTACTCGATGGCATCGACACGTCCATCAATCGCGGCGAGATCTGCGTCATGCTGGGACCCTCGGGCTCGGGCAAGTCGACCTTTCTCAACCTGATCGGCGGCCTGGAGGATGCCGACGGCGGCTCCATCATGGTGGACGGCTGCGACCTCACCGTGCTCAAGCCTGCCGACTTGGGCGAATACCGACGCCGTGAGCTGGGCTTTGTCTTCCAGTTCTACAACCTGGTGCCCGATCTCACCATCAAGGAGAACATCGAGGTCACGGCGCACCTGTCCAAAAACCCGCTCAATGTCGACAACCTGCTGCGTTCGCTGGGCCTTTACGAGCACCGCAACAAGTTCCCGCGCCAGGTCTCGGGCGGCCAACAGCAGCGCTGCGCCATCGGCCGTGCGCTCGTCAAAAACCCGGGCCTGCTGCTGTGCGACGAGCCCACGGGCGCGCTTGACTATAAGACGTCCAAGGAAATCTTGCAGCTCATGGAGGATGTCAACCGCACCTACGGCTGCACCATCATCATTGTCACCCACAATGCCGCCATCGCGCGCATGGCCAATCGCGTGCTGCGCCTGCGCGACGGGCGCATCGTCGAGGATGAGCTCAACGAGTCGCCCGTTGCGGCCGCCGAGCTCGATTGGTAGGCGGCGCCATGACACCTCTCGCAAAACGTCTCCCGCGCGAGCTGCGCCGCAATATCGGCAAGTACCTGGGCATCTTTTTGCTTATGTGCGGAAGCATCGCCCTTACCTCGGGCTTTTTGCTCGCGGCGCATTCCATCGGCTGCCTTATCGACGACATGCGCGACGACTACACGATTGAGGACGGCCGCGTGACCACCTCCTTCGAGGCTACCGACGAGCAGCTCAAGGCCGCCGAGGATGCAGCCGGCGACGTCGGCGGCGTCACGCTCTACAAGAATTTCTCCATCGACGCCATCATCAAAAAGGCGTTCGGCGACGACGGCACCAAGCGCACACTACGCACCTATGCGCACCGCACCAAGGTCGATATCGCGTCCTACTGTGAGGGCAAGGAGCCCAAGACGGAAGACGAGGTGGCAATCGACCGTGTCTTCGCCACCAATAATAACCTGTCCATGGGCGATAAGGTCGAGCTTGAGGGTCGCGCCTACACCATCTGCGGCATCATGACCCAGCCCGATAGCCAGGCATTGTTCCTCAACAATTCGGACTTTACGGTGAACACCATCACGTACGGCGTGGCCGAGGTCACCGATGCCGGCTTTGCCGCGCTCGAGGATGCCGGCGGCGCACCCGCCTACACCTACTCCTTCACCTTTACCGATCGCGACCTCCCCACCGCGGACCGCATTGACGCCGAGCAAGATATGGTCGAGGCGCTGACCGACGCCGATGCGCGCGTGGACGATCTGATCGACGCCGATTCCAACCAGGGCATTGGCTATGCGCGCGATGACGTGGACGGCGACTCCATGATGTGGATGACGCTGCTCGACATCATCATCGTGATCATGGCGTTTGTCTTTGTGGTCCTTACCGACGCCACCATCGAGGAGGAGAGCGCCATCATCGGCACGTTGCTCGCCAGCGGCTATCGTCGACGCGAGATCGTGCTGCACTACCTTGCGCTTCCCGCTATCGTGGGCGTGGTCGCGGCGCTTTTGGGCACTGCGCTCGGAGTTGTGTTCTTTACCGAGCCCATGCGCAGCCTCTATTACGGTTCGTACAGCCTGCCACCTTTCCAGGTGTACTGGAGCTGGGAGATCTTTGTGAAGTGTGCCGTGGTTCCCGCCGCCGCGCTCATTCTCATCACGCTGGTGGGCCTGCTTCGCAAGATGGGCAAGACGCCGCTGCAGTTTCTTCGCCACGAGGCGAGCGGCAAATCGGGCACCAAGCGCGGCTTGCAGCTGCCGGAGCGCATGGGTTTTGTTTCCCGCTTCCGCCTGCGTATCTTCCTGCGTAACCTGGGTAACTTCGCCACGCTCTTTGTGGGCATTGCGTTTGCCTCGCTGCTGATGCTCTTTGGCCTGGCGATCCTGCCCACGATGACGCACTATGCGGACAACCTCGAGACAAGCCTGGTTGCCGAACACCAGTACACGCTCAAGGCGCCGCTGGAGCTCGAGGGCACTGCCGAGGAGCGCGAGCAGTGGTCGGCACTCGAGCGCCTGCAGTCGGTGGACGGTGCGCTCCTCACCGCCGCCCAAGATGCCGATGACGAGCTTGACGACGTGGCCGATGCGGCGCAGACGGCAGCTGATGCCGCGACCGCATCTCCGTCTGCCGAGAGCCTGGCCGCAGTGCAGGACGCGCTCGCCAAGGTCCAGGACAAGAAGGATGCGCTTTACGCGCGCCTTGACGATCTTGCCGATGCCCTCGGCTGCAACCGCGACGAGGCTATCGACCTGATCGACAAGGCCTTTAAGATCGACACTGACAACGACGACATTCACCCGGTTAACACGACCGATAACGGTGCAGACAAGATTGCGCAGACCGAGAAATATGCCGTTTACCAGCTGCAATACGACCGCGGCGATGGTAATGGCGAGGAGACGATTTCCGTCTACGGCATCTCGCCCGATTCGCGCTATTGGAAAGACCTCAACGTTGGCGATGGGCGCGTCGTCTTTGGCGGCGGCCTGCTCGACAAGTTTGGCTGGAGCGAGGGCCAGAAGGTCACGCTCATCGACAAGTACGAGGGGGAGCATTATTCCCTTGAGTACGCGGGCAAGGACTGTGCCTGGGGCTCCAAGTCGGACATGAATATCTATATGAGTATCGACGACTTTAACGAGCTGTTCGGCAACGACGCCGCCTACTTTAACGGCTATGTGAGCGACGAGAAGCTCGACCTCGATGCTCGTTACTTTGCCGGCGACACCACGCCCGACGACATGCGGGCCGTGGGCGACCAGTTCATCGGCATGATGAGCAAAATGATCGGAATGATGATCGGGCTCGCGGTGTTCATCTTCCTGCTGTTTATGTACCTGCTGACCAAGGCGGTGATCGACCACAGCGCCCGTTCGATCAGCTACATGAAAGTCTTTGGCTATCGCGATAGCGAGATCTCGCATCTGTACATCCGCTCGATCACGCTGTGCGTGGCGGCGTCGCTCGTGCTGAGCCTGCCGGTCATTATTGGCTCGCTCACGGCCATCTTCCGCTCGATGCTGCTCGCCTACAACGGCAATATCGAGATCTACGTGCCCGCTTGGTCCATGGCTGCATGCGTCGGCATTGGCTTTGCGACCTACCTGGTCGTGGCGCTGCTGCACACGCGCTCCGTCAAGCGCGTGAGCCTCTCCGAGGCGCTGAAGGTCCAGGAATAGAGAACCGCCCACACGCGGGGGCACGAACCGAAGGAGGGGTGCCCCCGCGTTATTTGCCCGCCAGGCCCGACGTGGGCAAACGCGTGCAACGTCAGACTTCCCCGAACAGAAGGAGACCCATGGCAAGATCGGCAGAGGAGCTCAAGCAGCTCTCCATCAAGGAGTTCACCGAGGCGGCAAAGGTCTACGAATCCGGCCATGCCGGCATTTACGAGATGTGCAAGGACGACTATCCGCAAATGCTCGAGGAGCTTGAGCTCGAACCGTTCGAGGACGCGCTCGACGTGGGCTGTGGAACCGGAGCCGTCCTAGAACTGCTCCACGCCCGGTACCCCAGCAAGCACTTGACTGGACTCGACCTCACACCCGGGATGATCGACGTCGCCCGGGCAAAGCAGCTCGATAACGTCAGCTTTGTCGTCGGAGACGCGGAGGCACTGCCCTTCAAGCCCCGGAGCTTCGACGCCGTGCTCTGCTCTAACAGCTTCCACCACTACCCGCATCCGGAGAGGTTTTTCGCCGAGGTGGCACGCGTCCTTCGTCCCGGCGGGCGACTGGTCCTTCGCGACTATACCTCGAACGATGTCGCGGTCTGGCTCATGAACAACATCGAGCTACCGCTGGCACGCCTCTTGGGCCATGGCGACGTGCGCATCCTCAAGCTGTCCGAGCTACGCGCGCTCGTCGAGGAATCCGGGCTCACCCCGCTCAAGCTCGAGGCACAGAAGGGATTCCGCGCGCATCTGGTCGCGCGAAAGGGCTAGCGGTCCGCGCCAGGACGCTCCGTCACGCCAGGGCACGCCGTCAACGCCGCCAAACCAGGGCGCGCCATCAAACCAGATTGTGGCCACGCCAGAACGCGCCGCCAAACCAAGGCGCGCCGCCACAAACGTGACGGCGCGTCCCTCTTACCAGATGCCGATGATTCGCCGGTCTGCCGGTCGGGTTGGCAAGGGCTGTCCCTATATGCCGGCCTTCGGGGACGTTCCTTTCCTGGGGGTGCGGACAAAAAGTTGGACCGAGTCCGGTCCAGATTGGAGTCCGCATGG
>ERZ894199.1003-NODE-1003-length-10793-cov-8.448687_pt1 | contig 10793 bp, 9 predicted proteins | sample MGYA00380285_ERZ894199 | MGnify/ENA primary metagenome ERZ894199 (study PRJEB32331, sample SAMN06328447) | human gut metagenome | biome: human gut microbiome; feature: stool | host: Homo sapiens | collected 2012-01-17 ... | reverse complement strand
CTTCTAAAGTTAAATCATGACGAAAAGTTCCGTTGTAGGTCATAGAGATGCCACCCGTTTCTTCTGATACCACAAAGGTAAAGGCATCAGAAACTTCAGATAAGCCAATAGCTGCACGGTGACGCGTTCCAAACTCTTTTGAAATCTCAGTGTTTTCCGTCAAGGGCAGGTAGGCACAAGAAACAGCGATTTTATCATTGCGAACAATGACGGCACCATCGTGTAAGGGAGTATTAGGAATGAAGATATTAATCAGCAATTCTCCTGAAATATCTGCATCTAGAGGAATCCCTGTGGAAATATATTCCTGAAGGGTTCTAGCTCCTTGAATAGCTACCAAGGCACCAATCTTACGTGGGCTCATATAAGCTACTGCCTTAACGTAGGCCTGCACCATCTTCTCTTCCTGACTGACTTCACTCGTCGTAAAGAATTCTGTCGCCCGACCCAGACGCTCTAAACCAATCCGAATCTCAGGGGAGAAAATCACAACCAGGGCGATAACCCCATAAGTAATCACTTGATTGATCAGCCAAGAAATAGTCGTTAAACCCAAAAAATTGGCTAAAAATTGAGCCAAGAAAAAGATAATGACCCCACGCACCAAAATCATGATCTTGGTCCCGACGATGGCCTTGATCAAAAAATACAACAACCAAGCCACCAGGGCAATATCGATGATATTGATAATAACACTCCACCAATTCGGGAACAAACTGGTCCAAAATTGTGGATTTGAAAACTGTTGAATATTCATATTCTCATACCTACCACTTCTCTAAAAGACATCATCTTATTATAACACGTTTCAACAGATTTTTCTGTAACCTTCTGATGCTTTTTATGATAAAATATGATTTATGAAGATAAATACAACCTTGGGCCTTCTGGCAGGAAAGCTTTCCGGCTCTATTCTAGAAAAGATGGGGCGGGGATCAACCCTACCAGGTAAAGTAGCCCTCAAATTTGATAAAGATATTCTCAGTCAACTGGCAAAAAACTATGAGATTGTTGTGATTACAGGGACAAATGGAAAAACCCTGACCACTGCGCTAACCGTAGGTATTCTCCAAGAAGCTTTTGGACCTATTTTGACCAATCCAAGTGGGGCCAATATGATCTCTGGGATTACAACGACCTTCTTACGGGCTAAGCATTCGAAATCAAATCGACCGATTGCGGTACTTGAAATTGACGAGGCCAGCCTCTCTCGGATTTGTGATTATATTAAGCCCAGCCTTTTTGTGGTCACTAATATTTTCCGGGACCAGATGGACCGCTATGGAGAGATCTATACGACCTACCAAATGATTTTGGATGCCATTCACAAGGTCCCAACTGCAACAGTCTTGTTAAATGGTGATAGTCCGCTCTTTAATAGTCAGACCTTATCCAATCCGATCCAATATTATGGATTTGATACTGACAAATCAGAGCCACAACTAGCTCATTACAATACGGAAGGAATCCTGTGCCCGCATTGCCACAACATCCTCAAGTACAAGCTCAATACCTATGCTAATCTTGGGGATTATATCTGTGAGCACTGTGGTTTCCACAGGCCTTCTCTGACTTATGCCGTATCGGATCTCCTCTCATTAACCCAGCGCTCTTCCCAATTCCGGATCCAAGGGCAAGATTACCACATCAATATCGGTGGTCTCTACAACATCTATAATGCCTTAGCAGCTGTTTCCGTTGCTGGATTCTTTGGGGTTCAACCTGAAGTGATTAAGCAAGGATTTGATCGCAGTCGCGCTGTCTTTGGTCGCCAGGAAACCTTTAAGATTGGGGATAAGGAATGTACCCTAGTCCTGATTAAAAATCCGGTTGGTGCGACCCAAGCCATTGAAATGATCAAACTAGCCCCTTATCCCTTTAGCTTGTCGGTTCTCCTCAATGCGAATTATGCAGATGGGATTGATACCAGCTGGATTTGGGATGCCGACTTCGAGCAAATCACTCAGATGGACATTCCAGAGATCAACGCTGGCGGGGTGCGCCACTCTGAGATTGCTCGGCGACTTCGGGTCACTGGCTATCCTGCAGAAAAGATCACAGAAATGGCTGAATTAAAAGAGGTCTTCCAACGCATCCAGCAACAGGAAACCCCTCACGCTTACATTTTAGCTACCTATACAGCCATGCTAGAATTCCGTGAACTTTTGGCCCAAGAACACCTGATTGAAAAGGAGATGCACTAATGACTTATACTTCCCTAGAATCTTCTGATCAGGCACAGTATCCCTACAGCCTGCGTATTGCCCATCTCTATGGCAACTTAATGAATACCTATGGGGACAATGGGAATATCCTCATGCTCAAGTACGTTGCGGAAAAGCTTGGAGCCCATGTCACTGTTGATATCGTCTCTCTCAAAGACCGGTTCGACCCTGATGCCTACGATATCGCCTTTTTCGGCGGCGGACAAGACTACGAACAGACCATTGTATCCGAGGATCTACCAGATAAAAAAGAAGACCTCGAACGCTTCATTCATGACGATGGTGTAGTCCTTGCTATCTGTGGTGGCTTTCAGCTTCTAGGCCAATACTACATTGAAGCTTCTGGCAAACGCATTGAGGGACTTGGCATTATGGGCCACTATACGCTCAACCAAGTCAACAACCGCTATATCGGTGATATCAAAATCCATAACGAAGAATTTAACGAAACCTATTATGGTTTTGAAAACCACCAAGGTCGGACCTTCTTGGCTGAGGATGAAAAACCGCTGGGTAAGGTCGTCTATGGAAATGGGAACAACAAAGAAGATGGGTGCGAAGGGGTTCATTACAAGAACGTCTTTGGCAGCTACTTCCACGGTCCTATCTTGTCCCGAAATGCCAATTTGGCCTATCGACTAGTGAGCACTGCTTTAAAAAATAAATATGGCAAGGACCTTTCCCTACCGGCTTATGAGGAGATTCTAAGCCTAGAGCAGCCGGAAGAATACGCTGATGTGAAAAGCAAGGCACCGACTGAACAATAAGGAGATAATGATGAACAAAAATAATCTACACTACATTGCTTTATTACTTTTAATTTTATTGATTGCTGGTATTTCCCTTGCAAACATGCAATCAGTCACTGTGAATTTCCTCTTGGTCCAATTTAAATTGCCCTTGATCATTCTGATCTTGCTCTGTGTCCTCTTGGGTGCATTTGTCATGACCTTGGTTAATTTTTCAAAGGGCTTCTCACTAAAAAAAGAACTCAAGAGCACTCAAAAGCAACTAGAGGAAGAAAAGAAAGAAATCAAGACAGAAGAAAAAGAAAACAACTAAAAAGCACCGATTGGTGCTTTTTTCATGCTGATGTACCTTCTTTTGCTTGTAATTTCTTGGCGACTACTTGTGCTAAGAGTGAAAAGAGGATGACGCCAGCTCCTATCAAGAGAAAAGATTCTACACGGACACTTGGCAACCAGGTCATCAAGCCTTTAGCTACGGGCATAAAGAGAATGGCTAGGGTAAAAATCGTGCTTAAGACCCGGCCCAGATAGTCTCCTTCTACCTTGGTTTGAACCTGGGTAAAAAAGTGGATGTTAAAAATCGTCATAAAGAGTTCACAGACCAAATTTCCAGAAAAGGAAAGAAGAGGCGGAAGAGGCAAGCCCATCATGAAGACTCCTACTCCTGTTAAAATCAATAAGAAAAGTAGCACTTCCATGCTTGATTTAAATTTATTAGCAATCAAAGCTCCGATGATTGAGCCAATTGCACCCATGGTTAAGATAGTTGCATAGGCTCCTTTGACCCCGTAAAGGCGATTGGAAAAGGGGAGCAAAAACTCAAAAGCCGCAAAAAAGAAATTGACGCTAGACGCAACCAAGAGGAGAAAGAAAATTTCTTTCTGATGCCAGATGTAGTCTAGTCCATCTTTCATATCCGAAAAAATATCTTTTCCCGTAAGCCGTTTCTTTTCCTGAACCTTGGCTTCTTCTTTCGGAAGGAATGCCACTAGAACAAAGGCGATGAAAAAGGTCAGCGCATCCAGTAAGAGGGTTGCATGGAGACTGGCAAATTGTAAAACAAGGAAAGAGAATACAGGTGAGCTAACACCGACAACCTGTAAGACCAACTCCAAGCGGGCATTATAGGTCACAATCTCATCTTTCTCTACAACTTCTGTGATAATAGCTTTATTGGCAGTTCTAGAAAAAGCGAAGGCAATGGCCTGAACAATATTGGCAACAATCAGGGCCGCAACCATCCAACGATCATTCCTAATAAAGGAAATCGCTAAACAAAGGAGACCACAAACCAAGTCGGTCGTCATCAAAATCTTGCGACGGGAAAACCGGTCTGAGATCACGCCTCCAAATGGATTGACTAGAATGGAGGTGACGAGTTCAGAAATCTGATAAATCCCCAACACTGTCTTTCCTACCGTCCCCATCGAAGCCAGCCAAACACTGTTCCCATAGTCATAGAGCATATTTCCCATTCTATTGATCGCCCCACGAGCAATCAACTGGATAGCATGTCGATTCATAAAAAACCTCCTTCATTTTCTGAAACTATTGTATCAGTTCATGAAAGAGGTTTTCATTTTGTCCCCTATTTGGGAAAAATAATGGTTTACAAATTTATCAAAGGATCCTTACTGTTCTTTTGATTAAAGCTGCTTAGCTACTAGCTGAGCCAAGAGTGAAAAGAGAATAACCCCAGCTCCAATCAAGAGAAATGATTCCATACGGACGCTTGGCAACCAAGTCATCAACCCTTTGGCGATGGGCATAAAGAGAACAGCCAAGGTATAAATTGTGCTCAATACTCTACCTAGATAATCATCTTCCACCTTGGTTTGTACTTGGGTAAAAACGTGGATGTCGAAAATGGTCACAAAAAATTCACAGACCAAATTTCCTGAAAAGGAAAGATAAGGCGGAAGGGGCAAGCCCATTATGAACACTCCTATCCCTGCCATGATCAGTAAAAACAGGAGAATTTTCATACTTGATTTCATTTTATTGGCAACAAGTGCTCCTAGAATAGATCCAATAGCTCCCAGCGTTAAAATGGTCGCATAAGCTCCTTTAACCCCGTATAGACGATTCGAGAAGGGAAGTAAAAACTCAAAAGCCGCAAAAAAGAAATTGACGCTAGAAGCCACTAATAAGAGAAAGAAAATCTCTTTCTGATGCCAGATATAGTCTAACCCATCCTTGATATCAGAAAAAATATCTTTCCCGGTAAACTGTCTCCTTTCTTGCACCTTAGCTTCTTCTTTCGGAAGGAAAGCCACTAGGACAAAGGCAATGAAAAAGGTCAGCGCATCTAATAAGAGGGTCATATGAAGACTGGCAAATTGTAGAACTAGGAAAGAAAACACGGGAGAACAGACACTAACAACCTGTAAGACTAATTCCAAGTGAGCGTTATAGGTCACAATCTCTTCTTTCTCTACTACCTCGGTAATAATGGCTTTATTAGCAGGTCGAGAAAAACCAAAGGCAATGGCCTGAACAATATTGGCAAAAATAAGAGCCGCAATCATCAAGCTATCATTTGTGATAAAAGAAATCGCCAAACAAAGGAGCCCACAAACCAAGTCGGTCGTCATCAAAATCTTGCGACGAGAAAAACGGTCTGAAATCACTCCTCCAAAAGGATTCACGAGAATCCCTGTCACTAACTCAGAAATCTGATAGATCCCTAATACCGTCTTTCCTATAGTCCCCATCGAGGCCAGCCAGACACTATTCCCATAATCATAGAGCATATTTCCAATTTTGTTAATCGCTCCACGACTAATTAATTGGACCGCATGTCGGTTCATAAAATCTCCTTTATCACTGTCCTATTTAGAACATTCATTTTTTACAAATTTATCAAAGTGTTCTTGATAATAGGCCACCTGCTCTGGCAGTCCCAGCACGTCAAAAATATGCATGGCTTCCTGCATTTGCTGCCGCCCTTCTTCTGTTTGCCCCTTTTGATAGAGTTCAAATCCCTTGAGATAATGAAAGACATTGCGTTCGTAGAGCTTGATGCTCTTGCCGATAATCTTTTCTACATAGGCTTCAAAATAGCTGGCATTTTCAAAAGAACAGTGTTCTAAACAATGCTGGTAACAATTCAGAGCCAGAATCAAGACCAGTTTTCGATGGCGACCAATTTCTTTGTAGAAATCTTCACGCTCCATCACTTCTCTCCCAAGCCGTGTGACATAGTCCACCTCATAAAAGCTGTAGAGATTGCCAAAGAGGATCAACTCATACATGGTCCACTCTTCCGTTTGAAAGAGGTAATCTGCCACCTTATCCAGATCACGCTGCTTCATCGTGTAGCTGGCATCTCTCTGGCAAATCAGGCCTTGTAGCAGGATCCAGTTCAGCTCAAAATAGAGGGGATTGGTGGAATGTTTGGCTTTTTCAAGTTGTTCTCTTTGAAGCTTTTGAAAACCTGCAATATCATTTGAATAGTAAAGTGGAATAATCTGAGCCATTAAGGCGACATGCTCATGGTGTTGAAAATTTCTGGCCTTATCCATAAAATTCTCAATTGTCACATGGATATTGTCCAAAATGTCAAAGAAGCGCGAAGCAGCCAGATCCGACTCCCCCAATTCAAAACGGGATAACTGGGAGGTCGAGCAAGCCTCTCCTGCAGCTTCTTTCAACGAATAATTCTTACTGATTCGAAATTCACGAAAAACTTTGCCTAAATCTTCCATTTGATTACCACTTAAATTCCTTTAAGTGCCTTTCTAACTCTTGCAAGTACCCTTCGTAGAATCCTAGATCTTCTTTCACGGAAACATCTAATTGTCTTAAGTAGGAAATCAGCCAATCAACCAATAGATCATACTGATGAAGAGGTAGGCGTTTCATCTGCTCTTCAACAAAAGAAATGGCCTCTGCAAAGCGCTGCTCTTCTAGAACTTGCTGAAGATAGTGAGCCCCGTTGATGAGTCTTCCTTCCTCATCTTCATACTGCCCCAAATCTAAATTTTGAATCTGTAGGCGCAAAGTTGTACCAATCATGTCGGCTACACCTTTAACCTGCTTCATAAACCAATCATTTTCAGTCGCCATAATGTTCTCCTTATACAAATTAGAAAACTATACTTACTGCGCTAGTTCTTCCCATTCTAGCTCGGCTTCTTCTTGGGCGGCGCTCAGCTGGTCGATTTGCTACTGGCTCTCCATGAGTTCGCAAACGTCAGTGGCCCGCAACTTCTTTCAACGTGTAATTCTTATTAATTCGAAATTCACGAAAACTTTGCCCAAATCTTCCATTTATTCCACCTGCTCTGACAGTTCTGCCCACTCTTCCATGACCGCTTCCTGCTGGACAGTCAGTTGATCCAGCTCGCTTTGGAGTTGAACCAAGTCGGCTGCGTCGTTGGTGCTATGCATAGTTTCGCTGATTTCTTGGATTTTTTGATCCAGCTCTTCCATCTCCGCTTCCAATTGCTCAATGCGACGAGTGATTTTCCGGAGTTCCTTCTGGTTTTGCTTCTGCAAGTGATAATCATTGCTGGTGCCTTCTTCGGTCGAAGAAACAGGCACAGCTTCTGCTTGTGCTGCAGCAAGGGCCTCTAACTCTGCTTTCTTCTCCAGATAATAATCGTAGTCTCCTAGGTAAAGAGTTGAGCCCTCTTCTGAGAGTTCCAAGACTTGTGTAGCCACCCGATTGATAAAGTAACGGTCGTGGCTGACAAAGAGCAGGGTCCCGTCAAAGTCAATCAAGGCATTTTCTAGCACTTCCTTGCTATCGATATCCAAATGGTTGGTCGGCTCGTCGAGAATCAAAAAATTGTTATTTTCCATGGACAGCTTGGCTAGAAGCAAGCGGGCCCGCTCTCCACCCGACAGCATGCCGACGGTTTTCTTGACATCATCCCCAGAGAAAAGAAAGGCTCCCAGGCGATTGCGAATTTCCACTTCTGGCGTCAGTTTAAAGTCATTCCAGAGCTCATCCAAGACACTGTTGTGAGGCGTTAGTTTACTTTGGGTCTGGTCATAGTAGCCCACCTCGACATTGGCCCCAAAACGAGCTTCACCCTTGATAAAAGGAATCTGCCCGACGATGGACTTGATAAGAGTAGATTTCCCGATCCCATTTGGTCCCACAATAGCGACCGCATTCATCTTGCGGATATCCAGATTGATGGGCTCTGACAGGATTTGATCGTCATAGCCGACGGCTGCCTCTTCTACTGTCAGGACGACATTTCCCGAGGTCTTATCAGAATGGAAGGTCATATGGGCAGACTTGGTCCCAGCTTCCGGCTTGTCTAGACGCTCCATTTTTTCCAACTGCTTGCGCCGAGACTGGGCTCTCTTGGTAGTCGAAGCCCGCACCAAATTGCGATTAACAAAGTCTTCCAGCGCAGCAATTTCTTTTTGTTGCTTCTCGTAGTTCTTGGCTTCTGTCAGCAGTTTTTGCTCTTTTTGCTCCACAAAGCTGGAGTAATTACCGACATAGCGATCTAAAGAATGCTTGGTCAAGTCCAAGGTAATGGTAGCAACTTTATCGAGAAAATACCGGTCGTGGCTGACAATAAGAAGGGCCCCACTATAATTGACCAGATAGTTTTCCAACCAGGCAATGGTCTCAATATCCAAGTGGTTGGTCGGCTCATCCAGTACCAAGAGATTTGGTTTTTCCAAGAGCATCTTGGCCAGAGCGAGACGGGTATTTTGCCCACCAGACAGCTCTTCAATCTTCATCTGCCACATAGACTCATCGAACTTAAAGCCGTTGAGAATGGCGCGGATATCTGCCTCATAGGTGAAGCCACCAGCCTGACGGAATTCTTCCGAGAGACGGTCATAGTCCTGCATGAGTTTTTCTAAGTCAGCCCCAGTTTTTTCCCCCATCGCAAGCTCCATCTGCCGCAAAGTTTTCTCCGTTTTACGGAGGTCGTCAAAGACATGGAGCATCTCATCGTAGATGGTATTGGACGACTCAAAACGGCTATCCTGGGCTAGATAGGAGAGGGAAAGGTCGCGCTTTTTATTGATTTCCCCAGAAGTTGGTTCTTCTTCTCCCACCAAAATTTTCAAGAGCGTAGACTTGCCCGCTCCATTCTTTCCGACCAAGGCAATCCGGTCCCGTTCATCCACCTGCAGGCTGATATTATCAAAAAGAACCTCCCCTGCAAAAGAGCGTTCAATTTTGTTGGCTTGTAAAATAATCATGTCCTTATTTTACTATCTTTTTTCAGATTAAACAAGGAAAGACGAGCCATCAAAAAAATCCTGAGCCCCTTGAGGCTCAGAACTTTTAGAAAGTATTTTAAAACTTATTCTTCCTTGTATAATTGTCGGACTGCTTCCACATCTGTATCCTGAATACTGTAGAAGGAGCCAGCTGGTTGCATAACCGATTCTCCATCAGTGTGGTCCAGCCCAATGGCATGGCCTAGCTCATGCTCAGCTGTATTGACAATCCGATCATAACTATAGTTATAGACATAATTTAAAAGATAATGGCGATTGAGACGCACTGTGATGTGGGTGAAGCGGTTGGTTAAGAGGTTGGTCTGAGAAGCAGTCTCTCCTGCTGCAGAAACGGATGCGTTATCCATTTCCGTCAAGACCACATTAGCCTCTTTTTCATTTGTAACCAACTTGAAGGTAAAGGCGCCTGTTTGGTTCCAAGCCTCAATAGCATCCCGATAAGCTTTTACAAAAGTTTGACTGATATTAGGATCCAGGTAGACCGTGGCCTCCGCTTTTTCCCAGCGAGCACCGCTATGCTCATGATTGTCCGTCTGCGTGGTCTGTGAGCTAGGTGTCATCCCAAAGCGCGATGCAAAGCCCTGATCACCAAATAAATTGCCGACTTGATAGACAACCTTTTGGGCAGCTCGCCCAACCCCATCCATACCAGAACTAGGAGAATCTGTGAAATAGATGATCCCCACAAGGATGAGAAAACTGATCGCAATGGTCCAGAAAAATCCCCAAAAGAGACTCCAAGTCATGCGAAGGATTCCTCTGAAAAACCGAAAAATAGTTCTCATACATTCTCCTTTCTCTTAAAGAAGGTATGTAATTGTAACACTCCATGCTTAAAAATAACTTAAATAAACCTGCTTTTTTGCTTATTGATGGATGGTTACTCTTCCTGTCTGGTAATCCAGGCTCATTCCACTTTGAACATTGGGAACAAAGACATTGAACTCAAGAGTCCCGTCACTCGATTTGGCTTCGATCTGAGAACCTAAAGGAATCAGATCTTCCGGCTGATTGTAGATCAAAGTGACCCGATAGCGGAGCCGCTTGTTCTTATCTAGGGCTTTTCGAACCAGGGTCTCGTAGTAGTTTTGACCAGTGGAATGAGGATCATTGGCTTGATTGGACCAAGCCGTTTGAACGGCGATATTTTTGGGATTGCTAGTAGAGGCGTCAAAGCCTTTAAGATTGCCGATCAAGGCGTAGCCCAATAGATGACCTCTATCCACAGCATGGTCGTACTCGCCTGACAGATTATGAACCTGATGCCAACCTGCAGGTTTCCAATCGGTTAGGCCACTTCCTGTTGCATCGCGATCTCTGTACTGACGAGTCGCCTTAGTCATGATGGCATTGGCCACTGTCGGTACGGTCTTTCCATTGACTTCTTTTGTCTTGTTATCCGCATAGGGTTGACTAGCCACACTGGCATCCAGATCTGTTCGATTCCCCTTAACTACAAAGGCTCCAGCACCGTTCCATTCCAAGTCATTTCCCAATTGTGAACGGGCAGATTTCGTTAATACAGAGCTAGCTAACTCTTTACTAGGTGTTTCTTGTTGGCTACTCGTCACCACCGAAACAACCTGATCTGTCGCTT
>ERZ894199.998-NODE-998-length-10832-cov-14.273824_pt1 | contig 10832 bp, 8 predicted proteins | sample MGYA00380285_ERZ894199 | MGnify/ENA primary metagenome ERZ894199 (study PRJEB32331, sample SAMN06328447) | human gut metagenome | biome: human gut microbiome; feature: stool | host: Homo sapiens | collected 2012-01-17 ... | reverse complement strand
CGGTAATATCTTTTGGCTTGAGATTTTCTGGCAGGCGGTTGTCGGCTTTAACAATTGCGCGATACAAATTCACCAGCCCAGGGCCAGAAAGCACGCGCTCCGCCGAAACATGACCAATTTCCGCACGCAATATTTCGAGGATAATGGCCTCTTCTTCACTATTCGGCGCAAAATCAACGTGACCGCCTTCGCCTGGCAAGCTTACCCAACGCTTATCGACATGGACCAGATGCGCAACCCCAAGCCCCGTTCCGGCACCGTAAACCGCAATAGGCTTACCTTCGACCGGTTCTGCGCCACCAAACTGAATCAGATGCTCTTTTTTCAGCATCGGGATCGCCATCGATACAGCGGTAAAATCGTTAATAATTTCCAGATGGCTAAAACCGAGATTCTTTTTCATTTCGGCAATTGAGAACGCCCAGGTATGGTTGGTCATCGCCACCCAGTCACCGGTAATTGGGCAAGCGATGGCAATACAGCCGTCTTTCACCTCGACCTTATGTTCTTCAAGATAAACGCGAATGACCGCTTCGAGGCTGGGGTAATCAAGCCCTGAATAGGTCTTAGCCTGCGAGATTTCACCACTGGCAATATCACACAGAGCAAGACGTGCGTTGGTGCCGCCCACATCACCGACTAATGCATACTTTGTCATTCTTCAACTGCTCCGCTAAAGTCAAAATAATTCTTTCTCACACTGTAAATACCTGGGGGCATAACAACAACGCCGGAAAGGCAGGCTCCCTGTAAATATCGATCTGGGTCACACAATTACTTTATCGTTTCAGCACCAATTGCAGCGATGCCTTTTTGCAAGCTGGGCAAACTAAGTATCTGACCCCGCATAAGGAATAGAACATGCTCCATCCGCGAGCCAGAACCATGTTGTTATTATCGCTCCCCGCCGTGGCAATTGGGATTGCGTCCAGTCTTATTCTGATTGTGGTGATGAAAATCGCCTCGGTATTACAGAATTTGCTCTGGCAACGACTGCCGGGAACTCTGGGGATAGCCCAGGATTCACCCCTCTGGATCATCGGTGTATTAACGCTAACGGGTATTGCGGTGGGGTTGGTTATCCGTTTCAGCCAGGGTCATGCCGGACCAGACCCCGCCTGTGAACCGCTGATCGGCGCACCGGTTCCGCCCTCTGCGCTACCTGGACTTATCGTAGCATTAATTCTCGGTCTTGCTGGCGGCGTCAGCCTGGGGCCGGAACATCCGATCATGACCGTCAATATCGCCCTTGCGGTTGCCATTGGCGCTCGTCTGTTACCGCGCGTCAACCGAATGGAGTGGACTATTTTAGCCTCTGCCAGAACCATCGGCGCACTGTTTGGCACTCCTGTTGCGGCGGCGTTGATATTTTCGCAAACCTTAAATGGCAGTAGTGAAGTTCCGCTATGGGATCGTCTCTTTGCGCCGTTAATGGCGGCAGCAGCTGGTGCACTTACTACCGGATTATTTTTCCATCCTCATTTTTCACTGCCCATTGCTCATTACGGACAGATGGAAATGACCGATATTCTCAGCGGTGCAATTGTCGCGGCGATTGCCATCGCAGCAGGGATGGTCGCCGTATGGTGCTTACCACGGTTGCACGCGATGATGCATCAAATGAAAAATCCGGTGCTCGTGCTGGGTATTGGCGGATTTATTCTCGGTATTCTGGGGGTTATTGGTGGACCAGTTTCGCTGTTTAAAGGGCTGGATGAGATGCAGCAGATGGTGGCAAATCAGGCTTTCAGCACCAGCGATTACTTTTTGCTGGCGGTAATTAAACTTGCCGCCCTGGTCGTTGCTGCCGCCAGTGGCTTTCGCGGTGGGCGAATCTTCCCGGCAGTGTTTGTCGGCGTGGCATTAGGGTTGATGCTGCATGAGCACGTTCCCGCCGTACCAGCGGCAATAACCGTTTCTTGCGCTATTCTCGGCATCGTGCTGGTGGTAACACGCGATGGCTGGTTAAGTCTTTTTATGGCGGCAGTCGTTGTACCCAATACCACATTGCTACCGCTGCTCTGTATCGTCATGCTTCCGGCATGGCTGTTATTAGCAGGTAAGCCGATGATGATGGTCAATCGTCCGAAGCAACAGCCACCCCACGATAACGTTTAGCAAAAAATGCTCTCCTTTATGATTTAAGAGTTATGGCGATGATACGGGGCTTTACCTCCCCGTAATATTGCGTTAACAGGCCGCTGACGGCTTCGAGCGTGAAGGAGAATAACAATGTTCAGGTCACTGTTTCTGGCGGCCTCCCTGATGGCATTTACCCCGCTTGCAGCAAACGCAGGTGAAATCACCCTACTGCCATCAATCAAATTACAAATTGGCGATCGCGATCATTACGGTAATTACTGGGACGGTGGTCACTGGCGCGACCGTGACTACTGGCATCGCAATTATGAGTGGCGCAAAAACCGTTGGTGGCGTCATGATAATGGCTACCACCGTGGCTGGGATAAGCGTAAAGCGTATGAGCGTGGCTATCGTGAAGGCTGGCGCGATCGTGACGATCATCGCGGAAAAGGCCGGGGTCATGGGCACCGCCATTAAACGCGTCCGCCAATGGAGCACAATGCCTGATGCGACGCTAGTGCGTCTTATCAGGCCTACAAACCGGCTCTTTAACGCGTAGGGCGGATAAGGCGTTTACGCCGCATCCGCCAATAGTGCCAGATGCGACGCTCATTCAACTACAATCCCAGCGCCGTCCCCACCAACAACCAGATATTCAGCGCCACGACCAGCACCACAATCACCCAGCCTGTCTGTTTTACGCGTTTGCTGTTCACCAGATCGCCCATCAACTTGCTGTCACTGGTGAAAATCAGCAGTGGAACCAGCGCCAGAGCGATACCAAAACTTAACAGTACCTGACTCATAACCAGAATCCGTGTCGGATCTAATCCCATCAGAATGACAATAAATGACGGCAACATGGTGACTGTACGACGCACCCACAGCGGGATATGAAAGCGAATGAAGCCCTGCATCACTACCTGCCCCGCCAGCGTCCCCACCACCGTTGAAGACAGCCCCGCAGCAACCAGGCTTAATCCAAAGACCGTTGCCGCAGCGTGGCTTAACAGCGGTTGCAGCGTCAGATAAGCCTCATCAAGATCGGCAACACCAGTATGACCGGAAAAGTGGAACGCCGCCGCAGCTGTAGCCATCATCGCCAGATTGACAAAACCGGCAATAGTCATGGCGATAGCCACATCCCATTTGGTGGCGGAATAACGTTGTTGACGCGAACCGCCATGTAAATGCTGAGTGAGCGAGGAGTGCAAATAAATCACATGCGGCATAATCGTCGCCCCTAACACGCCTGCTGCCAGGAAGACCGCTTCCGAAGTAGGTAAACTCGGGATCACCATTCCTTTACCCAGCTGCGCCAGGTTAGGCTGGGAGAAAATCAACTCGACAATGTAAGCCGCGGCAACAAACAACAGTAACCCGCCAATCACTTTCTCCAGCGGTTTTTGCCCGTGACGTTGCAGCATTAAAATCAGGAAAGTCGCGATCCCCGTCAGCACCGCGCCCTGCAACAACGAAACACCAAGAATGAGTTTAAAACCGATCGCCGCACCAATAAATTCCGCCAGGTCGGTTGCCATCGCAATAATTTCTGCCTGAACCCAATAGAACCACACTACGGGACGCGGATAGTGATCGCGAATCTGCTCCGCCAGATTTTTACCGGTGGCAATCCCTAGTTTGGCAGAGAGGATCTGAATCAGCATCGCCATCAGGTTGGCCCAAACGACAACCCACAGTAGCTGATAGCCGAAGCTAGCACCCGCCTGAATATTGGTCGCAAAGTTACCGGGATCGATATAACCAATCGCCGCAATGAACGCAGGTCCCATTAATGCGAGCCTCATCTTGCGCGCCGCCCGTCCGCTGCTACTCTCAACGCGATAGTTCGTCATCTTGTGCCTCTAAAACATAGCCTTTGCTATGTTTCATGCTATGCCAAACGAGAATGATTATCAAATTCATTTAAATGGATTGTGGTGATTTCTCTGATAGACCAGGATTATGACTACGAAAAGATTGATGACTTGAATGTTATGGTTATGTTTAATGTTAGCACATTTACATAACTTTCAGCTTCCATACACAACATAGCAGAAATGTATGACAGATCACTATTTTTGAAGCCTGTCACAGGACGTCATTATAGTGTGTGTCAGATCTCGTTTTCCTTAACCATGTTACATAGAATGTGCACGGAAATTTAACCTGCCTCATATTTGGAGCAAATATGGACCGCGTCCTTCATTTTGTACTGGCACTTGCCGTTGTTGCGATTCTCGCACTGCTGGTAAGCAGCGACCGCAAAAAAATTCGTATCCGTTATGTTATTCAACTGCTTGTTATCGAAGTGTTACTGGCGTGGTTCTTCCTGAACTCCGACGTTGGTTTAGGCTTCGTGAAAGGCTTCTCCGAAATGTTCGAAAAACTGCTCGGATTTGCCAACGAAGGGACTAACTTCGTCTTTGGTAGCATGAATGATCAAGGCCTGGCATTCTTCTTCCTGAAAGTGCTGTGCCCAATCGTCTTTATCTCTGCACTGATCGGTATTCTCCAGCACATTCGCGTGTTGCCGGTGATCATCCGCGCAATTGGTTTCCTGCTCTCCAAAGTCAACGGCATGGGCAAACTGGAATCCTTTAACGCCGTCAGCTCCCTGATTCTGGGTCAGTCTGAAAACTTTATTGCCTATAAAGATATCCTCGGCAAAATCTCCCGTAATCGTATGTACACCATGGCTGCCACGGCAATGTCCACCGTGTCGATGTCCATCGTTGGTGCATACATGACCATGCTGGAACCGAAATACGTCGTTGCTGCGCTGGTACTGAACATGTTCAGCACCTTTATCGTGCTGTCGCTGATCAATCCTTACCGTGTTGATGCCAGTGAAGAAAACATCCAGATGTCCAACCTGCACGAAGGTCAGAGCTTCTTCGAAATGCTGGGTGAATACATTCTGGCAGGTTTCAAAGTTGCCATTATCGTTGCCGCGATGCTGATTGGCTTTATCGCCCTGATCGCCGCGCTGAACGCACTGTTTGCCACCGTTACTGGCTGGTTTGGCTACAGCATCTCCTTCCAGGGCATCCTGGGCTACATCTTCTATCCGATTGCATGGGTGATGGGTGTTCCTTCCAGTGAAGCACTGCAAGTGGGCAGTATCATGGCGACCAAACTGGTTTCCAACGAGTTCGTTGCGATGATGGATCTGCAGAAAATTGCTTCCACGCTCTCTCCGCGTGCTGAAGGCATCATCTCTGTGTTCCTGGTTTCCTTCGCTAACTTCTCTTCAATCGGGATTATCGCAGGTGCAGTTAAAGGCCTGAATGAAGAGCAAGGTAACGTGGTTTCTCGCTTCGGTCTGAAGCTGGTTTACGGCTCTACCCTGGTGAGTGTGCTGTCTGCGTCAATCGCAGCACTGGTGCTGTAAGACCATACATAAAAAAGCCGGGGATAATTCCCCGGTTTTTTTACGCCTGTTAATCAGCTAATGGCTGCGGGCGACCAATCAAATACCCTTGCAGATATTGCACCCCGAGCTTATGCAATAGCGCCTGCTGCTGTTGCGTCTCGACAAACTCCGCGACCACACTCAATGACTTCGCTTTCGCCAGATCGGTAATTGATCTCACAATCATCGCATCCAGCGTGTTCGTGACAATATCTTTCACAAAGACGCCATCAATTTTGATGATATCAGCCTGCAAACGCTTTAACCGTTCGTAGTTGGCATATCCGGTGCCAAAGTCATCAATCGCAATCCGGAAACCAAACTTATGCAGCTGCTCGATGTTGTACATGCTGCTTTCTGCGTTAGAAAACGCCTGCTCCTCGGTGATCTCAAGAATGACCGCCTGCGGGGAGATGTGATAACGCTTAAACAGACGAATAATCCGCCCGGCAATATTCTTTTGCAGCAGCGTGAGCGGCATTAAATTGACTGAAAAGCGCGGTCCTTTTTTGTCGCAAGGGTGTGTTGCCAGCCACTTCAACAAGGATTCCAGCACTTGCAAATCAAAACGCGCGCTAAGGTTAAACTGAGCAATAAGGGGCAGAAACTTATCCGGGGTCATAATGCCGCCGTCATATTTCAGTCGCGCGAGGATCTCATCATAACCTTCACCCTCTTTGTTGCGAATTGGCTGGGCGTAGAGCAGCAAATCACCCTGATCTAACGCCGTGCGAATGGTATTCAGCAATAGCACCTGTTTAGTGGTCTGCCCGGAAACCATCTCCTCTCTGCTATCCAGCGCCAGCACATGATGATGTGCGCAGGATTGCTCCGCCAGCCAGCTTAACTGCCCCAACAAGGGTTGCAGGGTTTCCTGATTTCCATCAAAACGCCCCCAGGCAGCACCATAGCCCATATCCAGCCCGGTATTGTTCCAGTGAATTTGCCGACTATTCAGGATGTTAACCATATGCTGGAGTCGCCCTTCCGTTTCCGGCCCGCTCAGCACTAACAGCAGTTCACTACCCGGCAATTGATACAACTTTTCGTTTTCCTGCATCAACGGCAGCAGCGTACGGCAAATTGAGCGGATACAGTGAACGCGCATCATTAAGCCGTAATGACGACTCATAAACTCAAGATTATCAATGCGCAGGCAGCAAAAACTCTTGCCCGCCTCTTGCTCCGGCGCTTGTTCCAACGCACGAAAGTTGGGTAGGAGCGTTAACGGATCTGTCAGCGCCTGCAAATGCCAGCGGCGATTAAGCCATTCACTGCGATGATAAATGCGCACCATATAGAGCAGGCAAACGCTAAAGGAAATCAGCACCGCAAGAATAAATGCCAGCGAATATTCGGTTTCCACCCCTTGCAAAAAGTTCTGGTTGTAATTCAGAAGGCAAAGCGTTGAAACAGCCCAGGTGAGATTTAAAAACGGATAGCGAAGCTTACCGACCCCGAGGGTAAAGATGATGAAGAAAACGGGTACCAGGTAACCGGCAATAAAGTCGTTTTCATAAGGTGTGCACAACAGAAGTAGCAGCACGCTTAACGCTGCCAGCCAGCTTAAGGTAAATGCGCGTTTCTCTTTGCCCAACGACGGAGCGATATCCCTGCGCCACAATATCTGCGCAAAGTGGGGACTTACAATCATGCGAGTGAGATAGTAGAAAAGCATGTTGTAAATCAGCACAGCGGTGAAAAGGCTTAGCAAATCAACGACCGTGAAAATGGCATCCGCATCGCCGAAAAAGGTGGATATCTTTAGCGGGAAATCAAAGAAGCTCCCCACAAGATACATGCTGCATTTGATGCCGATCGGCGTCACCAAACCAAGCCAGAACAGACGTTGCCAGACATATCGGCTGGTCAATCCATAACGCCAACGCGTCCCCAGCTGCCAGCGTAATATTGCGCAGGCACACAACACGACAAACGTCTGGCTACCGAGCATGACCGCAGTCTGTAAAAAAGAGAGATGAAAGTTCCACAGATTGGTGCAAAACATCCCGCATAAAACGGGAACGACACCGCGCCAGCCAAAGATAAACAAGATTGACAGCATTACGCACAGTGGCATCCACGCCAGAAAGATATAACTGGAATGGATAATGGCAAGTGGCGAAATAAAACGGGATAGCTGAATAAGTACCACGGTGAGCGTAAACGCTAGTGTGAATATCTTGATATTTTTTATCAGGTTATGCTCCACAAACATGAGTACACTACTCTCACTGATCGGGGTTTTCAGGCACACAAATAATAAGTTTATTCGCATCGCGAAGCAAACAGGGGGCCAGCCTGTTGCCGATTTTTCATCCAATGATGCTTTCACCAGGCGGCACTAACCCGGACGTAGACTGTATTACAAAAGCGGCAAAAAGCAGAGACAAAAAACCCCCGCTTTGCAGCGAGGGTTGGAAATTTGGTGGAGCTAAGCGGGATCGAACCGCTGACCTCTTGCATGCCATGCAAGCGCTCTCCCAGCTGAGCTATAGCCCCGTCACGTAAAGCTTGTCGAGTTGACGGGCGGCATCATATGAATTCCGCCCGAATGTGTCAACGGCAAATTGCAACGTGTAGTTTCAATCGCTGAAAAATCAGGCAAATGAACAATTTTGGAAAACCGCTCGCATTCAGTAGTTATTCATGTCACGGTTTCCTGTAAAGTGGTGTTATAAAATGAACTACTAATAGACCCACATACATTCAGGGAATTGTTATGTTCAAGGAGAGGATGACACCAGATGAACTTGCCAGACTGACCGGCTATAGCCGCCAGACCATTAATAAATGGGTACGCAAGGAAGGCTGGACAACGTCACCAAAACCTGGCGTCCAGGGTGGCAAAGCCCGACTGGTTCACGTCAATGAACAGGTTCGTGAATATATTCGCAATGCTGAACGTCCAGAAGGTCAGGGAGAAGCGCCTGCCCTTTCTGGTGATGCGCCGCTTGAAGTATTGCTGGTGACACTGGCGAAAGAGATGACGCCAGTTGAACAAAAACAGTTTACATCCTTGCTTCTGCGGGAAGGGATTATCGGATTGTTACAACGCTTAGGGATTCGCGATAGCAAATAATATGAAAAGATTACGCAATAAAATGACCACCGAAGAACTGGCTGAATGCCTCGGTGTGGCTAAACAAACTGTTAACCGTTGGATCAGAGAAAAAGGCTGGAAAACGGAAAAATTTCCCGGCGTGAAAGGCGGTCGTGCCAGACTTATTCTGGTCGATACGCAAGTTTGCGAGTTTATTCAGAACACGCCAGCCTTCCATAACACACCAATGTTGATGGAAGCTGAAGAGAGAATTGCTGAATACGCTCCTGGAGCACGCGCCCCGGCGTATCGACAAATCATCAACGCGATAGATAATATGACAGACATTGAGCAGGAAAAAGTCGCGCAATTTTTGTCACGTGAAGGAATTCGCAATTTCCTCGCCCGTCTCGATATTGACGAATCAGCATAAATAAAAAACGGCAGGATATTATCTCCTGCCGTTTATCTTTTTACACGCTAATTACTGCTGATTTTCGCGTTCAGCAATAAAATCCAGCGCTTTGTTGATACGCTCGATACTGCGGGTCTTACCAATTGCGTGAACGGTAACATCCAGTGCTGGAGACTGCCCCGCACCGGTTACGGCGACACGCAGCGGCATACCAACTTTACCCATACCCACTTCCAGCTCATCCGCCGTCGCCTGAATAGCGTGATGAACGTTTTCAGCGGTCCAGTCAGTAATCGCGGCCAGTTTGTCACGAACCACTTCCAGCGGCTGACGCGCTACCGGACGCAGATGTTTTTTCGCGGCGTCGGCATCGAACTCAGCAAAATCTTCGTAGAAATAACGGCAGCTCTGTGCCATCTCTTTCAGCGTCTTGCAGCGTTCGCCCAGCAGTTTCACCAGATCAGCCAGCTGCGGGCCGTTACGGGTATCGATATTTTCCTGCTCAATGTGCCACTGTAAGTGAGTAGCAACATACTCCGGCGGCAGCGCGTTAATGTAGTGATGGTTCAGCCACAGCAGCTTGTCGGTGTTGAACGCACTGGCAGATTTGCTGACGGCATTCAAAGTGAAGTATTTGATCATCTCTTCACGAGTGAAGATTTCCTGATCGCCGTGGGACCAGCCCAGACGCACCAGATAGTTCAGCAGTGCTTCTGGCAAATAACCGTCATCACGATACTGCATTACGCTGACTGCCCCGTGACGTTTGGACAGTTTTTTACCGTCATCGCCATTGATCATAGAAACGTGCGCGTAAACCGGCACCGGCGCTTTCAGGGCCTTAAGAATGTTGATCTGGCGTGGCGTGTTGTTGATATGGTCTTCGCCACGGATAACGTGGGTGATTTCCATATCCCAGTCATCGACAACCACACAGAAGTTATAGGTTGGGGAACCATCGGTACGGCGGATAATAAGATCGTCCAGTTCCTGGTTGCTGAACTCGATCGGACCACGGATCTGATCGTCAAAAACAACAGAACCTTCCTGCGGGTTAGCAAAACGTACAACACACGGTTCATCATCAGCATGATGCTCATGGCTGTGGCGGCAGCGACCGTCATAACGCGGCTTCTCACCTTTCGCCATTTGCTCTTCGCGCAGCGCTTCCAGGCGCTCTTTAGAGCAATAGCATTTATAAGCAGTGCCCTCTTCCAGCATCTGATCGATCACCGCGTTGTAGCGATCAAAACGTTTGGTCTGGTAGTACGGACCTTCATCCCACTCCAGACTCAGCCAGTTCATGCCATCCATAATGGCTTCGATAGCTTCCGGCGTGGAACGCTCAAGATCGGTGTCTTCAATACGCAGCACGAACTCACCGCCGTGGTTACGTGCAAAAAGCCAGGAGTAAAGAGCAGTACGCGCGCCGCCAACGTGCAGATAGCCTGTTGGGCTTGGCGCGAAGCGAGTTTTGATTTTCATGAAATGGCCTTACGTTTAGAAAGATGCCGACAACCGGCAAATCCTGGAAAAATTGAGTGGGCGATATTCTATCACTCCCGCCTGATTCCTCAATGTAGTTCGGGTTTCTACCTTACGCATTATTGTTTTCGTTGACAAATTGCGCAACACGGTCTGTTTTGCGATCATCTTGCTTAAATTTACGACGAACGAACAATTTCTTTAGAAAATGCGTTGACTCATTTTGAACTCTCCCTATAATGCGACTCCACACAGCGGGGGTGATTAGCTCAGCTGGGAGAGCACCTCCCTTACAAGGAGGGGGTCGGCGGTTCGATCCCGTCATCACCCACCACTCGGGTCGTTAGCTCAGTTGGTAGAGCAGTTGACTTTTAATCAATTGGTCGCAGGTT
>ERZ894199.993-NODE-993-length-10849-cov-16.364369_pt1 | contig 10849 bp, 10 predicted proteins | sample MGYA00380285_ERZ894199 | MGnify/ENA primary metagenome ERZ894199 (study PRJEB32331, sample SAMN06328447) | human gut metagenome | biome: human gut microbiome; feature: stool | host: Homo sapiens | collected 2012-01-17 ... | reverse complement strand
GGGTACCGCGGCGGGTGATAGGCAGGATCTGCTCATGCCAGATGCCCTGACACTGCCAGCGCAGGCGGGTTTCACCCCGCGGCTGACGGGCACGCAGGGTGCCTTGGATCAAAAACCAGCCCGCACGGGATAAAGAAGAATCTGGCAGCGCCAGAGGGTGCCAATGGTAATCGCTTTGCATGAGTGGATTCACTACCCGGAAGCGGGTGAAGCCCGCATCTGACTCCTGTCGAAATAAAAAACGTAGATTAGCCGATTAACTTTTTAACGCGGGTCGCCAGCCAGGAGTCGCTTTTCTGTGGACTCTCTTCTGCGGGTAAGGCATCCAGCTGCGCCTGTATTGCTGCCATTTCGGCTTTGACTTTAGGGGCCAGAGCCGCCGCCAGCAGGCAGGTTTCGTCGTTGCGATCGTGGGCTTTGAAATAGGCTTTGTGTTTGACGCGCCTGGCCGTGGCGGCGCTGCCACGCAGATGCTTACCGAGCAGGAACTCTTCCAGAGACTTAACCACATAGTGGTTAACCCGCATCTTTCCCCAGATGACTTCCTCGCTGACGCCGCTGCCATGTTTTGGATGTAAGACCAGATCGTTGCCCAGCGTATCGATATAGCGACCATAGCGCAGTTCGGCGTGATGAGGATTGTTAAAGTGAATCGCGCTGTTAGGCCTGACGATGCTCTTAAAATTCTTATTGGCATTAAACAGCTGAGGGGCACGCTGGGTGAAGCGTTCGATCACTAAACCCTCTTCAGCAAACAATTCCCCGTTTGAGCCAAAGTTCGACCAGTTCAGGGCGACAGCACTGACGGAGGGATCGCTAAACCATTTGTCCAGGCTGGCGGCAATGCTTTGTTCAGGATCGAGTGGTACCAGGAATTCGTCGGCATCAATAAAGGCCAGTAAATCGATATCTGTGCTACAAGTGCGTAAAATACGTTCGTAAGCGGGTAACTGCGGCTTTTGCCCCTCGACATCAGGAAAATCCAGCACGCTTACGATGCCCAGTTTTTCCAGCCCATCAAGAAAAGCACGCGAACCATCATTACTGCCATTATCCGCAATAATAAATCCGCTAACCCCTACGACCCTGTGGTATGCAATCCACTCAAGCAGGGCATCCATTTCGTTTTTAATAATTGCGGCGACAAATAATTTCAAAATGAATTCTCAATTAAAAAATGTGTGACAGTATTAACTGTACGCATTGCTAATAAAGAGGGGAATATCCCCTCTTTTTCAGGGCATTTCAATCTGAGCCAAAAAGATCACGGGTATAAACTTTGTCAGTGACATCAGCTAGCTCGCGAGCCATCCGGTTGCAAAGAATCACATCACTGATGGCTTTAAATTCACCGAGGTCACGAATGACCCGGGAATGAAAGAAGCTATCCTCTTTGATGGTTGGCTCAAAGACGACGACTTCGATCCCTTTGGCTTTAATCCGCTTCATGATCCCCTGGATAGCGGAGGAGCGGAAGTTATCGGAACCGGCCTTCATCACCAGACGGTGGATACCTACTACCTTAGGCTTGCGGGCAATCACGCTGTCGGCAATAAAATCCTTACGGGTGGTATTCGCATCGACGATAGCGCGGATCAGGTTGTTTGGCACCTCCTGATAGTTGGCTAACAGCTGTTTGGTGTCTTTAGGCAGACAGTAACCGCCATAGCCAAACGAAGGATTGTTATAGTGCGTGCCAATACGCGGGTCCAGACCAATGCCTTCGATAATCTGACGGCTGTCTAACTCATGCGACTGAGCGTAGGTATCCAGCTCGTTGAAATAGGCAACGCGCATGGCGAGATAGGTATTGGCAAACAGCTTGATCGCCTCGGCTTCGGTACTGCCGGTTAACAGCACCTTCACATCCTGCTTAATGGCACCTTCTTTCAGCAGATCGGCAAAACGTTGCGCACGTTCGCTGCACTCACCCACGACAATACGTGATGGATACAGGTTGTCATAAAGCGCACGCCCTTCGCGCAGGAACTCCGGGGAGAAGATCAGGTTCTCGGTGCCAAACTCCTGGCGCATGCGTTCGGTAAAACCCACCGGAATGGTGGACTTGATGACCATAACCGCATGCGGGTTAATGCTGATCACATCGCGAATGACGGCTTCGACGGTACTGGTATTGAAGTAATTCGTCTTAGGATCGTAATCAGTTGGCGTAGCGATAATGACAAACTCGGCGTCCTGATAGGCTTCGACTTTGTCCAGCGTGGCCCGCAGATTAAGAGGCTTGTTGGCTAGATAGTCTTCAAGCTCTTTGTCTGCGATGGGGGATTGGCGCAGGTTGATCTTGTCGACTTTCTCGGATACTACATCAAGGGCTACTATGTGATGGTGTTGGGCCAGTAGTACTGCATTGGAAAGACCGACATAACCGGTACCAGCGATAGTAATTTTCATATAATGATTCTTAATATTTTAACTATGAATTATTCTTAAAGAAAGTTTCTTTGTTTTCTAGGATTTTAGGATATGATAAAAATTTGTTTAGAAGAACACCTGTCCATTTCTGATATTGATTCAAGTTCATATCAGTAAGTGCAAAAAATAAAGCATTCTGGTCAATCCACCATAGGTTTGAATGTGTTGTGTTTTTATTTATCATGCTAATAAAAGAACACACTCTCTTTAGATAATCTCGCCCAGTGTTATTGTTGGGTATGTAAATCGCACCTGCAGCAATTTTTTGCCATGGTAATTCAACGTTAGGAGATATTTTTATACCTAGTAAATCAGTTGACCATTTATCATCAATAAATAAATGATCTGTATTTTTTAAGAAAAGTGTATCAATATCAAAAATAAAAACTGGAACGTTCAGTATATTCAAGGCTTCATAGGCGATATAAAATCTTTGTGATGCATAATAATCTTTCCGTTTGTTTTCTTCGCTAGTATATTCAAAATTGAAATTAATGTTTTTATTGTTTTTGTATTTTGCAACTAGTGTCTCAGTTTCTTCATCTGGATTTATAATATGATATACGAAGATTTTATTTTCATTAGTTTTACATAATGTTGAATATGAATACTCAAAATATTTATTAAAATATCCAGAATTAGATGAAAAAACAAATGCAGAATTTGCAAAAGAATCACCCTTTAGGTTAGTGGTTATTTTCCCTTTAATATCATGTTGGTTATATGAGAACCAGTTTTGATGTCTCGGTATACTATTTAAGCCTAGGCTCCAGAAGCCATGATGTTTATTGTTATAAGATGATGCATTTGAAAGAAAATACCATGCTTCTTGCGGGTTTGAATTAAAGAAAGAATTTGCAGCTGAAAAGTGTGAAAGAGCACTCAAATGCCCAAATTTTTCTAATATTTTACAGAAAGACATCGAGTCATTGATCATCAAACATGTTCGTAATGTTATATCTAATAATTTTATATGATCGTCTAATATTTTTTTGCCGGTTTCATAGATTGGTTGGTTGTCAAACCCCGCTAAAAAATCATCAATAATTTTTCTAAATTCTTTCTTTTTGAAAAGTTCCAGTGCAATATTGGAGTTGATTTCGAGTTTCATTATATATCCCAATTTGCCTTGTTGAATCCATATTTTTCCAATTCGCTTTGTGCCCATTGATTTTTCTTAAACATCAATTCAAATTCAGCACTCTTTTTATCGCTTTTACGCATGCCGTCAGTGGCTTTTTGCAATTTATGATAAACAACGGCTTGGCTAGTATATATAATTTTCATGCCAAGGAAGTGACGTAAATAGTCACACATAATTCTATCTGAACGGTAATGCCGGCCAAATTCCGCATCTAACCCACCAACCTGGTCTACAATTTCACGACGCATATAAGTACAGAAGAATGGTGCAAAGCTAATTTCTACTTGTTCGCCATCATGCATTATAGGTACTGTATGAATGTTTTTGTGATGTTGAGACAAATTAACATCGCAATCAATATTAGGATTGGCAAAAGGAACATGAGTAGTTATGGTTTTAGTTTTGGCAAACAATACTTGACGTGGAACCACGAGTCCAATTTGGGGATCTTGATAAGCAACCTGCTGCATTGCAACCAATGAATTACGGGTTAATAGGGCATCATTGTTAAGGAGAACTATATCGCTGTTTGGTTTGGCCGCCTTAATTCCTTGATTAACTGCGTAAGTAAAACCAGCGTTAAAATCGTTACTTATATAAGTGATTCCGAATTTTTTCACCGCCTTTTCAGAAAGCCAAGTGCGAACGTCATGTGCAGAAGCATTGTCGACGACAATAATATCAACTTCCTGCTTGCCGTAATATTTACGTATAGATTCCAGACAATCCTGAATATCTTCCAGTGATTCATAGTTAGGAATAACTATTGTAACATGTTGATCTAACTTTGGTTTAGGCAAAGAATATTTTGTAGGTTCACTTTGTTCAAATCGAAGTAATGCCCTACCTTTAATAAATTCACGTGTGTTGTGCTGCTCTCGGACAATGTCGATGTAGCCGTGAAGAGAATTATCATTGGTTATAGCATTGTCTGCCAGCTCATAGAAGTAGTTAGAGAGAAGAACTGGCACAGAGATAATGGTAAATTCGCTACTAATCTTAAGGATTAAATCCCAATCGACAAAGCGCTTCAGGCGCGTATCAAACATGCCACTCTTCTTAAATACGTGCTTGCTATGCATAAAGCAGTTGAGATCGATATAGTTGCGATTTTCCAATAACCCTTTATTAAAGCTGGCAAAACGAATGGCAAAAGGTTCTGGATGTTTACCACGATAAAGATATTGCCCTGAATAAGCCGCTTGTGCATGAGGGGTCTGGTGTAGCGCTGCAACCATTGCAGTCAGGTATTCCGGTTGCCATGTATTATCCGAATCCAGATAGGCTATCAGATTACCCTTTGCAGCGCGGAGGCCGATATTACGTGCTTCCGAAACGCCTGAACGGCCAGGCCCAGCTATTAAGCGCACTCGTTCATCATCAATGTTTTTAACAACTTCCGCCGTACCATCGCTGCTGCCATCATCAACAACTATTAGTTCAAAATGAGGATATGTTTGTGCCAGAACTGATGCAATAGCAGCGGGTATCGTCTCTTCGCGGTTATAAGCGGGCATAATAATACTGACTAGTTCAGTCAGATTATGTTCTGCGGAGTAAGCCATCAGTCGACGACGCAGATTTTCCATCATGGCGAAGCAACGTTTATCTTCTTCCCGGAATGGAGCATAGATCATGGGGTTAACCATGGACTCGGCTAAGAATTCTTCGAAGCTGGTAAACTTACGGTTATGTTGCCATGACGTTGCGACTTGTTTGAGAAGCAGACCACTTTTAGCATCTAGTAATTCTAATTGGTGTGTTCTCCCATCCATAAATTCTGCCGGCACACTCATGCGGAATCCATGTTTGCCTTGGTTGATCTTATTGCGGGCAAGATCATCCCGTTTTACATCTGCAACAATGTGATAGGGTTTTCCATCGATCTTTATAAGTGCAGTCCGTGGCTGATTATCTCCAATCTCAGCCAACCACCCGTATAACTCTCCACTACCACCACCTTTAAGGTTAAAATCACCGCGTATGTTTTTATTTATAGAATTTGTAGCGAGCGGTTGGGCAACCGGAACTGGGGAGACAACTTTTAATTTTGTTGGATCACAAGGATGACGGTTAAGAAGGCGTCCGATTTTCTGATAGTGCACAAAGGGATCCATACCAGATAAAACCACATCCTTATAGTTATCCAGATACCATTGTTTATCGAAATTTTGCATTTTTGGATCTCACTAAAATTAGATGGTACGGCCTTCGTTCTTACCGAAAAGGATATAATGAATAAGAGGGTTTACCCCCTCTTCAGCAACATCTGGATAACGCTCAAGGTATAAATTACCGTTGAATTTTTCGCTTGGGTTAAGACCCATTTTGTATCCAATAGACAGATAATGTTCTACAGGAGTTAGCGGAAGTTTACTAAGTTCAGGACAAATTTTTTGATACCACTCAACATCAAAAAGACCTGAATCTTTAATTAAACCTATATGTTGCTCTTTCTTTCCACCCTTTTTATTTTTATTAAGACGTTCAGAAATGATTCTGGCAGGCTTAGCTGCTTTCCATGTTAATGTATTTTTGAATTTTTCTAATGATTTTTTTACACTTTCGAGTTCAGCTTCTCTTGCCATTAATGTTCTTTCGCTCACCTCAAGTAATTTTGCAAGGTTAGCTAACTCATCAAAACGAGTAGCAAGGCTCTCTTGAGCTAGTTTATTTATATTTGTTAATTCTTTATTTTTCTTTTCAGCATCAGTCAGGGCTTTTTTTGTGAATTCTAATTGGTTATTTAAAAGGCTGTTGTTTTGCATTAATACGGATTTTTCCGTATCAATGCCAATTATTAGCTCGCCCATTTTGGCAAGTTCTTTGATTTTAACTTCGGCATCAGCATCACGCTGTTTCAGCATTTCTTGCAGTTGTCTTTTTTCAGCCATCAAATGAAATAGTTTACTTTGAGTTATTTCAAGATGAACCTGAAGTGCTGAAATACTATCAGGGATGATAGTTAGCTCAATGTCATCCGGACTGACTAAAATTTGCGGATTTGACTTGTTAACAGTTGCAGTCCTGTGCGGCTGAGTTTTCGATTTATTACTGATTTTTCTTCGCATAATCTATTCCGGGTGATGCCTCTAATTAGTTGAATCTGATGTATAATGCGGGCTTTTGAGGTTCTTTCATGGCCAGCGTTAACATTCATTGTCCTCGTTGTCAGTCTGCACAGGTCTACCGCCATGGTCAGAACCCTAAAGGCCATGACAGATTTCGCTGCCGTGACTGCCACCGCGTTTTTCAGCTCACTTACACTTATGAGGCCCGTAAGCCGGGCATTAAAGAGCTGATCACTGAAATGGCCTTCAATGGCGCCGGGGTTCGCGATACCGCCAGAACACTGAAAATTGGCATTAACACCGTCATCCGGACTTTAAAAAACTCACGCCAAAGCGAATAACGTCTTCGCCCGTTGCTCATGCTGATGTGGCGCTTATCTGCGAACTTGATGAGCAATGGAGTTTCGTTGGCAGTAAAGCCCGGCAACACTGGCTCTGGTACGCGTATAACACCAAAACAGGGGGTGTACTGGCCTACACTTTTGGTCCCCGTACCGATGAAACCTGCCGGGAACTACTGGCACTGCTTACGCCATTCGGCACTGTTGCAAATAGTCGGTGGTGATAAACTTATCATCCCCTTTTGCTGATGGAGCTGCACATGAACCCATTCAAAGGCCGGCATTTTCAGCGTGACATCATTCTGTGGGCCGTACGCTGGTACTGCAAATACGGCATCAGTTACCGTGAGCTGCAGGAGATGCTGGCTGAACGCGGAGTGAATGTCGATCACTCCACGATTTACCGCTGGGTTCAGCGTTATGCGCCTGAAATGGAAAAACGGCTGCGCTGGTACTGGCGTAACCCTTCCGATCTTTGCCCGTGGCACATGGATGAAACCTACGTGAAGGTCAATGGCCGCTGGGCGTATCTGTACCGGGCCGTCGACAGCCGGGGCCGCACTGTCGATTTTTATCTCTCCTCCCGTCGTAACAGCAAAGCTGCATACCGGTTTCTGGGTAAAATCCTCAACAACGTGAAGAAGTGGCAGATCCCACGATTCATCAACACGGATAAAGCGCCCGCCTATGGTCGCGCGCTTGCTCTGCTCAAACGCGAAGGCCGGTGCCCGTCTGACGTTGAACACCGACAGATTAAGTACCGGAACAACGTGATTGAATGCGATCATGGCAAACTGAAACGGATAATCGGCGCCACGCTGGGATTTAAATCCATGAAGACGGCTTACGCCACCATCAAAGGTATTGAGGTGATGCGTGCACTACGCAAAGGCCAGGCCTCAGCATTTTATTATGGTGATCCCCTGGGCGAAATGCGCCTGGTAAGCAGAGTTTTTGAAATGTAAGGCCTTTGAATAAGACAAAAGGCTGCCTCATCGCTAACTTTGCAACAGTGCCATTCGTCTTAGGATCGTAATCAGTCGGCGTGGCGATAATGACAAACTCGGCGTCCTGGTAGGCTTCGACTTTATCCAGCGTGGCCCGCAGATTAAGAGGCTTGTTGGCTAGATAGTCTTCAAGCTCTTTGTCTGCGATGGGGGATTGGCGTTTGTTAATTTTGTCGACTTTTTCTGAGAGGACGTCTAAAGCTAAAACTTGGTGATGCTGGGCTAATAATACGGCGTTGGAGAGGCCGACATATCCGGTACCAGTGATTGTTATTTGCATGCTGTTTAACCATTAATATGAATGAAAATGATCTACTGCATGCTTGAAATCATTTATATCAATACTCCAAGGATGTAATGACTCAGATGTCTTTGGATTTTGTGTACCCAAGAAAAATGAGAAGCTTTTACCTGTACTTGAATAAATATTAGCATGTTGGGTTGTACAGGCGAGTATAGACTCTAACTCCAATACTTTTGTATTTGGATGAGCGAACATACTATTTAACAAACCGCTTCCAGATGTACCTATTATATTTTTGGCACGCATGAAAATATTGACTTGGTCTTTAAAAGAATATAATTGAGAGTGAATTTCATTATATCCAAGTGGCTCAAGATGCTGCATGATTGCAGCTTCACTTGTTAAGTTTCTGGTGAAAATTGTTCTAGATGGTGACCATCTGCGACTGATGTATATATTTTCAGAACAATTATCCTTGGAGTATGAACTTTGCCATAAACTCTCGCAAAATGTTCTGATTCTCCTTACGTCTTGTGAGCTGAAAAATCCTTGATTATCGAATGTTTGAATGTATTTGCATCTCTCAAGTTGAAGTCCTTGTACTTCATTATGAGCAAGAATTGGCTTCACTCCAAAATCTAATAGAGAAATTGCTTGCATAGCCCACAAAGTCCTTTTAGGGATGATGAAGTAATCGAAATTTAAGTTTAGCTCTTTTGCAAGTAAAAGCTGCGGCAAACATCTAAAAATAAACGAACCATAATTGTCTGCTTCATATCCATGTATTATTAATGCTGTTCCACTTATACTTAGGCCATTCCCTTTTTTGTAATATATATTGGTTTTTTCCTCATCCAAGGAAAGTTGATAACCAGAATAACCGGGTGAATAACTCTTTAATAAATAATCTTCAGACTTAATACCGCTTAAATGAATGAATTCTCCGCTTGTTAAATCCTTTATCATGTTGCATCCGATTAATGCGGCGTTATCTAAAGAATTCAGACGTTTTTCTGAGGAATGTGCTTCAAGGTTTTGGAATATTTTTTCTAGTTTTGGCCATTCATTTGTACAACCCCTGATAAATACAGGTTTAAACCGAGAGGATACTTCTTTTTGTTCTAATTGAACAGAGTTAGTTTCCTTGGCAAGAGTAAATTTATCACACTCTAGCTCATGGCTACGACATTCTTTTTGAATTTTATCGAACTCAATTTTTGATAACATTTTCTCTTCCTGTCTTTTTTATGCTTGTTTTAGCTATTAGTTAAACCTTTATATACGCTTTGCGCATATTTATATCCAGTGGAAGCAATCTCGTTAATTTTATTTAGTGAGTTGATTGCATGTTCAGGATAATAAGTTAGTTTTACTTGCTCAAGCCTGGTCTCAAACCAAGGACCTTTATTTTTTCTTTCATTATAAAAATCATAAGCGGAAGTGATAAGTTTTAAATGTTTAGTTTTTGGTTTGAAAAAAGCACTTCCATGATAAATTCTATTTGCTAAAGTAAAAGATTGCTCTGCATCTCCATTTATGAAACTAATATACTTAAGTATAAAGTCAATGTGTTGTTTGAGTCTGTTGGATTCAAGAGTTAAGTCTTTATCACTTATTGTTGCGCCTATTTTTCTATCGTAGTTAATCATTCTTGCTGCAACGCGACCATATATTTCTAGATCGTTGGTTAATGATGTTTTTGACGAAAATACACACATTTTTAAAAATTCATCATGATCAACTAACATCCCTGAAAGTGATGTGCTGCTTTTGAAATTAATCATATTATCTAATTGATTGATAATTTCATCGCTGAATGTAACCATTTTCGCATCGGGAGCACCTGGCGCAAAGGTGAATTCCCCGAAAATTGGACCATCCGGAGAGTCGAAACAATCGATGCTCACAAAATCTGTATCTAAGCTTTTTGACAATGTGGAAACCATATTAACCATATCTGCCAAATGGTAAGGAAGCACGTGGCCGCATGACAACCATCGGTTTGTATCTATTGTATAGTCTTTATTATGTATCAATGGAATAAAGTTACCATCAAAGAAGGCTACTTTAGGAGGGGATATATTTCTGTCAATTTGAAGAATAAGTGCGATTTTACCTCTAAAAGTATAAAATTTATAATCTAAAGGTATGCTTTTGCCAAAAATATAAGATGATATAAAAGATTCAGCTATCCAATAAGAAGGGTTCCTACCTATGTCTTCGCCTATCTTGTCCAAGGATATTTTTTTCAATTTCAATAATTCTATATATTCATTTTCTTTGTATTCTTCAATGAGATAGACCCCCATGCAAGAGTGAAAATTCCCAGCTTTGATTACAAATTTATTTTCAAAGTTCTTCAGTGCCCATTCTGTAGCTTGCTTGCTTGATTCAAATGATGCACTGATAGGAGTTTTAAAATCATGTTTAGAAACGTGTTCATATGCTAAAACCTTATTGTCAAGTTCCCACGGAACATTTGGGTCTTTTCCTTCGAAACGTCTTCTAAGCATTTGTAAAAAGGTCATGAAAATAATCCTTAAATTAATTAAAAATCCCGGTGATGCTGCCAACTTACTGATTTAGTGTATGATGGTGTTTTTGAGGTG
>ERZ894199.990-NODE-990-length-10884-cov-8.452950_pt1 | contig 10884 bp, 7 predicted proteins | sample MGYA00380285_ERZ894199 | MGnify/ENA primary metagenome ERZ894199 (study PRJEB32331, sample SAMN06328447) | human gut metagenome | biome: human gut microbiome; feature: stool | host: Homo sapiens | collected 2012-01-17 ... | reverse complement strand
TTATGCTTCTTTCTTCTGTGAAAAAGCTATTGTCTGCTTTTTCTGTGAAAATTTCATGAATGTCACAAAGACAAGCATCATGATGATTCCTGCCGGAAGTGCGATCCATGCACTCTGTACGAATCCGGCAATAATATAAGTGATAAACGAAATCGCCGCGCAGCTTGCCGCATATGGAAGCTGTGTATTGACATGATTAATATGATTGCACTGTGCACCAGCAGATGCCATGATCGTTGTATCCGAAATCGGTGAACAGTGGTCACCACAAACTGCTCCGGCCATACATGCGGAGATAGCAATGATCATCATCGTCTCATTCTTTCCTTCAAATGCATGTACCACGATCGGGATCAGGATTCCGAATGTTCCCCAACTTGTACCGGTTGCAAATGCAAGAAAGCATCCCACAAGGAAGATGATTGCCGGAAGAAGATTTACCATACCTTCCGCACTTCCGGCTACAATGCCTGCTACATATTCTGCCGCTCCAAGACTGTCGGTCATAGATTTCAGCGTCCATGCAAAAACAAGAATCAGGATTGCCGGAACCATCGCCTTAAATCCGTCCGGGAGACATGCCATACACTCATCGAATTTCAGCACACGTCTTACCAGATACAGCACGATTGTGATCACAAAAGCAAAGAAGCTTCCATACACCAGTCCCTGGGAAGCATCACTTCCAGAAAATGCTTCTACAAAACCAACTCCGTCAAAGAACCCACCGGTGTAGATCATTCCGATCACACAGCAGATGATCAGTGAAATGATCGGGATCAAAAGATCCATTACTTTTCCTTTACAGTTATCCACTGTCTCTTCCTCCGCATTTGCATACGGTCTGTCCGGTGTGGTGTAAATATCACCTTTTTTCGCATTATCTTCATGAAGTTTCATCGGACCATACTCAACCTTCATCACAACCATTGCGATCATCATCAGGATGGTAAGGATTGCATAGAAGTTATATGGAATTGCACGGATAAATATTGAAAATCCATCTTCACCTTCTACAAAACCGGTAACGGCTGCTGCCCAGGATGAAATCGGTGCAATGATACATACCGGAGCTGCTGTCGCATCGATCAGATACGCCAGTTTCGCACGTGATACATTGTGCTTATCTGTGATCGGACGCATAACACTTCCAACTGTCAGGCAGTTAAAATAATCATCAATAAAAATCAGGATTCCAAGCACGATCGTTGCAAGCTGTGCCCCAACTCTTGTCTTGATGTGAATACTAGCCCAACGCCCAAATGCTGCCGAACCTCCTGCATTATTCATCATGCAGACCATAATTCCAAGAATAACCAGGAATACCAGGATTCCCATATTATAGCTATCTGTCAGTACTCCTACGATTCCATCTTCAAATATATGCAATACTGCCTTTTCAAAATGGAAATTAGACCAGAAGATTCCTCCGATCGCAATTCCGACAAACAAGGAACTATACACTTCTTTCGTGATCAGTGCAAGACCAATTGCCACAATTGGGGGTACCAGTGCCCAGAATGATGAATACATCTTTGGTACATACTCTTTTCCTCCATCTGCCGCAAATACGGTAATTGCACCGCATGCAAAGATCATGAGGCAGGTGAGTACGGCAAAGAGTAATTTTTTTCTTTTTCTCATAACTCTCTCCTTCGTTTTTTTCCAAAAAAATACCATGAACAATTTCCTCTGCGTGGATTGCTCATGGCATATATCATCTTATAAGCAGGACATCCGTATTTTCAGATCATTCAACACTTCATTTATGTCCTCTATATAACTCTAAATACAAATTACATAATTAAACTCTTATATCTTCTATATACTCCGATAGCGCTCCACTTACTGAAGTGACAGTCCGCAGCATATTCTGCTGCGTCCCAGGAAGTATATCTCGAATATAATAAGGGATGATATCTTCCTTCGGCAGTTTTCCCTTTCAGGCAGAAATGATTTCCCTTTATCTGTTGTTCTACCTTACTGATGAAACCTGCGCCTCTATCTAGTCTCATTATTCATATAATAATATTTTTATCATCTTTGATCTATTTTGTCAATACAATATGGCAAATGCATGGCAACGCAAAGCTCCCGCAGATCCTTTCGAATCTGCGGGAGTCATGATTTATACTATTCTATTGCTAATCAGATATGATTACTCCTCTACTTTGTAAAGGTCTGTCAGTTTTGACAGGTAATCGTATCTTTCCATAGCCTCTGCCTCATTCTTAGCGAAGAGTCTTGCAGCCTTTTCCGGATTAGCTCTCTTAAGAGCATTGTAACGAACTTCTCCGTCAAGGAATGCCTGGTAATCTTCTTCCTTAGGCTGTTTGCTGTCAAGAGTGAACTTGCTTCCCTTTTCAGCTGCAGGATTGAATCTGAAGTTGTTCCAGTATCCGCATTCTACTGCTAACTGTTCCTCTGTCTGAGCTTTGCTCATACCCTTCTTGATACCATGGTTGATACATGGAGCGTATGCGATGATCAGAGATGGTCCCGGATAAGCCTCAGCCTCTGCAATTGCTTTTACAGTCTGGTTGAAGTCTCCACCCATAGCAATCTGTGCAACGTATACATATCCATAGCTCATAGCCATGCTTGCAAGGTCTTTCTTCTTCGTCTCTTTTCCGCCTGCTGCGAACTGAGCTGTAGCACCAGTCTTAGTAGCCTTAGAAGACTGTCCACCTGTGTTAGAGTAAACCTCTGTATCGAATACCATGATGTTGATGTCTTCACCACTTGCTAATACGTGGTCAACTCCACCGAATCCGATATCGTAAGCCCATCCGTCACCACCGAAGATCCACTGAGATTTCTTAGCGAGGAAGTCTTTGTTCTTAACGATGTCTTTGCATGTATCGCAGTCACATCCGTCTAATGCTGCAACTAATTTATCTGTAGCATCTCCGTTTGTAATACCACATGTGAATGTATCGAGGTATTCCTGGCAAGCTGCCTTAACCTCTGCTGAAGCCTGCTCTGATGCTGCAACAGTTTCAACTTCTTCTTTCAGTCTCTTTCTGATTGCTTTCTGAGCAAGTAACATACCATATCCAAACTCTGCGTTGTCTTCGAACAGTGAGTTAGACCATGCAGGTCCCTGTCCCTTAGAGTTCATTGTGTATGGTGTAGACGGTGAAGAGTTACCCCAGATTGAAGAACATCCTGTTGCATTAGCGATGTACATTCTGTCACCAAATAACTGTGTGATCAGTTTTGCATAAGGTGTTTCTCCACAACCTGCACAAGCTCCTGAGAACTCAAGTAATGGCTGTTTGAACTGGCTTCCCTTAACTGTCTCTGGTTTGAATTTAGCAACAACTTCTGGTTTAACCTCGATCTCACGTCCGAAATCAAAGATATCCTGCTCTGCTGCATTTTCTTCCATGTTTGCCATAACAAGAGCTTTTTCACCCTTCTTACCTGGACATACATTTACACAAGATCCACATCCTGTACAGTCATATGCTGATACAGTCATAGTGAATTTCATTCCCGGCATACCGATCATATCGATTGCTTTTGTTCCTTCTGGAGCTTTTGCAAGTTCATCCTCTGTAAGTGCTACCGGACGGATAACTGCATGTGGGCAAACGTATGCACAACGGTTACACTGGATACAGTTTTCTGACTGCCATACAGGGATATCTACTGCGATACCACGTTTCTCATATGCTGCACTACCTGATGGTGTAGATCCATCTGCATAGTCAGTAAATGTAGATACTGGCAGAGTATTTCCTTCCTGAGCGTTAACCTTAGACTGGATGTTCTTAACGAATGCTACAACATCGTCTTTTCCACCCTTAACTTCTGGTGTGAATAATCCTTCGTCTTCACAAGATTTCCAAGATTCCGGAACTTCGATCTCAACTACCTGTTTAGCACCGGCATCGATAGCATCGTAGTTCATCTGTACGATCTTGTCACCTTTTCTTCCGTAAGTAGCTTTTGCAGCTTTCTTCATCAGATCGATTGCTTCTTCTTCCGGAATGATAGATGCCAGTTTGAAGAATGCTGACTGAAGGACTGTATTGATACGTCCGCCAAGTCCGATCTCTTTACCGATCTTGATACCATCAATTGTGTAGAACTTGATGTTGTGATCAGCGATGAATGCTTTTACCTGTCCTGGTAAATGTTTCTCAAGACCTTCCATGTCCCAAGAGCAGTTCAGAAGGAATGTTCCTCCGTCAACTAATTCCTGAACCATGTTGTATTTGTTTACATAAGATGGGTTGTGACATGCTACAAAGTTAGCCTTGTGGATCAGGTAAGTAGATTTGATTGGCTTCTTACCGAAACGCAGGTGAGACATTGTAACACCACCAGACTTCTTAGAGTCATAGTCGAAGTAAGCCTGTGCATACATGTCAGTATTGTCACCGATGATCTTGATAGAGTTCTTGTTAGCTCCTACAGTACCGTCAGCTCCAAGTCCCCAGAACTTACAGTTGATTGTTCCTTCTGGTGTTGTAACCAGTGGTGCACCAACTTCAAGTGAAAGATTTGTAACATCATCGTTGATACCGATTGTAAATCTTTCTTTGTCTGCGTTGTTGAATACCGCAACGATCTGTGCAGGTGTTGTATCTTTTGATCCTAATCCGTAACGTCCGCCGTTAACCGGTACTGCATCGAACTTAGATCCCTTTAATGCAGAAACAACATCCAGGAATAATGGCTCTCCCTGAGCTCCTGGTTCTTTTGTTCTGTCAAGTACATTGATGTATTTTACTGTGTCAGGAATTGCATCAATTAATGCCTGTGCACAGAATGGTCTGTAAAGACGAACCTTAACAACACCAACTTTTTCCCCAGCTGCTGTTAAGTAATCGATTGTCTCTTCGATTGTGTCACATACAGAACCCATAGCAATGATAATTTTCTCTGCATCTGCTACTCCGTAGTAGTTGAAGAGTTTGTAGTCTGTTCCGATCTTCTCGTTAACTTTATCCATGTACTCCTGTACGATAGCCGGCATAGCGTCGTAGTATGGGTTACATGCTTCTCTTGCCTGGAAGAAGATATCCGGGTTCTGAGCTGAACCTCTCTGGCATGGGTGATTTGGATTCAGTGCATGATTTCTGAATGCATCGATTGCGTCCATATCTACCAGATCTTTCAAATCTTCATAATCCCATGTCTCAATCTTCTGAATCTCGTGTGATGTACGGAATCCATCGAAGAAGTTGATAAATGGAAGTTTTCCTTTTAATGCTGCGCAGTGTGCAACTGGTGTTAAGTCCATAACTTCCTGTACGCTGGATTCGCAAAGCATTGCTGCACCAGTCTGACGACAGGCGTAAACATCAGAGTGATCTCCGAAGATATTCAGTGCGTGGCTTGCAAGCGCACGAGCGGATACGTTAAATACTCCAGGAAGCTGTTCTCCTGCTACTTTATATAAGTTAGGAATCATTAACAGAAGTCCCTGTGATGCTGTAAATGTTGTTGTCAGAGCACCAGCAGAAAGAGATCCGTGTACTGCTCCTGCAGCACCAGCTTCTGACTGCATCTCTGTTACCTGAACAGTCTGTCCAAATATGTTCTTTCTTCCTTCTGTAGCCCATTCATCTACATGTTCCGGCATAACGGATGATGGTGTAATAGGGTAAATTGCTGCAACTTCTGTATATGCATATGAAGCATGAGCTGCGGCCTGGTTACCATCCATGGTCTTCATTTTTCTTGCCATTTTCGTTGTTCCTCCTTGATAATAGTACAAATCATATATTGACGTGTATGGTTTTATTATATCTCCTGTATCATCAAAAGTCTAGCGATTCCGACTGTTATTTTGTTCATTTTTTGGTACAAATACAGATTCTCGTATCATTTTGTCGGCATATTTGCCCATAAAACCGAGAATAAATCTCAAATTCATTTGGAAAGAATATGCTTAATAAGCACATACATCACAATCGCAAATGCAAATAAATACCCAATCGCACCAATTGCCGGGATCCCGCAGATCTTCGGGCTCATATTGGTAGTGCAGATAATGCTTGAACTGATCAGCAATGCCATCACCCACAATCCCATTACCACATTCCGCACCAGACGCCTCAGTAACTGTGCCAGATCGTTGGATGCATGCAGATCCAGGTTGACTCTTGTCTGACCTTTCATCAGACCATGCAGTGCATCCGCTGCAAGTCCCGGGACTTCTACTGCTTTATGCATCGAACGGTAAAGATTCTTTCCTGCATGTTTTAATTCTTTTTTCCAATCCAGATCTTTCCACATACTCTCTGAAATATGTCTGGATGCGATCTCGATCATATTGATCTGTGGAGCAATGTCTGCAAGCACGCCTTCCATGTTAGTCAATCCTCTTGCCAGCATCGTCAGACCATGCGGCATACGGATCTTATTTTCCTTCATCACTTCCATAAGATCCATCATCACTTCTGCAACATCGATCTCTCCCATATCTAAGGACCCATACTTCGACATCAGTTCACTGATATCTTCATACAATACGCTCTGATCTGGTTTCTCTTTAAATTCACCCAGTGCCATGACTGCTTCCTGGATCATGCCGATATCATTTTCTGCAATGCCGCGGATTGCTTTTCCAATCAGTTCTTTATCCCGTTCGGTCAGTCTTCCCATCATTCCCATATCGATCCATACAATCTTGCCATCCTGGATCTTTACATTTCCCGGGTGGGGATCTGCATGGAAGAAACCGTCTTCCATCACCTGTTTGATATAATTATCGATCAGCTTGATCCCGATCTCTTCCAGATCGTATCCGCCTGCCAGAAGTTTCTCTTTATCATCGATTGCAGGCCCTTCGATGTATTCCATGACCAGCACATGCATGGTTGTATATTCCTGATATAGTTTCGGTGTTCTTACATATACGACATCCGCATTCCGTCTGGCAAACTCTTCCATATTCGATGCTTCGGTGAGAAAATTCATCTCTTCCCGTGTCACATTCCAAAGTTCATCCAGTACCTGGTCGAAGTCAGCCATTCCTTTCAGACTGATCGGCGGCATCAGCTTTACTGCCTTCCGAAGGAGTCCGATATCTCTTGCCATAATTTCATAAATGCCTGTTCGTTGAACCTTGATAACAACCTGTTCACCGCTGAGCAGTTCTGCTCTGTGGACCTGTGCAATAGATGCTGATCCCAGTGGTGTATCGGAAATAAATGCAAATATTTCATTCCACGGACAACCATATGCCTGTTCGATCACTTCTTTTACTTCCGGAAATTCCATCGGAGTTACTTCTGAACGCAGACACATCAGTTCATCACAATACCTTTTCGGTAAAATGTCTGAATGCAGTGACATAATCTGACCGATTTTAATATAAGTAGGCCCCAGATCCTCCAGTATCATCCGGAGTTTCTGAGGCGTAATTCCCCTGGTGATTCCATATTTATGAAGTACGGATGTAATCTCCTTTAACCTGGTACGGTATTCTTTGGATTCTCCCTTACTCATGAACCTGTTCCTCTTTAAATATCTTCGTTCTCAGCTGTCTCTTCCTCCGCTGCTTTCTCTGCCGCATCTTCGCATACGGATTCGTCTGCCACATCTTCTACCGTCTCTGCAGCTTCAAATTCTTCCTGTTTTTTCTCCATCTCATCAATTCTCTGTTTCAACAATGCCATCTGTTCCGGAGTCATCTTATCCAAAAGCTCATCCAGTTCTTCCGGTGAAGATGTTTTTACTTTTACATTCACTTTTTCTTTTACTGTCGACTTGATGTTATGCTTAAGTTCTTCATTCAGTGCTTTGCCCTGTTCAACAGTCAGCTCACCCTTTTTCACCATCTCATCCAGAAGTTCTTTTGATTTCTCTCCTGTGACTGCAACTGCTCCGATTCCTGCAAGTAATACTTTCTTTAATCCGCTTCCTAATTTTTCCATAGGTCGTTCTCCTTTCGATGTCTATATAGACAGGCTTTCCAAAAGCTTTGGAATAAATATGATCATCCCTGCAATTGCTGCCATGATTGCCGCGATCAGTACTGCTCCTGCTGCAGCATCTTTGGCAAGCTTTGCAAGCGGCATTCTCTCTTTCGTGACCAGATCGACCACTGCTTCCACTGCCGTATTCACCATTTCCAATGCCATGACCAGACCAAACAATGTCAGGCAGATACACCACTCTACCGGTGTAATATGAAATAGGAATCCTGCGATCACCACACAAACCATTGCCACACAATGAATCTTCATATTCCGTTCCTTCGTTACCACTGCAAATATTCCGGCAAATGCATAGCCGAAGCTTTTATACAATGGATCTTTCTTTTGTTTCTTCATTTTTGCACCTGTCCTTTGTTTTCTTACATTTTAACACATTTTGCACAAATTTACACAAACATTGTATGTATTTTGTTTTATTTTAGAAATAATACGGACTTTTAAAGAAAAGTATGACCTTTTATAAATTCTGCATCCAGCATAATTTTTCTATCAAAATAAGAGGACAAAAATAAATACAGGGATTCTGCTTCTTATACCAAAATCCCTGTATTTTATCACCATATGCTCTACAGAACTTATATTCTATTATACATTCTCTGCATTCATTCCTTTGAGAATTCTCTGATTATTCTCTTCCACATTCAGTTTTTCCGTAAATGCTTTCGTTTCTTTTACTATGACTTTGCTGAGTGCAAGCAAGGCTATCAGATTCGGGATTGCCATCAATGCATTGAAGATATCTGCGATATTCCATACTGCCGCAACCGTCATATATGGTCCGATGAATACACATATAATATAAAGCCATCTATACGCTCTTACAGCTTTCATATTCTTATTAAACAGATATTCCAGGCATCGTTCTCCGTAATAATCCCATCCAAGAATCGTTGTAAATGCAAAGAATACCAGACAAATCATCAATACAAAGGATGCCACAACCGGCGGGAACGGAAGTCCCTTCTGGAAGGCCGCTGTCGTAATTTCCACACCTTCCAGTCCCGTATTCCATGTTCCTGTAATGACAATAGAAAGTCCTGTCATCGTACAGATTACGATCGTATCAATAAATGTACCGGTCATTGACACCAGTCCCTGTCTTGCAGGTTCTTTGGTCTGTGCTGCAGCCGCTGCGATCGGTGCGCTTCCAAGTCCGGATTCATTCGAGAAGATTCCTCTGGCAATACCTTTCTGCATTGCTACGATCATACTTCCCATTGCACCACCGGCCAGTGCGCTTCCGGTAAATGCTGATTTTACAATTGTTACAATAGCTGCCGGAATTGCGGTAATATTTGTCACCATGATAATGACTGCCAATACTACATACAGAACCGCCATGAACGGAACGACGATCTCAGATACTTTTGCAATTCTCTTGATTCCACCTAATACAACCATTCCGACACATACCGTCAGTACCAGACAGGATATTACAGTTGCCCATGAATAATCATTTCCAAATAATGCTACTGTATGTGCCATGTTCGGATCAAAAAAGTTACGGACTGCAGATGAGATACCATTCACCTGTGTAAATGTACCGATTCCGAATAATCCAACTCCTGCTCCAAAGAATGCAAATATCTTTGCAAGCCATCTGAACTTTACACCCATTCCATTCTCAATATAATAGAATGGTCCGCCAAGTACATGCCCGTCTTCATCGATCGTACGGTATTTTACTGCCAGAAGACCTTCTGAATACTTTGTTGCCATTCCTAAAAATGCTGTCAGGATCATCCAGAATAACGCTCCCGGTCCACCTGCAGAAATTGCAGTTGCCACACCGACAATATTACCGGTACCGATTGTTGCCGATAATGCGGTACAAAGAGCTCCAAAGCTGGTTACTTCTCCGTGTCCATCTTCTTCATTTTTCACCATGAATTTTAACGCTTTCCCAAGATACCTTACCTGAAGAAGGCCCAAGCGCACAGTCAGAAAAATTCCTGTGACCAGAATTAAGATGATTAACGGAAGTCCCCATACGACTCCGTCAAACCATGTGATAAAAGTGTCAATACGTCCCAAAATTCCCATAATTCATTCCTCCATCCTTTTGCCTGAGAGATTTGCAGATCTGTTTTCTGCTTACACCTTCGGCGCTTTTCATTTCATTACGAAAAGACTCTCCTGAGTTTTTTATGATAACGTAATCGCATTGCAGCAAATTCGTCAAAGTAATTGTCATTATTTTGAGAATAAGTCCTCACCCAAATCGCTTTAGCACGTCTTTGCTTTAGCACGATGTAGTATAGCTTATCATGAATCTTTACATATAGCAAGATATTTTATAATTAAAAATGCAGGCAGCATTTATAAGTTATAATTATAATTCCCGTCTGCATCTGTATTTTTATTCTTTTCCGACTGCCTTTCAGAATCCGAAATCTGCATAATCTTCCGGCAAAAAACGGTGATAGATCATATGACACCCTTCGTCCTTAAAGCAGTAATAGTATTCGTCCTCATTTTCTTCCGGAAATCTTACCCAAAAGTCAAATTCTCCGTTGTGCATATCTCCCACCCTGATATCTTTTGCCTCTTTCTGAAATATCGCAAGGATATCTTCTTTTTTGATTCCGTGATTCATCATCAGCTCCACCAGCTTTTTGATGAATTCATTTTCTGCCATATGTTCATGTACATAGACACTTCCCTGTTCCGGAATATGCAGGCAGAATCTGTCTTTTTTGTGCGTCACACAGATATCTCCGAGTTTTTTCTTTACTTCTTCCGGGAACTGTTCCAGACGTGTCTGCATCTCATCCACATCATCATCCGCCTCAAAGAAATGATTAAGGGAAATCAATGGATAATACAAACGGATCTCTTCTTTCCGAAATCCAAGTTTTGCCTGTTCTTCTTTTATAATATCGATCAAATTTTTTTCCAAACGTTTAAATCCCATTTCTGTTCTACG
>ERZ894199.972-NODE-972-length-11051-cov-8.001546_pt1 | contig 11051 bp, 7 predicted proteins | sample MGYA00380285_ERZ894199 | MGnify/ENA primary metagenome ERZ894199 (study PRJEB32331, sample SAMN06328447) | human gut metagenome | biome: human gut microbiome; feature: stool | host: Homo sapiens | collected 2012-01-17 ... | reverse complement strand
CCCGCCTCGCTTCGCTCGTCTGCCCCTTCCAGAGGAAGGGGCGAGAATGATTCTTAATCGGTCATTGCCTCATACATACTTACGGAGAAACCGCCACCACATCCCCGAACCCTAAACCCTAAACCCTGAACCCTTTATCTATGCTATAATAATATGAATATGTTCGAATCGAAAGGAGGCGCGCCATGGGACCCAAAGACGTGCTGAAGGAATATTTTGGCTACGACACATTCCGCACGGTACAGGAGGATGTGATCTCTGCCATCCTTTCCGGGAAGGATGTGATGGCCATCATGCCGACAGGTGCGGGGAAGTCGATCTGCTTCCAGATCCCGGCGATGCTGCTCCCGAAAGGGACGGTCATCATTTCTCCTCTGATCTCCCTCATGAAGGATCAGGTGGAGGCGCTGACGGAGCAGGGGATCCCCGCCTCCTATGTGAACAGCACGGTCCCCTACGAGGAATCGATCGAGCGGCTGCGTGACATGTATCGCGGACGGATCAAGCTGCTCTACATGGCGCCGGAGAAGCTCGAGCCGTCGTATTTCACGCATTGTCTCTCCATGGTGCCGCTCTCGATGATCGTGGTCGATGAGGCGCACTGTGTGTCGCAGTGGGGGCATGATTTCCGCCCCTCGTATCGGAAGATCAAAAGCTTCATCGACAGCCTGCCGCAGCGTCCCATCGTGACGGCCTTCACCGCGACGGCGACGCCGCTCGTCGAGCAGGATATGAAGGAAAGCCTGGGACTTTCCGGGGCGGCTGTTTTCCGCACTGGGCTTGACCGGCCGAATCTCTCCTTCCGCGTGATGCAGGGCAAAGATCGCGAGTATTTCATCCTGCGCTATGTGAAGTCGCACCGGAAGGAGAGCGGCATCATCTACTGCGCGACCCGAAAAGCGGTGGATGAGATGTATGACAGGCTCTCTCAGGCGGGGATCACGGCAGGGCGCTACCATGCGGGCATGACGGACGAGGAACGCAGGCAGGCGCAGGATGATTTCTCCTATGACAGGACGACAGTCATGGTGGCGACGAATGCGTTCGGCATGGGGATCGACAAGAGCAATGTGCGCTATGTCATCCATTACCAGATGCCCAAGAGTCTTGAGTCATACTATCAGGAGGCGGGGCGCGCGGGACGCGATGGAGCGAAGGCGGAGTGCATCCTGCTCTACAGCGGGAAGGATGTGCATATCCAGACATACTTCATCGAGAATGGCAATCAGAGCGAGGAGCAGAAGCGGATGGATTACCAGCGCCTGAATGCGATGATCGACTATTGCCAGACGTCTTCGTGTCTTAGAAATTATGTCCTCGCCTACTTTGGGGAAAGGGTGAAGGAGCCCTGCGGGCACTGCAGCAACTGCGAGAACCGGACGGCCAAGGTCAGGATCACGGATGCGGCAGTCCTCATTTTCCGTACCGTCCTATCCCTCCGCGAGCGATACGGAGCGAGCATCGTCGCCGCTGTCCTGAAAGGAAAGAAAACAAAGGAGCTCATCGAGAAGGATCTCCTCACGGTGCCGACCTTCGGCAAGCTCTCTTTTGAGAAGCTGGGCCATATCAAGAGTGCGCTGAACGGCTTCGTCGCGGATGGCTACCTCTTCCGTGACGGACAGCCCTATCCCGTACTCAAGCTGACGGACAAAGCGAAAGAGGTCCTTGCGGGGAAGGCAGAGGTCTACGGCCTTGCCTTCGGCGCAGAGGATGCGATGAAAGAGGCCGCGGTCGAGCGGGATCTCGATCCCCGCCGCGAAAGCCGGGACGGCCTTTTCGAAGCCCTGCGCGAGCTTCGGCGGACACTGGCGGCCGAAGAGCATGTACCGCCCTTTGTCATCTTCTCGGATGCGACACTGGAAGCGATGGCACGCGAGCGCCCTGAGTCCATGGAAGCCATGGGTGCAGTGCATGGCGTCGGCGCATTCAAGCTGCAGAAATACGGCGAGCGTTTTCTGGAGATCATCCGGACCGGCGTAGAAGAGCCGGTCATCGAAGAAAAGGATCCAGATGCCCAGCTCCTGCAGCAGCTTTTCTCTGTCCGCAATGCGATCGCAGCTAAGGAAGGACTGGCTCGGAATCGCATCTTCACGGATGAGCAGCTGCAGGAAATGGCCTTCTGGCGTCCCAAGACGAAGCTGGAGCTGAAACGCATCCGCGGTATCGGCCCGAAAAAGGTCGATCGCTACGGAGAAACGATCGTGAAATGCATCTGGGGAGACAGGATTTAGGGTTCAAGGTTCAGGGTTAGCCCCTCGGGCGTGCCGTCCTTTGATTACGTGCGAAAGAGGTTCAGCGGGTTCAACAGGTTCAGAAGGTTCAACGGTGGTGGTGCGGCGCATAAAAATATGGAAGCGCCGCGGAGGTTTGAAACTAGCGGTTTTCTCGTATCGCAAACCTAATCCCTAGCCACTAATCCCTAGCTACAAGTCACTAGTCACAAGTCACTAGTCCCTAGCTACTAGTCCCCAGTCCCTAGTCACTAGTCACCAGTCACTATTTACAAACAACACAACAAAAAGGAGTCACTACCATGAGTCTTGCTGATCAGGAATATCTCAGCATCGTGAAAAACATATTGGACAAAGGTGCACTCGGCGAGAACCGCACGGGTATGCCTGCCTACAAACTGCCGCATCAGATCATGCAGTTTGATCTGGAAAAGGAATTTCCCATCCTCACCACAAAATTCGTCGCCTTCAAGACAGCTGTGAAAGAGATCCTCTGGATCTGGCAGAAGCAGTCGAATGATGTGCGCGAGCTGCAGAAGTGGAATTGCCATGTGTGGGATGAGTGGATGCGCGAGGACGGCACTATCGGGAAAGCCTACGGCTATCAGCTCGGCAAGTACCATCAGGTCGACACTCTCCTTGACATGCTGAAAAAAGACCCGGAGAGCCGCCGCATGGTGGTCGATCTCTGGAATGTGAAGGACCTTCCGGACATGGCACTCTATCCCTGCGCCTTCCTCACCATGTGGGATGTTTCGAATGACGGCCGCCTGAACTGCATGCTCGTCCAGCGCAGCGGAGATATGGGGCTCGGCGTGCCTTTCAACATGACCCAGTACGCGGCGCTCATCTGCATGATCGCGCAGGTGAGCGGTCTTCGGCCGGGGCTCTTCACGCATGTCATCAATAACGCGCACATTTACGAAAACCATGTGGAACAGCTGAAGCTCCAGCTCTCCCGCCTGCCGGAGGCTTACGCAGCGCCGAGGCTCGTCCTGAATCCGGATGTGAAGGATTTCTATGACTTCAAGCCTGAAGACATCCAGCTGGAAAATTACCGTCACCATGACAAGATCGCGATGGAGGTGTCCGTATGAGCCTTTCTATCATTGTTGCCCGTGCCAGAAACGGTGTCATCGGCAAGGATAACCGTCTCATCTGGCACCTTTCCGATGACCTGAAGCGGTTCAAGACTCTCACCATGGGTCATCCTATCGTCATGGGGCGAAAGACCTTCGAGAGCCTGCCCAAGGTCCTGCCCGGCCGTGTCCATTATGTGTTGACAGGAAATCCGGACTACAAAGCGCCGGAGGGCGTCCTTCTCTTCCACGATGTCAAGAAGCTGCTTGCAGCGCTGCCCGCAGGAGAGAGCTTCGTGATCGGCGGCGAGCATATGTACCGCGAGCTTCTGCCCTATGCAGACACGATGTACATCACAGAGATCGAGGAAGATTTCGAGGGCGATGCGTACTTCCCGGATTTCGATCCTTTCCGCTGGAAGCTGGAAGAGAGCATAGAGGGAGAGGGAAAGCTCCCGCATCGCTTCTGTACATATCGCAAGGTGACTGGTGACTAGTGACTAGGGATTAGGGATTAGGAATTAGGAATTAGGAATTAGGAATTAGGGATTCCCTTGTTCTGCCGGCACTGCCTCTTCCTTTGGAAGGGACAGACGAGCGAAGCGAGTCGAAGTTGGGGCGCAGACGTGCGAACATTGCCAGTCTGCCAATCTCCGGCGCTTTGCCTCCTCTCTTTCCGGCAGAAGGAGAGCGTCCCAATAACAAACAACCATCAACGAAAGCGTCATGCAAGAGCATGACGCTTTTTGCATGCCTAAATTTAAGACTAAGCACATATGATTTTTGCCGTCAGCCTAACCTATATTAGACAATCTAACAAATAATCATATTGCTCATCTAATAAAAATATTTCGGGCTATTGACTAATTTTAAAATGGGGAACTATAATATTGGCGAAAGTGAAGAAATGAAGAGTTGCATTTCAGAAAGGAGGATGCCTATGATGCCTCTGGTATTTGCCAAGGCAGGAGACACCGTGACGATCACGCGGATCTCCGGGAAAGATGAGATCCGCCAGCATTTGGCAGATCTGGGATTCGTCGTCGAGGCGAAGGTACTCATTATCAGCCAGATGGGAGGCAACTTGATCGTACAGGTGAAAGGCAGCCGTGTCGCGCTCGATCGCTCCATGGCAGAGCGGATATTCTTTTAACGGTGAGCCTTTCTCACCATCCGCCGGTCACAGCGGATCACTTATCCCGTATCAAAACGAAAGGACGAAACCAATGACACTCAAAGAAGTGGCTGTCGGAAGCACAGCCAAAGTCAAGAAAATCACCGGCGCAGGCCCGCTGCGTCGCCGCATCATGGATATGGGCATCACGAAGGGCGTCGATGTCTATGTCCGCAAGGTCGCTCCTCTGGGAGATCCCATTGAGCTCACCGTCCGCGGCTATGAGCTCTCCATCCGTAAGGATGAGGCCGAAGCGATCGAAGTAGAATAAAATGAGAAATTAGGAATGGTGGTGCGGCGCATAAAAAATTGAAGCGCCGCGGAGTTTTGATAGCGCTTCGCGCCTTTGTCATTTCGAGCGTAGTCGAGAAATCTCTATGGCACAACGCTCATTGCCTGATGTGAGACAGCGCCAATACATCGTTTTACCTCGGCACATACACACTGATTCCCGCAGGGCAGTAGAGATCCCTCGGCTGCGCTCGGGATGACGATGCCGGAGATTCCAAGTCACCAGTTACTCCTAATCCCTAGCTACTCACCCCTGCTTTCAAACTTCAGGGTTCAAGGTGAGTGCTGACGCATTTCCAAAAACTCGCGGCGCTTTCTAAATTTCCGCGCCGCCACCATAACCCCGAACCCTGAAACCACTAACCAGAACCAATCTCACCCAAATATAGAAGAAGGAGAACAGCAAAAACATGTCTATACGAATCGCCCTGGCGGGCAACCCGAACTGCGGGAAGACGACATTATTCAATGAACTGACGGGCAGCTCCCAGTACGTAGGGAACTGGCCCGGTGTCACAGTCGAAAAGAAGGACGGCATCCTCAAGGGACACAAAGACGTCATCATCCAGGATCTGCCGGGGATCTATTCCCTTTCTCCGTACACGCTCGAAGAAAAAGTCGCCAGAAACTATCTGGTGAACGAACAGCCGGACGTCATCCTGAATATCATCGATGGCACGAATCTGGAACGCAACCTGTACCTTACGACACAGCTGGTGGAGATCGGTCTGCCGATGATCGTGGCCATCAATATGATGGACCTTGTCAAAAAGAATGGCGACATCATTGATTTCGACAAACTCTCCTCCGAGCTGGGCTGCCCGGTCGTAGAGATCTCTGCGCTGCAGGGCAAGGGTTGCCGGGAAGCGGCTGAAAAGGCGATGGAACTCGCTATGAATAAGAAACCGCTTCGCCTGTCGTCTGTCTTCACCGGCAGCGTCGAGCATGCCATCGCACACATCGAAGAATCGATCTCCGATAAAGTCGAAAACCAGTTCGTTCGCTGGTACGCCATCAAAGTATTCGAAAGAGACCAGGATGCGACGGGAGCTCTGCAGCTGGATCCGAAGCTGATGTCTCATCTGGAAGGCCATATCAAGGACTGCGAAGACGAGCTCGATGATGATGCCGAGTCCATCATCATCAACCAGCGCTATGGCTACATTTCCAAGATCATAGACAGTGTCATGAAGAAAAAGAAACAGGGCGTCTCCATGACGACCTCGGATAAGATCGACCATATCGTCACGAACCGCATCCTTGCGCTTCCGATCTTCTTCCTCATCATGACGCTTGTCTATTTCATCTCTGTCACCACCGTCGGCGGCTGGGCGACAGACTGGGTGAATGATACCTTCTTTGGGGAGATCGTGAATGACGCAGCGACTGGCTTCATGGAGTCCATCGAAGCGCCGGACTGGATGTCTAGCCTCGTCGTAGACGGCATCATCGGCGGTGTCGGCACCGTTCTCGGCTTTGTGCCGCAGATTCTCCTCATTTTCTTCTTCCTCTCCCTTCTGGAAGACTCCGGCTACATGGCGCGCGTGGCCTTCATCATGGACCGCATTTTCCGTAAATTCGGTCTCTCCGGCAAGTCTTTCATCCCGATCCTTGTCGGCAGCGGCTGCGGTGTACCGGGTGTCATGGCGACCCGCACCATCGAAGACCTGCGTGACCGCCGCATGACCATCATGCTCTGCACCTTCATCCCATGCTCGGCAAAGGCGGTCATCATTTCCATGATCACTTCCGTATTCTTCCCAGACTCCATCCTGATGGCGCCGGCCATGTACTTCCTTGGTATCGCGGTCATCATCCTCGCAGGCATCGCTCTCAAAAAGACAGGTGCTTTTGCGGGTGATCCGGCTCCTTTCGTCATGGAGCTTCCGGCTTACCACTTCCCGTCCATGAAGGGTGTCCTCATCCATATGTGGGAAAGAGCGCGCGGCTTCATCATTAAAGCCGGCACCATCATCTTTGCAGCCTGCGTCATCATCTGGTTCTTCTCCGCATTCAATGCAGGTCTTGAAATGGTAGAAGACATCGAAGACTCCATGATGGCTGCCTTCGGTCATGCGATCTCCTGGATCTTTGCTCCACTCGGCCTCGGCGACTGGAAGGGCGCTGTCGCTGTCATCTCCGCAGAAATGGCGAAGGAAAATGCAATGAGTACCCTGGCTGTCCTGAATGGCGTCGCAGCAGAAGCCGAAGACGAAGAGATCATGGCCGGCATTGCGACTATGTTCACCCCGATCGCTGCCTTCTCCTACATGATACTGAACCTCTTTGACCCGCCATGCGTCGTCGCTATGGCTACCATCGCCAGAGAAATGGGCGACCGCAAATGGGCGGCTATCGCTATCGGCTTCCAGGTCGTGCTCGGCTATGCCATGGCTTTCGTAGCTTACCATCTGGGCAGCTGGCTCTTCTACGGCGCTGCCTTCGGTCTCTCTCAGGGCATCGCCATCGTCCTCTGCCTCCTTGCTCTCTACTTCATCTGCCGTCCGGCTCCGAAAGAAAAACCAGCGGTTGAAGGCGCTGGTGCGCAGGCGTAAGACTGGGCTGACAGGCTCGCCATCCTGCGCATAAGCGAAGGATCTCGGCGAAGGCGCCCTCCCATTGGATCCGCAGCCAAATAGTAAAACTCATCGCTTTCGTTATTGTGAAATATGAGCAAGCTCATAAAAAGGAGATAACCATGAATCCCGCTGTCTATGCTGTGGTGGCGGTGATCGCCATCCTCTTCGTTTTTGCCTGCCGTCACATCTATCATGCCACCATCGGCGGCGGTGGATGCTGCGGCGGGGGCGGAGACTGCCCCGCCTGCCGCGAAAGGAAAATGAAACTTCACGGCGGACTCAAGAAATAAAAAAGGGAATCGCGAAAGCGATTCCTTTTTTTGTGGCTAGTGACTGGTGACTTGAAGGCTGCTTTTGGGCATTACCCGCATCGGGAAAGAGGGGCCGCGCCAGCGGCGCTCGGATACTCTCGTAAATCGTCTGCTTGAAACGCATTTCCCCACTCCCTTTCATACCGCCACTGCCCTATCCGCCCCTTCGGGGCACCTTCCCCTCGAGGGGAAGGCTGGCGATACGAGCATAGCAGCATCTCAAAAGATCTTCGGGCATCGCCCCATATATATTTGCGGCGAAGCCGCCACCACAACCCTGAACCCTGAACCCTGAACCCTGAACCTCGAACTTTCTATTGTCTTTCTCTTCCCTGCCGTTTATAATACTTACATGATAATCATTCTCTAAAGGAGGCTTTACGATGAAAGAAACATATAGCAGAACCAAGTCTGTATGGCAGCGCATGGACGCTGATGAACGTCAGGCTGTCATGGACTATGGCGAAAAGTACAAGGCATTCCTGGACGTCGCACGCACAGAGCGTCTGGCAGCCGATGAGATCATCCGTCAGGCAGAGGCCGCCGGTTTCAAGCCGGTCTATGATATGGACTCCCTCAAGCCGGGCGACAAGGTGTACTGGAACCAGAAGGGCAAGTCTGTGATCCTGGCTGTCATCGGGGAAGAACCGGTGCATGCAGGCATCAAGATCGTCGGTTCCCACATCGACTCTCCGCGCCTCGACCTCAAGGCCAATCCGGTGCATGAGCAGGATGGCATCGTATATTTCCGCACACACTACTATGGCGGCATCAAGAAGTACCAGTGGACCTGCATCCCGCTCGCACTGATCGGTGTCGTATACACGAAGGATGGCAAGAAGGTCGATATCAATATCGGTCTCAAGGATGACGATCCGATCTTCTACGTATCCGACCTTTTGATTCACATGGCGCAGGACCAGATGAAGAAAACGCTCGCAGAAGGCATCACGGGTGAACAGCTCCAGGCCATCGCAGGCACGAATGCCGAAGAAGATCTGAAGCCGAAGGAAGTCTTCATGAAGATGCTGAAGGATACCTACGGCATCGAAGAGGAAGACTTTGCCGCTGCGGAGCTTGAGCTCGTCCCGGCGACCAAGAGCCGTGACGTTGGCTTCGACCGCTCCCTCATCGCCTCCTATGGACAGGATGACCGTGTCTGCTCCTATGCGAACCTCGAAGCGATCCTTCAGGCTAAACCGGGTGTCAAGACCCAGGCGGCACTCCTGACCGATAAAGAGGAGATCGGCTCCTACGGCAATACGGGCATGGAGTCCTCTTATTTCGTCAAATTCGTCATGAAGCTCCTCGCGCTGCAGGGGAAGAATACCATCCTTGATTTCTATGAGACCATGGAAAACAGTGAAATGCTCTCCGCTGACGTGAACTCCTGCATGGATCCGATGTTTGCAGAGGTCTCTGAAAAGGACAATGCTTCCTTCCTTGGCTACGGCATCAATCTCACCAAGTATGGCGGCGCTCGCGGCAAGTCCGGCAGCAATGATGCGAATGCGGAATTCCTGCAGAAGATCCGCACCATTTTCAATGAAGCCGGTGTCTGCTGGCAGATCGGCGAGCTCGGCAAGGTCGATCAGGGCGGCGGCGGCACCATCGCCTTCATGATGGCGGACTGGGGCGCAGAAGTGGTAGACTGCGGCACCGCTATGCTCTCCATGCATGCGCCGTATGATCTCCTCTCCAAGGCAGATGCCTACGAGACCTACCTCGCGTACAAAGCGTTCTTTGAAAGTAAATAAAATGTGAAAACGTGAAAAGCGCCAAGCTCAGATGGAGCATGGCGCTTTTTGATTGGGCTCGGGGTTCAGGGGAGAAATAGGAATGAGAAATGGTGATGCGGTGCATAAAAATCAAAAGCGCCGCGAAGTATATAGTGCGGCGAAGGCGCCGCACCACCCCGTTGAACCCTGAAGTTTGAAAGCAGGGATGAGTAGCTAGGGATTAGTGGTTAGGGATTAGGGGTGCCGAGTGACTTGTAACTTGAATGCTGCCTTCAGGCATCGCCCCATATATATTCGCGGCGGAGCCGCCACCACAACCTCGAACCCTGAACCTCGAACCCTGAACCTCGAACCCTGAACCTCGAACCCTGAACCCTGAACCCTGAACCCTGAACCCTGAACCCTAAACCCTGAACCCTGAACCTCGAACCCAGAACCCAGAACCTTGAACCCTGAACCCATTCTCTGCTATACTGTACCAATACGGCTTTTCGGGAAGGACCCGAAATGGAAGGATAGGAGGAAATCATGAGTCAAGAGAAAGACGTCCGCCTGGAGGATGTGGCGGAAAGCAAGGTCGAGCTGGATGACAAAGCCCGGAAGATGCTGGAGGACAAGGACGCAGACTCCCGCATGCGTATTTATGAAGGACCGTTGGGGAAGGCCATCATCGTGCTTCTCTGCGTGTGGACGGCGTTCCAGCTGTATTTCACGACCATCGGTGCGATCAGCGCGATCAATCTGCGTGCGATCCACTGTATTTTCTTACTGCTGTTTACCTTTTTGTTATTTCCTACGTATAAGAAGGAGAAGCGCAGAAGGAAGCTGCCGCCGATCTGGGACTGGGTTTTCATTCTGGGCTCCATCGGCTCTTTCACGTACCTGATCTTGAATTACACGCGCATTGCACAGACCGGCGGCCGTATCTCTGATATGGAGGTCGGCATCGCCCTCGTCGCGATCGTCTGCGTCTTTGAAGCGGCGCGCCGCGCATCCGGCAATCTTGCGATTCTCGCGGCAGTCTTTCTGGCGTACAACTGGTTTGGCGCATACCTGCCGGGCTATTTCGGACACAATGGCTTCACGCTGAAGCGCGTGCTCATCACCCAGTTCTGGGGGACGCAGGGCGTGCTCGGCACCGGTATCGGCGTATCGGCGACCTATATTTTCCTTTTCGTCGTCTTCGGCGCTTTCTTAAAGCACAGCGGCTTCTCGAAATTCATCAATGATTTCTCTCTGACGCTTGTCGGCCGTACATCCGGCGGCCCGGCGAAGGTGGCGGTCATCGCCTCCGGTCTCATGGGCATGATCAATGGCTCGGCCATCGCCAATGTCGCGACGACCGGTACCATCACCATTCCGCTCATGAAGCGCACGGGCTACAAGAAGGAATTTGCCGGCGCTGTCGAAGCCGTGGCATCGACAGGTGGTCAGTTCACCCCGCCGATCATGGGCGCGGTCGGCTTCGTCATGGCGGAATTTCTGAATCTGTCTTACACTTATGTGGCACTCGCCTCCATCACACCGGCGCTCCTCTACTACGTCGGGCTGCTGCTCGCGGTCCACTTCGAGGCGAAACGTCTCGGACTCTCCGGCATCGCCAAGGAGAATATCCCGAATGCGATGGTCGTCATCAAGGAGCAGGGG
>ERZ894199.970-NODE-970-length-11058-cov-14.320912_pt1 | contig 11058 bp, 9 predicted proteins | sample MGYA00380285_ERZ894199 | MGnify/ENA primary metagenome ERZ894199 (study PRJEB32331, sample SAMN06328447) | human gut metagenome | biome: human gut microbiome; feature: stool | host: Homo sapiens | collected 2012-01-17 ... | reverse complement strand
AAGTATCGTCCCGACGTAATCCACTACGACTACGACCGCCGGAAGGCCCGTTTCTTCGACAGTACCCCCGGCGAGTTCTTCATCTTCTTCCCTAGAGACTGGCACATCGCCAAGGTGGCAAATGACACCAGCGACCAGGCGATACGCGTCATCGTGGTGAAGGTGGATTATGTGGAATAATCCTCTATTTGCTAACCACCATTTTCTTGCCCTTCACGATGTAAACACCGGCTGGCAAAAATTGTAGCTTCTTGTCATAACCCACATGCATACCTTGCAGATTGTAGACATGCCCTGAAGTTCCCCTTTGCATGACCACACCTTTGATGTCCGTGTTTTCTTTCTCCACGATTTTTTGGAATGCAGACCAACCATATGCGCTCCGATATAAGGCGGCACTACCTATAGGTACATACAAGGTGCAACTTCCTAAATCGACTCCATCAAACTCAGGGATGGCAGACTCAGCTCTCGCCATTCCTCGACTTTTGCCAACGGCTGCATCCGAGGCAAGAGTCGGCGGAATAGGATTCTGCAAAGAAAGTTCCTCCAGCTTGACGCAACCAGCAAAGGCCTTTTCGCCTATCTTGGAGACAGAGGAAGGTATAGTTACCGACGTAACTTGCTGGTTACCCTTAAAGGCATAGTCTGCTATCACGGTGACAGGATATTTAGTGCCATCATCCAACACGAGCGTGTCTGGAACAACATAGTATCCCTCCACATCGGTTCCCGAGCAGAAGGAGGCCGTCTGGGTAGAATCCACTGGCGTGATGCCTGCGGCACCTTGCTCCCAGTATTCCTCGATGCTCTTGAACCCACTCAACTCCTGGTTCTTCTGGTATATCTCCTTATATCCCTTAGGCACGAGCAACTTCGCCTGCGACAAGTCCACCTGTGCCAGCATCTCGTTAGTATTAGGTATCTGTCTCCAAGCCACCTTGAGGGTATTCAGCTTTTGGCATGCGTTGAAGACCACAGAACCGAAAGAGGTCAAGGAAGAAGGTAACGAGATATATCGCAACGAGCATCCCTGGAAGGCACACTGGGCAAGATAAGAGAATCCGTCGGGCAGCGAGATACTCTCAAGTCCCGATCCATTGAAGCCCCATCCACCGATACTCTTGAGCCGTGATTTCTGCGGAATGTTGATGTTCCTCAGACTTGACTGGCTAAATGCTCCATAGCCTATCTCCTCTACGCTGGCAGGTATGCTCACTTCCTCCAAGTTACGACACTCGGTGAAGGCGTTCTTGCCTATAGCCACCACTTGGTAGCTATTGCCGTCGCTAGCCGTCACCATCTCTGGAATCACCACATAACCTGCATACGAGTCATACTTGCTGTTCTTATAGGTCACGGTAGCAGTCTTCTTGTCGGCATTCAACTGATAGTAGATGCCATTTATCTCGACCGCACCTTCCTCGATGTCATCATAGATATGATTATTCTCCATGCTGAGTATTCCGCCAGAGACACTGACGTCTATAAAGCTTTGTCTTTTGTCGCCAAATATCACCTTGCGCCAATCGTTTCTTCCCTTGATGCTAACCACAGGATACATCTTGTAAGTTCCGTTGGCTAGTTTCTTATCGAAGGTCACAATGTTTGGTTCCTGTGGCGTAGTCCATATACCTACCGAAAGATTACCATTTATAGGGGCATACTCCACCTTCCCGTCAGAGGTATTCTCGAAGGCGAAGGCGAAGTCGTACTGGAAATGGGCAAAAGTGCTGATGCCTATGCCTATCGAAACTTTATGCCCCTCAACGCACATGAAATCCAGAGAGGAGGAAGCCACGAAGTCGCCCTTTCCACCCTGGTTTTTCTGAATGCCATATATCACATCAGGATTCACGTCGTATCCTGTGGCGGAAATCAGGAAATATCCATTGACATATCCATTCCATCCGAAATTAATGTGATAATAGCCCTCTTGGTTGAAGCCGTCGCATAAGAATTCATGGGCATCACCCTCGCCCTTCGAGTTGCCACCTCCTAGCATGACCGGCCTGCCTTGGCGCAACTCGTTCTGAATCGTGCCCTCATAATACTCGGCCGAGCATTCATTTCGGTCTAACATGTTTATGCTCAGGTCATAATCGAAATAGTCTATCAGCGACTGGGCTGCGGAGCCGGAGCTGGCTCCCGTGCCTCCGTCAGCATAACTGGCACCGTTGGCTATGCCACAGTCTGCCATCAGCTTGGCGACAGCCATCTTCGAATCTTCGCTGATGCTTTCGTCACCATATTCATACTGAGGCTGCATCAAGTCCCATCGATAGGTTGACTTGCTGAAATCAGCCGACAAAGTCTGTCCGTTCCATTCATAAGACGCAGTTCCCCGGCCTTGCTTGGGCCACTTATGATAAGCCATGATTTGTGCCATGGCGGTCTGCACACAACCCGTCACATAATTACCTCCCTGATCGTCCTTTGGGCACAGAAGGTTGTAAGGCCAACCTTGTCCCCAAGCGATATCCCCCAGTAGTGGATCCACTGGGTCTTGGTAGGTAATGGTTGTGCCGCCCTGGCTTCCATCCGCCGACTTAAGCAGGCTGATACCTTGCGCATACCTATCGAGGAAAGCCTTGATGTAAGCAGGACTGGAACTATAATCCAGGCTGCCTCTCTCCGAATAGCCCAACACGTTTTGTCGGGTGCGCTCATCGGCCGAAACGATGACAAAGCCATCGTTCTTGCCTCTATTGAAGATATAGAAGCAATTTTTGTCACCGACCCTAGCCGTATAGTTGTTGACCAGGTTTTCATTCTGTACCATTTTTTCCCCTCTCATACTTCTTGCAGCATTACTTTTGAAAAAAGATGCGGCAATACGCTTAGCTCTGGCTTCATCTATGCTTTGGGCTGTTGCCGAAAGCAAGAACGATAGCAGGAGCAAGAATGATAAAGTAAATCTCTTGTTCATAATTCTACACTATTAAAGTTCTTAAAATTGTTCTGTGGCAAAGGTAGCGATTTGTTTCCAATGGTGGCGAGCACGGTTTTAGCGATGCGTTCGTCTTCCATCAGGAATTTGAACACAGAATCGTATATCGGAAGACTACTAAATACCAACTTCCTTAACGGATACCACGGAGCAATCATTCACTTGCAACAACACCTGCATGTCATCAGCTCCTTCCTGGTCAAGTCCTTTCATAAGGCAGGTTGGGCATGACGACACCTGACGCCTGGCTAGTTCCTCGCTATAACCACTTATACGACTCAACTGAGCGACTAAAGCCTCAGCATCGTTCACTTGCTCCAAGACCACAGAGTAATTGCCCAAATTGAAATTCGGGTATCCCATTTCCATGGTGATGTTCTGTACAGACCTGCTGGACTCCTCTTTCTCCCGATGCTTGTCGAAAATGCGCAAGCAGAACTTGACGACATACCACAGGACGACAAATACCAAGACCACCATGCCTATCATACACCCCACTGCCTGAACAGCGATGTTACCAGAGCCCCACCCTCTAAAGCAAGACCCTACAAATCCTTTTCCACTAAATATTCCCATAACTACTCTATTTTTTATGATTAATAATGAATAATCCTCCTTGCTAATCTACCCGATGAAGGTTTTCAAATCCACTCTTGGCATAGATATGTCCATCACTACCCTTATAATAGGTACGCTGTGCCAAAACAGAAAGGGCGATGATACCGGCTATGACCATCAGCACCTGAAGGATAATCTTCAGAAGCACGATGATAACTCCCCAGGCTGCTATCAAAAGTCCGACGAGATAAATAACGGAAAAGATGGTGACTATCAAGCCCTTGCCTGCGCCCAGCGCCTCGGCATTCTTCTTGACAGAGATGGCGATACCCGAAACCAAAGTACCCACGAAAAGGATGAACATGATGGCGTCGCTTACCATCCCTTGCCATCCAAGCCATAACTGCACGATCATGGCATAGGCTATCAACACCGGTAAGCAGGCGGCAAGACTCACCATAGCAGGCTTAAGACTAAGCTTCCCCTTCTCCTCTGCAGGAACATCAGCGAAGACCAAGGTCTCAAACATCTTAAATGTATAGAACTGCAAAGCCACTACTGCGCCAAATGGGATTACCCGGAATAAAGAGCCAAAGAACCCATAACGGTCGTTGTCGCACCACCAAAACATATCTCCACCAAGAACCTTGTAGCCTACCACTTCTATGATGGATATGAGAAGCATGCAAACCGGTATAACCTTCAGCGCCAAAGGAACAGCCGGAGAACTCTTGCGAGCCACGAAGAAAGTGGCCAGAATCATACCCATCAATATAAGTACCAGCACAGCAGGCGTATAGGTGGCATAGAAATGACCCAGGGCGGAGTGTTTCTTCACCGTGTCCTCGCTCAATGGATTGACCGTGCCCTCAGGATTGTCGGCGCTGAACTTCAGATCTCCCATATACGCCATATAGGATGCGCCATCCTTCTTGAATGCCACATAATATCCGTTGGCCTTTCCGCACGACTCGATTTCCATCCCCTTCGGAAATTTCACACTTTGGATAGGCTCGCTTATCTTCCAAAGCGAATCGGGCTTCGAGGCTACCATACACTCGATGGAATCTCCCCAAAGAGGATCCAGTTCAAACTTTTGAGCCGAGATAGACAGACAGCTCAATAACGCGATGAAGAAAAAAGCTAAACGATGTTTCATGATAGTTTGTGATAATTAAATGATAAACTAGGGAAATAGTAGCAATATAAATTGCCATACGTTTGCAAAGTTAGCCTTTTTTTCTGTACCAAGGGGAGTTTTCGGTAAAAAAAAAGTTTCATTGCGTAAAAACATGATGATTTTTACGCAATGAAATTTCTACGAAGCCGAGAAAATGCAGTTTTTCTTGCTAAGGTATTCCTTACCCCATTTCCTCCTTCACTTCCACTACCACTTCGCCCTTACGAGCAATGACCTTCTTGATGCGGTCGTAGAGTTGGAGGAAGGTATCCTGGCTGTGGATGACGAAACCGGGAGGACAGGCCTCGCCCACCAAGATGCCGCCCTGACGAAGCGTGAAGGGACCATTGCCCGGCTGAAACATCGGACACTTCACAGCATGAAGGGCCGAGAGATGCCCCCGCTCGTGATGCTTGCGCTCTTCGGCACAGGATTGACAGGCGCTGGATTGACAGGCGCTGGATTCACACGAACAGGATTGACACGAACAGGATTCACTGGAACAAGACAATGGAGCCTCATCAGAAGGAGACGAAATTTCCGACTGCAGACGATGCAGGAACAGCATCTTGCGATGATGGAACGAACACTTGGCTATCTCCACCCGATACTCACCAGGAGCCAGGTTGCCACCCTCACGCTCCACGGTATCGCAGATGCGCTCATGGTCGATGAGACCACCCTTGCGATCTAATATCTCTTGAAACAAGCGACCGATTACGGCGCCACGAACTGTACGGAAACGACTTAATATTAACTTCATATTTTCTTGATTATTAAATGGTTAAACTTATCTATCAATATCTACTGATGCCTAGGAAGAGAAGGCTGGCCGTCACAGAATGCAAGACCTTGCACTTTACTAAAAGTGACAGTTGACCAGTTGACCTTTTCCATCCCATGGCAAATAGCTACCCGAGCGTCTGGAGATAGTAATCCGAGAAATCCTTGCAGCCCTCGGGCAACTGATGCCTCACGAGCTGCGGCAGGCGCTCTTTCAACTCCAGATAGAGACGCTCGCCCGGCTCGTCCTGGTCGGGACAGATGTGGAGGTTGAGGCTACGCAGGGGCTCGATGTCGTCGGGCTTGAGAAGCGTGGCCGATGGAACGGCGATAGCCTTGCGACCGGTGCTCATCATCGCCCAGCAGTCGGTACAACCTTCGGTGATGAAGAGGGGCTCATCGGCTTGGAGCCAGCGCAGGATGGGCAGGTTGTAGATGTGACATTGCGAGCCCCGCGGGAACTTGAACCTCGACACACTCTTCGCCTTGGCACCCTGCTTGCCTCCCCTGCCCTCGCCGTCGGTACCCAGGTAGCGGCTCTGCACCGTCTGCAGCCGTCCGTCGGCATCATAATAGGGTATGAGGAGCGAGGGTGCATCATAGAAAGGACGCCCAAAACGGGTGCAGGGGGTAGGCTGCGAAACACTCGACACGTGGCACCACTCTACGACCTCCCGCTTCAGCTTGCGCTCTTCGAAGAGGAAATGCTCAGCCTCTGGCGTAAGTACGGGATGGGCTACGTAGAGGGCAAGATACTCCGTATCGACCACGACGGAACGGGCTTTGGAGGATGGGTTCACGGAGGAGGAGGCGGACAACGACTGGGATGCATTCGCCAGTTCATAGAGCTGGGAGAGGCGCCGGCTACTACGATCGGAAAACTTTCGGGAATCATCACCGACATACACCCCGAAGGCATCTGCCAGCCAAAGGCAAGCCTCTTTAAACTTCAGGTTCTCACGATGCATCACCAGGTCGATGGTTCCGCCATGAGCCCCACAAACGTAGCAATGATACGTATTGTGAGTCTTCGAAAAGTGGAGGCTCGGATGGGAGTCGCTGTGGAAGGGGCATAGGGCTTGGTGCCATCGGATGCCCATGCCCAGGGCGTCTGCCACCTTCTCGATGGGTAGCTGGCGCAACTTATCTATGATGTATTTGTCTATCATTGTATGAATATTTAATAAAGAGATTCTTACTTCTGTATCTTCTGAAACTGGTCTTTGCCCAGCTTGCTGATCCACCCCATTTTCTGCCAACGGTAGATTACGTTTTTTACTGGCGATGACTGCCCCAAACGTTCCAGAGTAACCTTCAGCAAATCTCGGGTAAACTCAGTTGGCAAGTTCTCATAGAGCTGACTGGTATGATAGGTAGAAGCCTGATGATCAGCATTTATCTGCTCGTAGGTAGTACCCCATTTGTCGGTCATCTGTTTCAAGATGTAGTCCGCCATCGAGAGATAAATCTGTTTTACCAACCGGTGGATTTCCGCCTCTCCCTTCTTTCCTTCAAGCTCATAGAGATATTGGCAGAGGGCAGCGATACGGAAAGCTGATACAGAGCTGCGCTTATAGAACACATCCAACGCCTTGGAGCAGGATTTGATGGCCTCAACACGGCGCTCTGCACACCATTTTGTCACCTCCTTGTCCAACCATCCGGTATTGAGCAACCGCTCTGGCTGAACCGTTTTTTCATCTAAGTAAGTAGCTCTCATCAACTTATCTATCATGCCAGCTATTTCATTCTTCTGTTCCAGTGTCAAGGGTTGCATGGTAGGCGGTTCCTCACCGATATGACTTTCGAGCTGGCAAAGGATGGTTCGGGTAATATTTCCACCCTCAACGGCAGTTTTATCCATGTAGCGGTCTACAGCTGCAGGGGTTCCGCAGAAGAGGCTGTTGAGCATCACATCCACCACCGTACTGTAAGATGCCTCACTCAGATAATCCTGACCATAAAAGGAGCCGAGATCATAGGCGGTTTTCATGATTTGCTTCAGGTCGGCAAAGGCCCGCTTGTTGCTCTGGGTGATGGTACTCAGCTCATCGGCAAACATGAAGAGTGTTTTCGGCACTCCATATTTCACTACCGGTGCATCGGCTCGTTTCATCAGCATGGTGATACTCACACTTGGCGGCAGATTCACGATGTCGGTTTTTGGTTCGGGAGGCAGTTTTCCATCCTTCTTGCCCTGGCGCCGCTTCAGTTCATTATACTTCTGCTCTTCTCTTCGCTGGTCGTTGTCTCTATCCAGCAGCCGCTGCATGATGGTTTGCTCCACATATCTGGCAAAAGATTTTCCTGAGCTCTGGTCGCCGCAGACTATCACCTGCAAGAGGCAGGCTGAGGGAGTCTGGTCGTAAACATAGTTTAATCGGAGCCTTGTTGCATAGGTAGCAACGGCTGGCGTGGCGGTGATAAAGACAAGGGTTTGCAGCGTCTTCGGGGCGTTCATCACCAGTTCTCTGAAGATAGGCGGAAGATCTTTCGCCTTGGGCAACTGCCGTTTTCCGGTTTGCCATGCAAGAAGATGAGGTTCAACCTCAGGTTCTACTGCGTTTTGGTTTTGCACTTTTTCTTTAATCATATTATAAACGTTTTAATAATTAAACATTCCTGTGAAACCAAAGTTCATCTCTTGGTTTCTGATGCAAAGATACAACAGAAAAAGGGCGAAAACAATAGCTTTCGAGGGCTCTATAATGATTGGGATAATGATTATAATGAATGGGATAATGAATAGGATAACAGAATGGAATCATATACATAAAAAAAGCCCAGAAAGGGCAAAAGCATCTTTAAACTTAATGCTTTTGCCCTTTCTGGGCGCTCGGGAAACAGCCGCCAGACTTAGATGCTGCTGTTATCCCTCCCGATATAATACAAGAAAGCGGGAGGCAACTTTATTGGCTGTGAGATTATCGTTTTCACTCCCCCTTAATATTGTCCAATTGGGATAGGAATCATTCATCAGTTTCAATCGGTTGTCGATGGTCTGGTCGCTACATACCTTCCCCAACCCCAATTCTTCCAGATATTGCAAGAATTCGAGCGAGTTATTGAAACGTGGCAGATGATATTTTTCGCAGCATTTTCCATCGGTCATCAGGGCATAGAGATAAGCATATTGATAAGCTTGTCCTGAGCCGAAGAAATTGTTCTTGCAGTACGGACATTTCTCTTCCCGCATCTGCAGGATGGCATGATGTACCTTCTTCTTACGGATTTCTGCATCGCTCACCTCATCAGAAATCTCCTGCCCGTCAAAGTCAGCATTCGCAGCCGGCTCAGCATTCTGCTGCGCCAGTATCTGCTCGCGCATCATGGCAGCCTCTGCACCACGCGCTACCACGGTGGCACCAGACTGTACGTTATAAATATCACCGTAATTTTTATTAATCAGTATATTCCCCATTGTATATAATCTATTCTTTATCTATATCCGGCAAGCTGATGGGAGAAGGGGCCAGTTTGCCCAACTCCTTCATGATCGATTTGATCTGCTCTGTCGTAGCTCCCTGCTGGCAGGTAGCACCCGCCTCAAGATTGAACAGGTCGCCATAGCTCTTGTCCACCACATGCTTCTGCGCCACAAAGTCGCCCTGCACGGTGATAGCCTGCCCCTGCTGAGCCGCCTTTTCTCTCAGTTCTTTCTGATGCTTCTGCTCAGCCATCTCACATTTCAGTTTCTCCCGCTCCATTTTCAGTCCGTGAATCCGCTTGCTGTAAGCCCTATAAACATCTCCGTCCAGCTGTCCTGCCAGTTTTTCGTTGTCTATCAGCATTTCCAGTACTGTGCAGATGCTAGGCAGATTCTCATCGCTCACGAGCCGGATATCCATAGCATAGCCAATGAGATATTCCAACATCTGGCAGAAGACGGTGTTCTGGATTAGTTCAGGCTGATGTGTAAGCGGGCTCTCGGCTACTTGGAAATCCACATCTTCCCCATTCTTCAACTTCTCTATGTTCTCCTGAGTCAGAGAGATAATGAGTTCTTTTGGCTGGAAATCATCAGAACCGATAAGCTTTTTCAGAGATTCAAAGAGTTTCAACTGCGCCTCCGAGCGCCTGTTCATGTCTTTGATAGCTTCAATAGCCTTCTTCAACTGCTCGTTTCTTTCATCCAGCATCTTGGCATACTTCTCTTTCTGCTCTATGAGCAACTGCTGCTGGTGCTCGTCGATACCCTTTCCCATCTCTGTCAGATTCTGCATAAAAACAGCCTGAATATCGAGTTTCTCATAGACTTCGCACTTACTCTTGTAATACATCATCAGCTTATGCCAGTAACACGTCTCCGAATTGGCAATATCCACATAGGTCTGCAATTCTTCGGGCACATTCTTTGGAACCTGAATCATGCGAGGTTCTGTATGCACAAACTCTCCCTTGGAGATGCGGGTTGTAAAGTTGAAACGGTCCGGAACGTTCTGATTCCTACGCATAACTTCGTCATTCAGTTTCTGCTGCTCATCACTAGTCTGATAAAGTTTGAAAAGGAAGATGAAGTCCTCCTCAAACTTCGGCTTAGGAAAGATAATATCCGAAATTTCACCTAATCGGTTGGCTGGAATCGGCTTGGGAGATATGTCAAAATTGTAGATATACCCTTTTTCAAGTTCTTCGTCCAATATATTCCATAAGTCACCGAAAAGATGTAAACCCTCGAAGTTAGAAGAATTCTGTAGATACTTTTTAAAAACCTCCAGGAACTCCATCTGTTCGGTGGAATTATCTTGCCTAAGCGCCAGAAGGGCATAAGCCATCATGTATACGAGATAATCATCATCCCATACCGTTTCAAGATAATCATCATCCAAAGCCGTTTCAAGACAACAGTCTATCTGGTTCATTTTGATGAATCGGTTGGGATACCTCTGAAGCCTGAGTCTGATTGCCAATTCATAGGCACAGTCAAAATAGACGGATGGGTCATCATAATACAATTCCACATCGGGATTTTTGAAGGCTGCACCATACATCTTGTCCAACACCTGGTTGATGCCTGTAGGGTCGTCAGCCATATATGTCTCATATTCTTTTTTTCCCTTCTCGCAATAGATTAGCTCAACAGGGAGTTTCAATGTTCTAATCATTTATAGATTTTTGATAGTTGTTAGTTACAAAAGTACAAAAAAATCCGCATACCGCCAACATTTTATCCACTTTTCTTTCATGCTCTTTTACATTTTATCACTTTTTAAACATTCACTCTCCAAATCAGTAAATTCGGGAAAGGAGAAAAAGTCACTCGTCACTCGTCACTTTTTATTTTTCTGCATATTGCAACTTCATAAAGATAAGAAGACAGAAGCTAATATCTATTATATTATTCATATAATAATGTTCGCGCGCGTACAATATTATAGTGTATTTATTATACCCCTTTCTTTCTATAGGCCTAGAAAAGGACTACTGAAAAACGGAAAAAAATGAAAAGTGACGAGTGACGAGTGACTTTTTCACCTTTCAGGCTTCCAGGGAGCATTCCTCTTATCAGCCTACCTCCCCAAAACTGCGTCCCGACGCGCCGCCAGCCACGTCCCGACGCAGATGGCGATACGTCGGGACGTAGCGC
>ERZ894199.967-NODE-967-length-11096-cov-9.215107_pt1 | contig 11096 bp, 5 predicted proteins | sample MGYA00380285_ERZ894199 | MGnify/ENA primary metagenome ERZ894199 (study PRJEB32331, sample SAMN06328447) | human gut metagenome | biome: human gut microbiome; feature: stool | host: Homo sapiens | collected 2012-01-17 ... | reverse complement strand
GAGAGATGGTGCTGGCGACATAGTGCGCAGACCCAGAATATCGTGTATTTCTGGGTCTGCGCACTATGTCGCCAGCACCATCTCTCATCATCCTTGTTGAAATCATAGGGTTTCAGAGAGTCCGGTACGAAGATGAGTTTCTGTGGTGCAGAAACAGGATTTACGGGTCTGGTGGCAGGAGCCTCAGATGGATCCTGCTGCGCCAGGGCTGCTGTAGCCCAAGGCAAGGTAGCCGCTGTGAGTATCAGCGATAAGAAGATTCGTTTCATTTCGGTTATGATTTTTGCGTTATGTATTTTGCGTTATATTTATATTTCGGCACAAAAGTACTGATAATCTTGCAAAAACACTCGCAATATCGTCTAAAATGATACAAATATCGTATTTTCCCTAAGAACATCTTAGAGATTTGTCAAAAACAACATCAGAATAATAGATTTATGCAAAAAAACTTGGAAGATATTATAAAAAGTCGTATCTTTGCCAAAAGAAATCTATAAAAAGAACAGATTATGAGATTATCTGAAGAACGATATATCAGCTTACTTACCGACTTTGGTTTCAAACGTATCTTTGGAACAAAGCCAAATAAAGACTTGCTCATCAACTTTCTGAATTCACTTTTCAATGGAGAGCAAGTCATTAAGGATGTCCGCTACCTCAATAGCGAACACGTTGGTGATGTTTTCGCAGAGCGCAAAGCTATCTTTGACGTATATTGTGAAAATGAGAAAGGAGAAAAGTTCATCGTTGAAATGCAGAACGCTTTTCAGAAATATTTCAAAGACCGATCCCTCTTCTACTCTACATTTCCTATCAGAGAACAAGCTCCAAAAGGACAGGATTGGAATTTCAAGCTAGACCACGTTTATACAGTAGCATTACTCAATTTTGATTTTAAGGAAGAAGCTTTTGACCAAAAAGAAATCAACCACGATGTTGGTCTGCTAGACAAAAAGACATTCAAGGTCTTTAACGACAAGCTTTCTTTCAAGTATATTGAGATTGCCAAATTCAACAAAAGCGAGACTGAGCTAGAAACTCTGTATGACAAATGGCTCTATGTACTCAAGAATTTACCCAAGCTTGACAAACGACCGAAAGCTTTAAAAGAGAGAATTTTCACGAAGTTGTTTGAAGAAGCTGAAATCGCAAAATTCAGTCAACAAGAGCTACGTGAATATGAAGACAGCCTCAAAGCTTACCGAGACATTAAAAATTCGATCGATACAGCGAAGGAAGAAGGCAGAGAAGAAGGCAGGAAAGAAGGCAGAGAAGAAGGGGTTGCCAAAGAAAAGTTGGCCACCGCAAAGCGTCTTCTCGACATGGGGCTCACACAAGAGCAAGTTGCCAAAGGTACAGGCCTTTCAATAGAAGATATAGAGAGACTTGTTTAAACAATAATAAAACAAGAAAACCATCCGATAGCATTAGTTCCATCGGATGGTTTTCTTTTTTAACACGAAACCTCAATATCGTATTCCTTTATCATTTTGATTAAAGAATGCTTTCTTTAGTATTCTTAATAAGGATCTTCCCCAACCCCCCTATGTAAACAATATTCACAAGAAGGTAAATCAGGCAAAAACACCTGAAAAATGGGGAAAGAAGAGATTGAGAATTTTTCCTTAAGGGTTTTTATTTTTTTCCTTAAGGGAAAATAGTTTTTTCCTTAAGGGAAATGATTTCTTCTCTTAAGATTTTTTCCAGCCACGCTTAAACTGTAAAGTAAAAATGGCAACCGGAAACCCAGTTGCCACTTTTTTACTTTCTAACTATTTAGTTTTCTTCGAAAGTCTCACCATCAATACACCATGAGCAGGGATAGTTGCCTTGGTATTCTGAGCAGTAGTACCAATGTCTTTATGTTTCCAAAGGTCTCTGATTACATATTCATTAGCATGAATGTTCACCTCGTTGGCAAAATAACCCGTCTCCACCATCTTATCCGCCATGTCCATAATCAACTTCTAGCTGACATTACAACCAAACTTATTCCATGAGTTCCATCCCATAGGAGGAGTTTGAGCCTGCGCCAGATAAGCTGAATCAGAAACTTCCTTTGGCTTTCCAAAGAACATCTGTGCCTGCATCGGCAACGCCATCATCAAGGCGAGAGATGCAGCTAGTAAAGTCTTATTCTTCATTTCGGTTGTGATTTTTATGTTATTTATATTTCGCTACAAAAGTACTGATAATCTTGCAGAAACGGTCGCAATATCGTCTAAAATGATACAAATATCGTATTCCCGTATTATGTTGATGTATGATATGATGAGAGAAGATGTATCTTAAGCTATCAAACTAAGTATGTAAGCTATCAAAGAATACAATAGAAGTTGTCGAAGTTAATAGGAGAAGTTGTCTAAGAATATAGGAGAAGTTGTCGAGATAGTTAATATCGTAGCCCGCACAACAGCTGTTGTGCGCTTGCATAACAGCTGATATGCGCTCGCACAACAAGTGATGTGCGAGCGTTGACCAGCTGTTATGCACCAACTTATTATTTATGCGAATTTCATCTGATAGTAATAACTATCTATTGCAAGACCAGTAAGTCTGTACCCGAGAACTTCACACGATAAGGCCATTGTTCATCATTGGTCTCATCATCATCCCAGGCATTGCGATACCAGCTTGCAGGTAGATGGATTTACCCAAAGGGCACCAATCTTGTCATCATAGCCTGAACCTGTAGCAAGCCAATCTGTCTGATAAGAACAAAGACAATATTGCTACGTTCCTTGTATTCAGTTTAACTTGTTTCATGATTTATGTTTTAAGTTGATTTTGATTAGATACAGGAATCTAAAGAGTTGGAAAAAAATATCGCCCAATAGCTTATGTGTTTTGCTATTGGGCGAATTATTCATTATTTTAAAAGAATTGTATTACTGCTCAGCAGCCTCATCTGGTTCCATTGGCCAGTATGGATTCTGGTACAATGGAGAATCACCGTATGTCTTATGGTCAGGAGCTGTAAGCATAAACTGACGCAAAGGCATTGGCTGTAGGTACTGAGCCATAGACCATGTCATACCATTGTAAAGCATATTGGTAGAAACAATCTGGTAAGGACGGAAATACTCTGTCAACTTACGAGAAGATACAGTAGCAGTAACAGAACCATCATCTACCAACTGGTCTACTGTATACCATTTTTCCATTGGAGTATTCCAAAGATGGAAGCCCTCAAGCTGATAAGGCTGTTTCATCAACTGATCGAGTGAACGCCAGCGAATCAAATCCATCCAACGAAGACCTTCAGCCATCAACTCAGTACGACGCTCACGACGAATACTATACAAAGTAGGATCTGTCAATGCCTTGCCAGCTGAAAATGCGCCCCAATCATATTGTGTACCAGAACCATCGGTATAACCCTTTATCTCCTGTGCCATATCTGTGGCAGCAATAGTTGTCTGAGGGTCAGCAGCCTCACCAGTAAAGCCAGCAGCCTCACGGATAGCCTTCCAATAAGAAATGCTCTTTGCATTCAAATGAGAATCGAGCATATATTGAGCTTCAATATAGTTGAGCAAAGCCTCTGTTGCACGGAATGTGATAGATGCAGTATAACCAGCCTGGTTTTCTGCCAAGTTCTGATTGAACGTACCACCCTTTCGAATCGCATAACCAGTAGTATAAGTTACGTCAAATGAGCGGGTAAACACTTGTGGAACTGGCTCGATAGGACGAACCTGCTCTGCTGCAATAGTATTATCCTCACCCTGAAGAACGTTCTTCTGACCAGGGCGTTTCAAGAAGATAAACAAACGAGGGTCACGATTGCGAACCACAGCATAAGTCGTTGTATCTTCATATACATATCCATCATGATGAGCATAAGTAGGCTTACCATCCTCCATCAGGAAGGCATCAATCATACCACGGGTAAAACCTGTATAGGTATTACCACGGTTTACAGCAACCTCAATGTTATCAGTCACACCTTTACCCTTATTATAGGCCTTCCAGAGAAGAACCTCAGGATAGGCAGCCATGTCGGTATTACCAAACTTATAGAAATAAGGATTGGTATCAGATAAAGACTGAGGTACGATACCTGTATTCTTATCCAATTTACCTACATAAGCATCACCTACAATGGCAGCCTCATCAACCGCCTTCTTGAAGAAGTACTTAGCTTCAGCCTCAACGCTACCTTTAGGATACTGATAATTGGCATTATAGTCCTTTGACTTTCCAGGCCATCCCTCACCATTAGGAACGAACGGAGTACCAGCGAAGTTGGTCAACCAAGAACCCTCAAACAAGGCTACACGTGATGCAAACAGATGGGCAACTGCAGGAGAGATACGAGTGGTTGCTTCCCAACCATCAGGCTCCATATAGGTTACAGCAGAATCCAGGTCGGCAAGAATAAAACGAGCCACCTCGTTGCGAGGACTACGCTTATTAGCAGCTACGAGGATAGCCTCATTATCCGGCATGGCCTCTGTCACAATTGGTAAGTCACCGAAGCTCTTGTACAAGCTGAAATAAGCATAAGCACGGAAGAAGTGCAACTCGCCGATATATTGACGAATCTTATTTTCATCACCCGCAATCAATCCATTCTCATAGTTAGACTGTGCTATATTCAACTGATAGTTGATATCACGAATATTGTTCCAACTCCATGAAGAGTTGTCGTTACTAGTCTTCCAACTACCTTTCTTATACTTAGAATCGCCATCAGAACCGGTCTGATTATCTGTACCATTATCGTATGCGAAAGTACCATAGCCTGCACCACTATGATATGGCAATACAGTCTGATAGAAAGCATTAGCTACGGCTTGAAGCTGAGTAGCGTCCTTGTAATAGTCGGTAGGAGTAATATCTGTAAGAGGCTCTTGCTTCAGAAAATCATTACAAGAAGCCATCAACATACCGCATGCCAACAAAGGAAGTACCTTTAAAGATATATTGAATTTCATATCATTCTAATATTTATAATGTTAAACTTAAACCAAAAGAGAAGGTTGTGTTCAATGGATATCCATTGCCATACCATGTACCGATGGTCTCTGGGTCATACTGCTTGCGGAGAGATGTTCCTGTCCAGAGGTTCTCACCTGAGAAGTAAACACGAAGTTTTTCAATAGAAATCTTACGTGTCAAATCCTGTGGCAAGGTATAACCAATCTGAAGGTTCTTCAAACGAATGTAAGAAGCATCCTGCAGATACTTTGTCTGAACCTGCTCATTCTTGGCGCTATAGGCTGCACGTGGCAAGTAAGCGTCCTTGTTTGTCTCCTGGAAGCCATTGACAACAGACCAAGAGTTCTCGTCACGATAATAGTCTTGCAAACCATCCAGGCAGACCTGATACCAACGCCCATATTCGAAAGTTCCAAAGAAGTAACGTGTACTAGCCCAATACTCACGCTTCATGACTCCCTGGAAGAAACAACGTACATCGAAGCCTTTCCAAGCAGCATTCAAGTCGATACCGAAGAGATAACGTGGTGTGGAATTACCTATCTTCTTAAGGTCTCCATGATCTTCCAATGTATTGGCACCCCAGGAAATCTTACCATCATTATTGAGGTCACGATACATGATATCACCAGCACCCCACTTGTTATTGTCAATTGTACTCTGGTCAACCTTTGCGATATGAGCATCCATTTCTTCTTGGCTCTTAGCTATACCGATGGTCTCAAAACCATAGATATCACCAATACGCTGTCCCTCAATATAGTTACTCAATGAATGAGAAGGGTTATTAGGATATCTTGTGATAGTAGCATAGGCATCAGAGAGATTGAAGCTGATTCCATACTGCAAGCCATTAGACAAGCGATCGTTCCAACCGATAGTCAACTCCCAACCATTAGTGCGCAAGTCGGTATTGTTAGTAACAGGTACAGCCGTACCCAAGATGCTCGGAAGCTCAGGGGCATTACCTATCATATTTTTTGTCTTACGCACATACCAGTCAAATGATCCATGCAAGCGATCCTTCAAGAACGCAAAGTCAAGACCGACATTGAAACTCTGGATGGTTTCCCATGTCAAATTCTGAGAAACCAGACCTGGTGCCCAAGCTGTCATAGGTTTCAAACCATCCTGCAGCCATATACCATTGTTGGCATATACACCAATTGTCTGATAAGTCTGGTAAGTACCAACATTCTGGTTACCCAAGTTACCATAAGATACACGAAGCTTCAACTGACCAATCCAATCATTGATTGGCTGCATGAACTTCTCTTGTGCTATATTCCAACCTGCAGATACAGATGGGAAGAACTTCCACTGATTTCCCGGGCGGAATCTTGAAGAACCATCATATCGGCCATTAACCTCAAAGAGATACTTGCCCTGATAATCATAATTCAAACGACCAAAGAAACCACAAGTTGTCCAACGGCTCATGTTGCCAGACACAGATGGATCCACAGGATTACCATAAGCATCAATACCAGTTGTACCATCAATTTGAGGTTTATTACCTACGATGAGACCAGCTCTATCTGCATATTTGTACTTCATACGCTCATCCTCAGACTGGAAACCTGCCATAATATGGAAGTTATGCTTCTTCTGCAAATTGAACGAATACTCAGAATAGAGTTGGAAATTGGTATAATTATCCTTATAGTAGTCTTCACCTACATAAGTAAAATTATTCTGGTCGTAAGCCTCACCATTCAGATTATACAGATAAGTATGCTGCATATCTGTATGACTCTCATTATGGGATGTACGATAGTTGAAGATAGCATGGGTAACCCAATTCTTGATTGGTTCGATGTCCAAACCTACTTGATGATTATACTCATCATTCTGATAACGATATGTACCACCATTAGTCATGGTATTTACCATCTCATTATAGAGATTACCATTTCTATCATACAAAGGAACACAAGGCCACTGTCCACCAAGATATTCATATACACCAGAACCCAAAGACTGAGGACGATGATAATCCTTGCGAATAAAACGGAGAGAGTAGTTAAACTTCATCCATTTCGTCCACTGTGAAGAAATCTTGGCAGTAGCAGTATATCGATTACTGCCTTCATCAGCAACCTTAATCAAACCATCCTGACCTAAATATCCAAAAGAAGCATAGTAGTTGAGTTTTTCGTCACCACCGGTTGCACTTACATTGTGCTCCTGAGAGAATGTATGCTTTTTGTATATTGCATCATAGAAATCGGTAGAAGCATAACCATCGGTAAATCCACTCAACCAATAGCCATTAGCATCTGCATCCAAAGAATAAATCAAATTGCCATTTTTATCCTTACGGGTACCAGCATTAACATATTCGCCCTCTATCCAATCCTTCATACGCTGAACATGGTCTGGTGTAAAAAGCTGACCACCACCAATGTTCGTATTCGCATCATTCTGCATACATGCAAAATCGACAGAGTTCATGCTATGCTTCATACGAATAGGAGTACTGAAGCGGAAATTATTATTGTAGTTCACACTTACCTTGTCACGCTTACCACCCGTCTTTGTAGTAATCAATATGACACCGAAAGGTGCACGAGAACCATAAATAGATGACGCAGCAGCATCCTTCAAAACAGATACACTGGCAATATCCTGAGGATTGATGGTATTGATATCACCCTCCATACCATCGATCAAGACCAACGGACTTCCACTGGAACCCTGTCCGATTGTAGTTGTACCACGTACATTCAAGCTTGGAGTATCATCCAAACTACCTGCAGCCTGGGTAATCTGTAAACCAGCCACCATACCCTGCAGAGCCTGGGTTGCATTACTTACAGGACGGCTATCCAATTCCTCACCCGAAACTGCGGTCACCGCACCCGTAAGGTTTACCTTTTTCTGGGTACCGAAACCTACGACCACCACTTCATTCAGTTTGGTATCATTAGATTTCAAAACCACTTTTGAAGTACCGGCAGGAACTACCTGGGTAGCATATCCCAAGTAAGAAATAGCTAACTGAGCATTACGCTTTACCTTAATAACATAGTTACCATCAATATCAGTAACCGTACCATTACGGGTTCCTTTTTCCATAATGGTAGCTCCGATGACTGGATCACCGGCATCGTCAACAACTGTACCCTTTACGGTAACTTCGCTCTGCTGAGCTTCCTCTACCTTAGGGGTTGATGAGGTCTCACTTGCTGCTAGAGTAGGTAATGCCCCCCCACATGCAAGGACCAAACACGCGATGGCTTTAACATAAGCTTGGCTATGTACAAAGCCTGAAATGATTTGTGTCTGTCTCATTTTCTATTTTTGCTAGGTTTATTATTGTTTAAATTTCGATTGCAAAGTAACACAAAAATTTGCATTTCGTGCCACATTATCGTCTAAAAGAGTGAAAATATCGTCCAAAACGAGCGATTTAGACGATATTTTCGTCTTTTAACCGATTTTGCTACTCTTAAATGTTGTTTATTCTAAATGATGTCTTTGTTGTCTTTAATGTTTTATTGTTTTGTTGTTTCTATGTCTTTATTGTTTCATCGCCTTCTTCAGTTTTCCCACAGCGGCATGAATCATGTCGTGAGTTCCACTTCCGTCGGTCACGTATTTCTGAACCATTCTGCCATAACTGATGGCTTCCTTGAGTTCTGCACTGGTATTTTCATCAGGCCAGCCGGCACGGCGAAGCAGACCGGAGAGTTCCCGGAGGTCTTCCATCTCTGCAAGATTGCCAGGGCGCATCGTGTTGATGGCACGGTTCAGGATGGCAGTAGTACCTTCCAGTTCATCCTGGGTTACCTTCTTCTTGCCCTTTGCCACCAACTCCTGTGCCTGAGCCATTACCTTCTGCATGCGCTCGTAGCCAAACGGTGCCCATGGAGCATACTCCGGAACCTTCTGCGAAAGGGCATTCCACTTTTCCTGGTCAGCCTTGCGCTCTGCGGCAAGATTCAGGAGAGAATTCAGTTCGGTAAAATCTATCTTCACCTTCTTGCTCTTCTTGCTCTTGGCATCGGTCAGGTTGATGCGGTAGTAGTGGGTACTGTTGGCGTTGCGGTAATAGTCTGGCTGGAAATCCTTGCCATCCAACTTCAGGGTAAGGAGATTGGCTCCTGCACCTGTGGTCACGCCGTTCGATTCGCCCACTGTAATATTGCTCAGTCGGGAGTCGATGTTCAGCGTAGCCTGGTTCCAGGTCTGTGCGCCTGTACCTGCCATCACCAATGGTCCGTACATCAGGGTTCCTACCCAGGATGTCTTCAGCGGAGTACCATCCAGACTTGCCACATCGCTCGAAAGCTTGTCGGCACCATATTCGATATGCTTGCTGAATGGCATGTCGATTTCTACGACATCTCCCACCTTCCAGTGCTTCTGCTCCAGTTCTACATAGGTGCTAGGCTGATAGCTCTTTGCCACTTCCTTGCCGTTCACCTTGATGGAGAAACCTTGAGTAGCCCAATATGGCACACGGAGTTTCAGGGTGAAATCGCCCTCGCCTTCCGTTATCTTGATGGCTGAATGCTGTGCTGGCCACAGGCAATCCTGCTTAATGGTCACGCCCTTCTCCTTCCAGCGGAGGGTGGTTGGCATATAGAGTCCCACCCAGAGGGTGTTGTCGTTGGCGAAATATGCCGACTGCTGGTACTTGGTATGGTTTTCAGAACCTGTACCGCCGCAGCAGGTACTCTGAGGAGTCTCGTTGCCGAATGGCTTGGTGGCATTCAATCCTACCGCATACTGATAGCAGGTCTGATACTGGTCCGGATTGAGCGAACCGATGATCTGATTGTACAGCGTACGCTCGATATAGTCGAGATACTGCGCATTATCAGGGTTATAACAGTTCAGATCCTTGCTCAGTTTGACGAGGTTATACGCACAGCATGTTTCGTTGATATCCGGATAAGCCTGCGATTCACCTTCCTGCAGTCCGTTGGTTGCCATACTCAGAATCTGGGTATATGGCTGGCGGAACATTTCTCCGTTGCCGACACCACCCATCGCATACATGTATCTGCCCTGTACCAGACTCCAGAAGTTCTCAGCCAGATTGTAATAGTATGGCTTCTGATTGCTTTTGTAACTGCGCAGCGCTCCAATGATCATCGGAATATGCTGGTTGGCATGGCGGGTGCGGATGTCATCAATGTTTCTGCTCAGCGGATCATAGAACTTAGGCGCATCGAAACAGTTGGCAGCTTCGAGGAGCTTTGCCTTTTCATCCGGATTGGAAACCATCTCAGAAAGACGGGCGAGCGATTCGCTCATACCTCCCACCTCACCGGCGATGTACATGTCCCACATCTCGTAGCGGTTACCCGGCTTGGCTCTGCGCTCATCCTGGGTGCCGTCCTGCTTTACGTAAGTGCGGTAGTGCATGCGGTTCCATACCCAGAGTCCCATATCCTTGGCGATGAGGAGTGCCTTATCGCAGATTTCCTTATCATCAAAGTAAGTAGCGATGTCTATCAGACCGGCAAGTTGCTTGTGTACACTATAATAAGGTGCCCAAACCCAATCAGAGTTGTTGTAAGCACGATACATTTCAATCAGAGCACAATGCTGAGCCGGAATGGCGTTGATATAGCCGTAGCCATAAAGTTCAGGGTGCTTCTTATACTCATCAAAAGCAGTCCAGGTGCCCTTCATCTCTCTGAGTTCTGCCTCAGGTGCGAAATCACGAGCCTCCCAGTTGCGCTTCAGTTCCTTATTATATACGAAGGTCTTCTCCTGACACTCTCGCAACTCATTCACCATTCGGGTAATGTTCTTGCGAAGGATAGCCTTCTGCTCAGGATTGGTTGCCACGGCGTATGCCTGTGCAATAGCCGACATATAGTGACCAGATCCATGACCCTTGAGCTTGGTGTCTGGCGAATCCCAGCCATCACTCTTGGTATACCCTTCGGTACTGAGTCCGTAGGTATCGCGATAGTTGTAGAGTTGTTGGGTAACATCCCAGGAACAGATCTCACGGATAGCCTCATCACGGTTGTGGGTGAGTCGGTTGTCACCATCTATGCTCACATCAGCAAGCGAGAAGGTATGAGCCACTTCCTTTTCTGGAGCCTGATAGCCTTCAGCCACCACCTTGATTTGTGCCTTGACAGGATAACCATTGTCGGTAGTCTCATCACCAATCACAAAACCAC
>ERZ894199.960-NODE-960-length-11129-cov-280.719794_pt1 | contig 11129 bp, 16 predicted proteins | sample MGYA00380285_ERZ894199 | MGnify/ENA primary metagenome ERZ894199 (study PRJEB32331, sample SAMN06328447) | human gut metagenome | biome: human gut microbiome; feature: stool | host: Homo sapiens | collected 2012-01-17 ... | reverse complement strand
GACATCATTAATGTCAGTTATATTAACACGTCACCAATGTATCTGTTAAGCCTAATTTTTAAAACACTGTTCATCACTTTATATGTTGGCCATCCTAAAAAACCGCCAATAAATACAAGCAAAAATCCAGCCGAAACAAATGCTATCCACTTATTGATCCATACATTTTTAAAGTTGATCCAGAATTCTTTCTTTTTCAAATCTGTATTGATTCTATCAAGCTCTTCCTTTTTGGATTCAATCGATCTATTTATGGTGTTTAATTTGTTTTCTTGATATTCTATGCGCTCTGAAAGCCGTTTGATTTGTTCCTTAAGAACAGTTTCCTGGTTTCTGTAGTTTAAATCAAGTTCTTTTCTTTTTGCCTCGTACAGCGCATTTAATGAGGTTGTATCCGTGATATTGTCGTTTAATTCAATGATTTGCTGATTCATTACCTGCTGGTTATGGGCAAACCTATCTAATCTGTCATTCAATTGTTCCTTCTCTTTTGCTGCAGCCACTTCATTTTGTGCGAATACAGAACGAATCAGTTGTCTCATTGCATCTTGATTAGAATCTAATTCTTGCTTTTTACAAGCGACTGTTTGTTCTAATTCATCCTTCTGTGTCTGTATCTGGTACTGCTGATTGCTTGTTTGTTGTACCTGCTGCTTCAACCTATCCAGATTGCTTTTTTTAGATATCGATCTCATAGCCTCTGCTCCTTTCTATCATTCTTTGATGTTCTTCAATCAGAGATGTAGCTTTATCTATACGTTCTTCAAAACTCAATCCTTTGATCTCCTTTCGATATTCCTCCTGTGTGAGGTCTTTATATGCTTCCGGTTCTAATACCTTTAGCTGACTTAACATCTCTTTTTGACGCATATCTTGTTCTTCTATGTCATGTATCAGACTTAACTTGCTGTCTATCACTTCTGTAAATTCATGATCAAGATGATTTAGATCTTCAATCTGATTGCTTAGACTTTTAATTTCATTATCAAGTCTTTTATTTTCTTTAAACATGTCATTGAATTTATCTTTTATTCCATTCCAGGCCTTTGCAGCCTCATATTCTCTGCTTTTGCGCTTGATATATACTTTAAGATTTCGGAGTGTATCCATGACCCAGTCTGCCATTTCATGCACTAACTCAATTGCTTTTGGCGTTATTTTCTTTTCTTCAGCATTTGCCTCTTTTACATTTGCCAGGACTTCTTGTTTAATAGAAATGTAATTTTTTAATTGTATCGGTTCTAATTCGATATGTTGTTTTACATTTTCGTTATATCGTTTAACTTCTGTATTCCACGCTTTTGCATTATCTAAATAATCTTTACTTGCTCCTTTGTATAACTTCTTCTGTGATAGATAGGGGTTATTTTTTGTACCATCGTGTAAATCTAATTTGTAACCGTACTTATTTAAAGTGTCTTTGACTATCTTGTTTTTGTGATGTAACCACCAACGTTCAGTAAATTTCTTATCCTTTACTTTGAATATGTCCGTTTGGTATTTGATATTACCCTCTTTATCTCGTTGGATTTCGCCCTTTTTATGAACCAATACAGCATTTTCACTATTTGCTTTCGCTAATTTATGCGTATCTTTGTCATGCCAAATGTCTTTCTTGTAGACTTTAGGCTCGAGATCTATTTGGTTTTCACGCTCACTAAAAAGAATATGGACATGAAGATTCGTGCGATTGTGATTCCAATGAACTGCATATTCATAGTCCTTATTTTTGCCAACTATCTCATGAGCCAAGTCATCGCAAACTTGCTCTAATCTTCGTTTATCTTCGGCAAGTTCATTCGGTAAAGCAATATGAACTTCAAGTGCCTCATTATTGGCAACATTCGATTTTTGATGTTCCTTTTCAAAAGAAGAATGTTCCTGCCATGAGTATTGCATTTCCATTTTTTGCAATACGATTTTTTCTTGTCGCTTCTCATCATTCAAATAATCAGAACGACCTACTACATTAGAAATTTTGGCTATTCTACCATAAACTGTTGCCATAAATTTCACTCCTTTCTAGCCGTCTGCAAGACCGCAAACCCTTACGGCGATAGCCTTAAGGTTGAGTTTGCGCTCTCAATCGGCGAGGCCTTATATTCTTATTGTAGCACATGTTTTTCTAGTAAAAAATTATATATTTTCTTGTATCTAGGTCTTTGACAAAAATGAACTTCAATTATATAATTGTATTACAAGTAATACATAAAGGAGGACTTATTATGACTACAATTTCTTTAAGAGTTAATGACGATGAATCTAAATTAATTCATGACTATGTTTCTATCAACCAGTTAAATATGAGCCAGTTTATTCGTGATGCTGTTCTGGATAAAATAGAGAATGACCTTGATCTTGATGAAGATCGTATCTTATATGCGTTTGAAAAAGCTAAACAAGAAAAGACATATGATCATACTGAAGTTTGGAAAATGCTTGGTGTCTAAATGTATAAAGTAGAATTTACTGAATCTGCAGTTAAACAGTTAAAAAAATTAGATAAGCAGACTGTTCGTGTTATAAAAAACTGGGTTATCAAAAATCTAGTCAACACACCTGATCCAAGACTGCATGGAAAAGCTTTAAAAGGAAATCTAAAAGGTATTTGGAGATACAGGGTAGGAGATTATAGATTGTTTGCATCAATTGAAGAAGAGATAATAACTATCAGCATTTTTGAAGTCGGTCATAGAAGAGATATTTATAAATAAAAACCACGTCTAAAAGCGTGGTTTTCTCATCAGCATTATGTCATTAAAATTCCCCTCTAGTCCACTAGGGTCTAGAGGGGAAAAATTTAAAATATCATTCTCAGGTATAACTACATTTTTTGCAAAGATATCAATATATAAGCTAAAAGAATCGGAATCGTGTATAAATATATATTTAGTAATATTGGGAGTTTTTTTTGTATATCATCTTTAAATGCAGGGACAATCATAGAAATAACTAAAAATATAATTAATATGACTTTCATACAATTTCTCACCGCTTTCTGAATTAAAAAATATGTTCCTTATAATTATAATTTTAAAATAATCTCCATTCTTGGACAATTACCTTTTTAGTAGGCGCTCCATTTTTGTTTATCCATGACCCATTTGGGTGTTCAATATCACGAATGGCATTCATAATTTTTATATATTGTTCTTGCGTACGATAGTTTCGCTTATTCTTTTCAAAAATGAGTGCTTAAAAATTTTATTTTGGTACTTTTTTGTGTGACAAAAAATCAAATTAGCATGCAATTTAAACTCGGATTGCGTGTAATAAAGTCAGTTTATTTACCAAATAAACGTGCAAAGAAACCTTTATTTTTTTCTTTTTCTAATTCATTTTTTAACTTTTCTATCTCGTTTAAATGCTCTTTTTTTTCTCGATCTAGTTGTTCTTCATGGTCTTTTTTTTGTTCCAATAAGAATGTTTTTTCTTTATTTTCTAACAGTAATGATGTCATTTGTTCTGTTTTTACTTTCAATTCATCTTGCAGGTTTATTATTTTATTTTTCAAATCATCGACTTCTTTTCTCAAATTATCATTATCTTCATGTGCCTGAATATCGTTTTGAATTTGAATCATTTGCCTACTTTCATTCAATATATCAATCGCAACATCATCTAAATAAGTAGTTCCATCCTGTTTCCATACATGACTCTCTAATCTTTCCTTATTTTTCTTAGAATTAAGCTGTTTATATACAGATTGATGTGATTTACCTACGGAATTTGCATATTCTTTAACAGTTTTCATAATTCTCCTTTATATATAGTTGATTCAACATGGTTGTGCAACGTTGCGCAACCGTTGCATATGGTGTTATTTTATACCATTTTTTATTGATTGTTCCACCATTTTAATACTGTATGTCGACTTAAGCCAGTCTCTCTTTCACAATCCGCTTTTTTTCCTTCTGGATGTTCTAATCTCCATTTTTGAACTATATCTTTTTTAGGCTTTCTACCATTATTATCATCCCAATTAGTCCCGTTCCTCTTTTGTCGAATATCTCTAATTGCTCTAGCTTCTTCTAAATGATCTGCTTGCTTCTGATAATTTCTTTTGTTTCGTTCAATTCGAATATTCGTTAATTTCTCAATATCTTTTAAAGGGAAAGTATTATATCGTTCATCATAACACTCTAAAGCTGATTTAATATCTTCCTCTGTAAATGGTTCTTTTTCATTTAATCCGTTTAAAAACGGTATCAAATCTATTGCATCCTGCTTTATCTCATCTTTAGATAAACCACATTTTATGCCATAAATCACTAACGTCATAATGCAAAAATATCTGTGGCCATAGCTGGCTCCATTTTCTTCTTTTTTTATTTGCTGGATCCACCAGTCGTATAGATCACGTTTTACTGTCCAATAGTTTCTTTTACCCTTTAAAACCTTATTTTCGTACCATTCCGGGTATTTTTCCTTTGCCTGATCCAGTGTTAATTTGCTTTCCTTAAATAATTTTTTTTCATCTATCTCAATTTTAGTTGGAACAAAACGATTCAAATACTCTATATTGACTGGATGCTGGTTTATTCTATACACTTCAATTCTATCCAGTGGAGCATTCTTTTTACATTTGCCACCCAATATTCTAAAAGGCTGATTGATTCCTTGTTTTTGTACTTTTTCATCAACAGAAGTGTTTTTGTTCCACATTTTTTCAGTTAAAGAGTATTTAAATTCCTTTAATTGAAGCTTCAAATTAGGGAACAATGGTACTGGTTCTTCAAAAACATAATATAAATGTATTCCATGACCACTTAAAGCCACGTAATTTGGTAATGGATAATAATCAAATTCTTTATTAAATGCAGCATAAAAGAAATTATTCAAACTATTATCTGTAACACCATCAATATCAAATATCATTGCACACATTTTAGAAGCTCTATCCGATGTATATTTTGCACCAAAGTAAGTTAAACCATTCATTACACAAAAATCTGCATTCACAAGCTCATTTTGATAGATTTCTTCAAACTTATCTTCAAACATAATTCTGAAATGGCCATGATCTTCATTCTCATTCTTATAATAGGCAATTGGATTTGCCTTGAAACTTCCACTATCTTCATACTCCTTCTGAATGAATCCTTCTCCAATTCTAAAAATATCTTTATATACATCCAGTGGATCCATCTTCTCTCCACCATACTTCTTAATAACATCACTTAGCATTGTTATGAACACCTCTCTAAAACAAACATAAAAGGACAAAAAAGAATCAAAGGCCAAGAGGCCTCTAGGTCACGTTATATTATCAATATGTTTTTTGCACATTTTTTATACCAAAAATATAGCACGAATTTAGCTCCGTGTTCAAGCTTATTTTTACTCTAGCAAAATGGCGTAAATGTTCCTCTATACAGTGCTAGAGTAAAACATGGAAATCTTGTTGTTATTAATAAGTACGTGCCCTCGTACTTAGCTTCTGCTAAGTCTCGGACGTTTACTTTTGAAAAGTTCATGATATAATGAAAGTACTTAAGATGTGTCTTAGGACATGAGAAAAGAGAGGATTGCAGTCCTCTCTTTTTTTTCGTATTCTGCAATGTTTGTTCCTAAGTTATCCTTTCAATTCTCTGATGATTAATAGCACTGCTACTAAACAAAGAAATTCTTGATAATTCATCACTTAAGATGTTACTTAGGACATTGCAGAAACGTTCTCTTTGAAGGTTTGAATTCATAAAGCTAACCTCCGAATAAAATTATAACATAATCTGGTATCTGAAAGCCCTCTAGGTCACGTTATATTATCAATGAATTTTTTTACCTTTTTCACTAAAAAAATATATTTTACTCTAGCATGTAATAGTAAAATTGATAATTTATAATTGAATTATAATTATAATTATATTTTAATTATAATATATATATATATAGGTATTATTTATGAAACTTAAAGACTTATTATTAATTGCAGATTGCAACTATCATGTATTTTTTAAATCCGAGATTGCAAATGTTTCCGGACTTCCCTACGAAGAAATCGAAAAAGAACAATTAAAAGATTATCTAGATATGACTGTATTACGTGTGGATCAAGAATGGAACATTACGATTGGATAGGAGAACAAACATGACAGATATTAGAATTGATAGACCAGAAGAAACTAAAACACAGACTAAGAAATATTATAAATCTAAATACTGTTTCAGCTTACATCTTCCAAAAGACCTGGAAGAAAAAGTGAAGGATGCTGCCGAATCTGAGGCGCGAAATGTTACTTCCTATATTACAAGTCTTATCTTAAAAGACTTGAAAGAAAAGGAGTTGTTAAAATAAAAAGGAGGACACCTATATGAAAATATAGGTGTCCTCAATATAATATCATTAAGTTAAGGACATTAGGCTTATTCCTTTCTTTTTTTTATGTAGCTATGAATAACTACTCCAATAAGTAATCCAACTATAAAAACCACTATAACTTTTTCATCCATTTTAATAGACCTTTCTTATCAAGAAATATAAAACAAACTAAATATAAATATCACTTATTTTTTTGAAATTTCCTTATTTCTTTTATATCATCTGTTCCTGTGAGCCTATTTTCCATTTCTCCTGATTTTATAAAAATAGCTGTAGGAACATATTCTAAATTAAATTTATCTTTACATTCATATTTTTGTTTACTATTAAGTTCATTAGTATCTATAACAAAAAATGACAAATTATTTTCTCCTGACACTTGATTAAATTTTTCTAAAAAAACTGGACAAGCTGGACAGTCGTCTCTTTCAAAGATTATATAAAATTCTTCATTTTTTTGTATTTTTTCTTGGAATTCTAAATAACTTATTTTTTCAAAATTTTCATTTATGTTTTTTTGACATCCTGATAATAATAGAAAAAACACTAATATCGAATTTAAAATAATAATTGATATTATATTTTTTTTAGCAAACAATTCTGTAACAGAAAATCCTGACAAAATACTTAAAGCATTAATTTTCTTCATAAAAATCACTTAATAAAATTAAATATTTTTTATTATAACGAGAGTTTACATAGATAATTTCTACCTGATGGTGCCAATACACATTCATTTCCATCACTTGTTTTATATGATTGAACACTAGAAGCGGCTAGACTTAACAACATTACTGTTACAACCACAGCACCAACTGGATGTGCTGCAACTACAGATGCAATAGCTTTTATTGCCACGTAAGCCAATTCTGACCCATAATATCCTGTAACATATTTAACTGCTCCATCCATAAAATAACCTATTAAAGTCCCAGCAACAAATACTGCAACACTTTCACGTGATCTTTCTCCATCAATATATACTCCATCATGAGTAATAATTACTTCTTTTCCTTCCAATTTTGTGCCTACTAAATTTTCTGGTCGTTCTTTATATGCATCTTTAGATAAGATAATATTATCTTCAGCAAATGTATGAGTAATTTTCATATCATTTATTGATTCACGTTCATTGGCTTGTATTGAAAGAGTTCCTGTAAAAGCCATTAATAATGCTAATAAAATTGAAACTATCTTTTTCATAAAATTACCTTCTTTCTATTTTTATACTAGTTTCATCTCCTATCAATTGTAAAAATAATTAGAATGTCCATTGGTATCAAAGCTCCTTTTTCATTCTTTATGTATCTTTATGTAGAAATTTTAACAAGTATAAATTTAAAAACATAGTCTATTAGTGCTCTAAAATACATGATATAATTTAAAGGTAGTCAATAAGTACGTGTCCTCGTACTTAGCGCATGCTAAATCTCGGATGTTTACTTTTGAAAAGTTCATGATATAATTCAAGTAGGTAAATTTGGTGGCAACACTAAAAGAAAAGAGAGGATTGCAGTCCTCTCTTTTTATTTTGTACTGTGCTACCGAGGACTATGTAACTAGTCCTTTTTCTTTATCTCTACAACAATCAAGTAAATCAACAAAAGTTGAATGATTGTATCTAAATTCATATAGGTAAATTTGGCAGCACAAGTACATGGACGTATCTAAAAACATACAAATACCTCCAATAAAAATTATAGCATAATCTGATATCTGAAAGCCCTCTAGGACACGTTATATTATCAATAGTTTTTTGACCCTATTTCACCAAAAAATTATTTTACTCTAGCAAACAAGTGCAATGTATTTGCTTTATAGTGCCAGACATACTTACTCCTTACTAGCCGTCGACAGCCTGACAACAGAACCCTTAAAGCAATTACCTTAGTGTTGAGTTTCCGCTCTTTCTCATATAAAATTATCATAAATCATTGTGTTAGCGCTTTCATTTTGCTATAATTTTTTTAAAGGAGTAGAATGAATTAGTATTCATTCACGTATTATGTATGCAATCTTTAAAAAAGAAACTACTGACTATTTTATCTTTATCTTTATTCATTGTATTGGCTGGTAATTATAACGTTCTTGCAAAAATGGAAGAAAATGGAGAAAATTCAAATAATGCATGTGAGGTTTTAACATCGGAAGAACCAATGCTAAATAAAGAATATGTTAATGAAAATGGAGAAACAGTTCAACATTTTGAAGATAACACACAAGTTGTTTATCATGAGGACGGAACAATAACAGTGTATTCTCCATTCGGACCAAAGCCTGAAAATGAAGATATGAGAATGAATTGGATTGCAATTGGTAAGGCTATACTAAAATTTGTAGCAGGAGTCATTTCTGCTTGTTCTTCATATGATTATGTAACTGGGCATGATATTTGTAGAACTGTTTTGAGATATATCCCTAAACCAACAAAAACAGAATATTCTGTTGATGGACTCTACCATCCAGGAAGGATTCCAGGGTGTGAACCTAGCAATTCGTTACCATGCAACTCAGGGTATTGGGAATATAGAGTTTATTAAACATTATGAAAAAAAATTTTGCAAAAAATTTTGCAATTATCTTTCTAAGTATCATATCAATACTTTATATTTTTGATATTACTTTATTTTCCGCTAATCGTTTTCTCCAGGTTATTATAGGTTTATTAATTTTATTAAGTTTATATATTTTAGCAAAAAAAAAATCTTAATTTTATATTAATCCAAGCAGAAAACTCATAAGTCTTTAGCTTATAGGGGTTCACAGTAAAATAGGGTCAAAAACTCATTGACAATATAACGTCCATATACAACCTGTTTTCTTGAGTTTACTCTAGCAATATTTTGCTAGAGTAAATTTACAATTGGACATTGAAAAAAAGTCAGAGACTTAGCAGAAGCTAAGTCTCTGACTTTTACTTTTTAAAAGTTCATGATATAATTCAGGTAGGCAAAAATCACAAAATTGTGCCACGTTAAGGAAAACTGACCTAGTCACTCAGTTTTCCTTTTTTTACAAAAAAAGAGAGTGGGTAGTCAGTCCACTCTTTTATGCTCTGTTGTCCGGTCATTTCTGTTGAGCCATTTGTAGATGTAGTTGGCGGCCACACCTGCTATAACAGAAACTAAAAAATCACAAAATTGTTGCACCACGTTCTCACCTCCTTCGCGTTGGTGAGCCCAGACAACAGAAAGATTATATCATAATTAAAAAACACTCCTAATAATTTTAAAAACACTGTTCATCACTTTATATGTTGGCCAGCCTAAAAAACCTCCAATAAATACAAGCAAAAATCCAGCTGAAGCAAATGCTATCCACTTATTGATCCATACATTTTTAAAGTTGATCCAGAATTCTTTCTTTTTCAAATCTTCACTGATTCTATCAAACTCTTCCTTTTTGGATTCAATTAATTTATTCATTATATATTTGAGTATTCCATGGTGGCGGATTCATCAAAAAGCAAGACGATGTCAAATCTCTTTCTTGTTATTTTTTTGTAACATTAAGCACCCTAAAATCAACAATTTTGAAGAAAATGGCATTTTTTACTGATTTCACATCATTATAATAGTAATCAAAAAATCACTACTTTATAAGACTTTTATTTATTTAATTATTTGCTATAATTTTTTTGTAACCATGGTTAATCACTTTATAAATTTATATATTAGAAAGGTTAAATATTATGAAATCAAAAAAATTATTGTTAGCGTTATCCTTGGCTATTTTACCTTATAATTTAATATCAACTCCTGTGTATGCAGAAGAAAAATCAGTTTATTTAGATAACAATAAAGAAAAAAACTATAATGAATTTGATAAATTTATCATTGTCCAAAATAATAAATATGTCTTAAACATTGTTGATGAAACAGTATTCAATCAAGAAGATTTGGAAACAGTAAAATTAATGGTTGAGAAAGCTAATGAAACTATTGTTAACGAAGATTTAATTATTAATCCTTCAAATAAAATTGCAACTCCTAGAATAGCCACACGTGCCTATGGAAAAAATGCTATTGAATTTCATTGGAATTATGCTCGTATATATTTAGATGCTGGACAAACTAAAGCTTTAGTAAATGCAACTATCGCCGGAGGATCAACAGCTTTAGGAGGCTTTTTTGGTCAAATTGGTGGAGCTGCTGCCGGTGCAATCATCGGAGCATACTTAAGCACAGTTATAGGAGATAATATAAAAAATGGTGTTTGGGTAGATTATAATTATTTTGCGGGCCGTGTTAATAATTTTGGATGGCAATGAAAAATAAAAATTCTTATTTGATTATTATATTTCTATCAATTTTAATGGGAGTTACTCAATATATTCTTACTTTATTTTATCAAAAATATATTTTCTCATTTGAGGCTAAAGTTTTTATTAATATATTTGTTGGATTGATGATAATAATAATCGGCTATCCTCTAGTCAAAAAAATCATAAAATTATACACAAATAAAAGACTTTGAAAATCGATATCTGGTCATGGTTTTACTATAGCAAATTAGACTAGCATTCTGATTACATAGTGCTAGAGTGAAAATCAAAAAGAGGGGAAGCCCTCTTTTTTTTAATATATAGACACATTTAATAAATTAGGATATAAAGCTAAAACCAACACTTATATAACGTCTTGTATAAATTGATTTCTGTACACATATTTCATTACCTTACTTACAGGTCAAGTGTACAAGCCTATTCACCATTAAAGATGTCTATATCATAATTAAAAAACGCTCCTAATAATTTTTGGCTTAACCAGCAATTTGGTGACTTTGCTATAATAATGCATTTTATCAC
>ERZ894199.953-NODE-953-length-11184-cov-10.333363_pt1 | contig 11184 bp, 10 predicted proteins | sample MGYA00380285_ERZ894199 | MGnify/ENA primary metagenome ERZ894199 (study PRJEB32331, sample SAMN06328447) | human gut metagenome | biome: human gut microbiome; feature: stool | host: Homo sapiens | collected 2012-01-17 ... | reverse complement strand
TGGTCATGCCCGACGATTGAACGTCAGATTGCCGCTTAGGGGCGTTTGCAGCGTCAATTGGTTAAGCGAAGACGATTAGGTTATCCCTGTGTATCGCCGGCTTCTCGGCCAGGTTAGCGAGCAGGCGGTTGCTGGCGATCTGGTCCTGGCGGCGGCCGGCGGCAAGTTCTAGCACGTCCGAATCGGCCTCGGCGATACCGCGGGCGACGACCATACCGCTCGGATCGCACACATCGAGCACATCGCCCTCGGCAAACTGGCCATCGACCTCGCGAATACCCACCGCAAGCAAGGAAGAGCCACGGCTGACCAGCGCCTTCGCGGCACCGTCGTCAACCGTCACCGAGCCATGCGCCTTGTCGCCCAGTGCGATCCACAGCTTGCGGGGTGCGATGTCCAGACGCTCCGCCGGCGGATCGAACAGCGTGCCCACGCTCTCGCCGCGGGCGAGGCGCACGAGCGCATCGGGCTCCTCGCCCGAGCAAATCACGCTCTGAATGCCCGCGGTCATGAGAATGCGGCTCGCGCGGATCTTGGTAATCATGCCGCCCGTGCCCACCGATGTGGAAGAATCGCCAGCCGAGGCGATAATCTTGGCATCGATCTTATGCACGACCGGGACGAACTCGGCCGTGGGGTCCTCATGCGGATTGGCGGTATAGAGGCCATCGATGTCCGAGAGCGTCACGCACAGATCGGCAGAAACCAGGCAGCTCACAAGCGCCGCCAGCGTGTCGTTGTCACCAAACTTGATCTCATCGACGGTAACGGTATCGTTCTCGTTGACAACCGGCACCACGCCCAGCTCCACCAGGCGCAGCAGGGCGTCGCGCGCGTGCAGGTAGGACGTGCGGCGGGCCGTATCGTGGCGCGTGAGCAGCACGAGCGAGGTGAGCAGGTCGCGCGCATGGAACTCCTCGTCGTAGGCCGACGAGATGATGCACTGACCAGCCGAGGCGCAAGCCTGCAAGCTCGGCAGGTCGCCGACCGGCTTGCGGTCGAAGCCCAGCACGGGATAGCCGCAGGCGATAGCACCCGAGCTCACCACGACCAGACGCCAGCCGAACTTGCGCAGGGCTGCGGCCTGATCGGCAAGCCCGCCGATAAAGGAGCGGTTAACCTTGCCATCGGCGCCCACAACCGTGGACGAACCGATCTTTACCACCATCGTTTTATAAGAAGTCGTCATACGTCAAACCAATCAACTGTTCAGCGAACGGCCGAGCCGGCGGCCAAGGAAGCGTGACTCGCCCCTACCGCCCAAGGAATTAGTGAGCCCAGGGAAAGGCAGAAGCCGCGGCCATGTTCTTGCGCACGAGCTCGTCGCGCACCTGAGCCAGGCCCTGCTCCATGCCCACCACATAGGTCTGCGGGTACAGGAAGCGCTTGAAAGCTGCATCCAGATGATCGAGCGCCCAAGCACAGCGCTCGCGCGCGTCCTGGATGCTCTCACGCGGAGCCACCGCACTGCCATCGCGCACGATCGGCACCAGCAGCTCGCGATACTCAAGTTCGGACACGTCGGTCACCAGGGCGGCATCGTTCACGGCCACGAGGGTATTGCCGCGCGCGGCGCCCTCCCCCGCCAGATGGTCCTCGTCGTAGATCATGTCGCAGACCGGGCCGCCAAAGCCGTCGTAATAACGGCGCACGCGTTGCACACCCGGGATCGTGCGCTTGTAGGGCTGCTCGGAGAGCTTGACCACCGGCGTCCATGGATCTGCCTCGCTCGCACGGCGGGCGGAAAGCTTGTACACGCCGCCCAGCGCCGGCTGGTCGTAGCAGGTCGCGAGCTTGGTGCCCACACCAAAGCTATCGATGGGCGCGCCCTGGTCGATCAGTGACTGAATCGTATACTCGTCAAGATCGTTGGAAACCGAGATCCCCACATAGGGCAGGCCCTCGGCATCAAAACGGCCGCGCACATACTTGGAGAGCTTGGCGAGGTCGCCGGAGTCAATGCGAATGGCCGACAGGCGCTCGCCCACCGCTTCCATCTCCTTGGCAACCGTAATGGCATGTTCACAGCCCTCGCGCACGTCATAGGTGTCGATGAGCAGCGTACAGTTCTTGGGGCTCGACTTGGCAAAGGCGCGGAAGGCCTCGAGCTCGGAATCGAAGCTCATCACCCAGCTGTGCGCATGCGTGCCAAAGACGGGAATACCGTAGCGGCGGCCGGCGAGCACATTGGACGTAGAGGAGCAGCCAGCAACGTAGCTCGCGCGTGCAACGGCCAGGCCGCCATCGGGACCCTGGGCGCGGCGCAGGCCAAACTCGGCCACGGGACGGCCGTCCGCCGCCAGCACCACACGCGCCGTCTTGGTGGCGACAAGTGTCTGGAAGCCGACGATGTTGAGCAGCGCCGTCTCGAGCAGCTGGCACTCCAGCGCGGGGCCGGTGACGCGCACCATGGGCTCGCGCGGAAAGACGAGCTCGCCCTCGGGGACAGCGTCGATGTTTACATGCGCACGAAAATCGCGCAGGTAGTCGAGGAATCCAGGCTTGAACATCGCGCCGCCGGCAGGAGCCTGGAGCGAGGCGAGATAGTCGATGTCCTCGGGCGTAAAGCGCAGGTTCTCGACCAGCTCGGGCAGCTCGGCGGTACCGCACATGACGGCGTAGGCACTACCAAAGGGATGGTCGCGGTAAAACGCGGTAAAGCAACCCTGCTCATTGGCCTTGCCGCTCTCCCACAGGCCCTGGGCCATAGTGAGCTCGTACAGGTCGGTGAGCATTGCAATGTCGGTGGGATGCGAGATGTCGGTCAAAGCCATGGGGCGACCTTTCGGATGCGTTGTGCAGAAGTTGAGGGTTGGACGAGGCGGACGTGCGGGCATGGAGCCCGGCGCAACAGATTAGTGCAGGCCAATGCTGCCCGTGATCGTGTAGACCATAAAAACGATAAACGCGATGAGGGCGAGCACGATGATGATTTTTTGAGCCGGAGCCATGCCGGGGATCTCATTCTCGCCCGTAGGCTCCTTGGAAGTGACCATGCGCTGGGCAAACGTCATCTCGTCACGGCTCGGCGTGGGCTCGGCGGGCTTGGTGCGGGCGGCTTTCTTAGGCTGAGGCTTGGGCGCGGCAGGCGCAGGCATCGCAGCGGCGGGCTCGGGCGCAGGCGCGGGCTTGCGCTCGGATGCGGCGTTCGCGGCGACCTCCTCGGCCTTCGCACGCTCGGCACGCAGGGCAGCCAGCTCCTCACGCTCGCGACGGGCCTCTTCCCGAGCCTCGCGGCGGGCCTTCTCAGCGCGGAGCTCTTCCAACTCAGCGCGCTCCTCGTCGGACAATGGTTGGGACTCAAGCTCGGCCATGGTTCAGCCCTTTCTTTTAAAAAAAGCCGCCGACACAATGTCAGCGGCTTATCAAATCCAAGGGTGGAGACGAAGGGAGTCGAACCCTCGGCCTCTGCCATGCGACGGCAGCGCTCTCCCAACTGAGCTACGTCCCCAGGACAAGTCGATATTTTACCTACGGCTCGCCAACTGTCAACGCCCAATAACCAGTCTTTTTGGAGCGGAGCTTTTTTGACTACCATTCGCCCGATGATTTTTTAATCCCCGTCCCAGAAAAATCATCGGCGAACGCGCTACTTTGCGCTGGTGAGGACACCGGTGGTGTCGAACGCCGGGGTGAAGCTCTCGTCTACCGCTCCGCCCTCTTGCCAGAACATCGTCGTAAAGCCCAGGTCGTCGGCATGGTCGAGCACCTGCTCGTACTCCTCGCGCGTCACGGCGCGCGCCAGATCGCCGCCTTGTTCGCGCATGAGGGCATTGGGCGTGTATTGGTTCATGACCGAGATCGGCACATCGCCCACCGTCTGCCACACTAGGTCCAGTACGCGACACGAATCGTCCGCATGCCCCGGAAGCACCAGGTGGCGCACGATCATACCGCGCTTCATAAGCCCGTCCTCGTCCACCAACTCTCCCCCGCGGCGATCGATCTCGCGCGCCATCTGGGCCAGACCCGACACGGCCACGCGCGGGTAGTCCTTAATATGAGAAAGCGACTGCGCAAGCCCGGCATCGGCATATTTAAAGTCGGTGAGCCACACATCGACCAGGTCGCCCAGCGCCGCCACGGCACTCGCACGCTCGTAACCACTCGTGTTGTAGACGATCGGGATGACCAGCCCGCGCGCCCGCGCCGCGGCAATCGCGGCAGGCAACAGGTGCGCATAGTGCGTCGCCGTCACCAAATTGATGTTGTTGGCACCCTGGTCCTGCAGTTCCAGCATAATCTCGACCAGGCGCTCAGACGAAATCTCAAGGCCAAAATTGCCGGTCGAGATCTCGTGGTTCTGGCAGTAGATACATTTAAGCGAGCAACCGCTAAAGAAGACCGTGCCCGAACCGGCCTCGCCCGAGATAGGCGGCTCCTCCCACATATGAAGCGCCGCGCGGGCCACCCTGAGCGTGTCGTTAGCACCGCATACGCCGCGCGCGCCCTCATCGCGCGCCGCACCGCAACGGCGCGGACACAAATGGCAGGCGGGCGAAAAAAGTTCGGTCAACGACGTCGGCATAAAAACATGCTCCAAAACAACGATTCAGCAGCTCAAACGTAAAGGGCCAGACCGCGTAGACGGCTCCGTCCCTAAGGCGCCGTAATCGTCCGACACGATTTTTGTAATGTCAAGACTGGAATCGATAAAGTGCCGCTTTATGATGTAGGTATTCCGCCCCCCGCGGAGCAACTGGGTGAACCGTCGCGTTTATTTAGGGAGCCCACACAGTCGTACCTAGTACAGGTATCCTTCGTTGTTAAGGACGCTGGAACAGTCGATGAGGGCACCCACCTGTTTTAGGTGGGTTCATTTTCGTAACGTGGGGGGTGGTTTTCTTTTGCCGAAAATCACCATACAGTCCATATGGATCCCCGCCGGCATCCCGACAAGCCATCGACAACATCCCAATATCTGGTAAGCGCGTGATTATCGCTGCGTGCAATTACATGCACCCCCCTTGGTCGAGTATTATGGTTCGGCTATGCCCTTTGCGCATGGCGTTCTTCTGACCTTTTCCTTCGACGCTTGGCGGTTTTTAGATTCATGGCTTCATCCCCGAGCTACATACCGTACCTATGCGTGGCAGCGGCGGCCTTTATCACGACCTTCCTCGCGGTGCCCCTGGTCAAGCGCTTGGCAATTAAGCTCGATGCCGTCGACTATCCTTCTAAGCGCCGCATCAACACCAAGCCCATCCCACGTTTGGGCGGAACGGCGGTGTTTTTGGGCCTGGTCGTTGCCTGCATTGTGCAAATCCTAGGCACCTGGCACCTAGGCTGGCCACCCGTCCTGGTGCCGCACCCGCGCCTTCACATTAGCTATCCCATGCTGGCGCTCTCCTTTACCGTCATCTTTGCGACCGGCGCTATCGACGACGTCTTCCAGCTCAAGCCCAAGCAAAAGCTGGCCGGACAGGTCCTCGCCGCGCTCATCGCCTGTATCGGCGGCCTGCGGATCGGCGTCATCGTCAACCCGTTTGCCCCCGGCGAAATCATGCTCGGGTGGCTCGCCTACCCCATCACCGTAATCTATCTGGTGGCATTCACCAACATCATTAACCTCATCGACGGCCTCGACGGCTTGGCCACGGGCATCTGCGGCATCGCCTCGTTCACCATGTTTTCGATGGCCGTTCTCTCGGGCCGCATTGACGCCGCCGCGCTCTCCATTGCGCTCTTTGGCGCCTGTCTGGCCTTTTTGCGCTACAACTTCAACCCCGCAAGCATCTTCTTGGGCGACTCGGGGTCGCTGCTTCTGGGCTTTGCACTGGGCTCCATCTCGCTGCTCAACGTGAGCCGCACCGCCGCACTCACCTCGCTTATCATTCCGCTCATCGTTGCCGGCGTGCCCATCATCGACACGTTCAGCGCCATCGTGCGCCGCAAGCGCGCCCACATTAGTATCGGGCAGGCCGACAAGGGCCACATCCACCACCGCCTGATCCAAGAAGGCTACAACCAAAAACAGGCCGTGCTGCTCATCTATGCCTGGTGCATCATGCTTTCGGCCGGCGCCGCCGCGATTAACCAGGTCGAGGTGCCCCTGCGCGTGCTCATCTTCACCGTGCTCGCCATTGGCTCGGCGGCCTTTGCCAAGCATCTACATCTGTTTGAGCCCGTGCTGCGCCACCATTACAACAAGCGTACGCACGAGGACGAGCTCATCACCCCCGACGACCCCGCCTTTAAGCAGGAGGAGCGGGCAGCCGAGGAGCGCAAAGAAGAGCGCCACCACAAGCTCTAGGGCAAGCTGCCGAGGATGTGCCAAGGCACCGTTAGCCAAGCACGGCCGCGCCGCACCCATCGCACATGCCGCACCACGCGCGTCCCTCTCCCGCCCCTCGCCTACTTACGCACCGCCCCTCCAATAAACGCGTTATCATCTTGACCCATGAACATACGTTAGGAGCAATCATGCCAAACGAGAACAGCTACGAAGTCGCGCTGCAAAAGAGCAACGCCATTCGCGAGGGCCTGGCCAAGACGCCCGAGAAGTTCACCATGCTCACCGGCGACCGCCCCACCGGCCGTCTGCACCTGGGCCACTACTTCGGCACCCTCAAGGGCCGTGTTGAGCTGCAGAACATGGGCGCCAAGACCAACGTGCTCATCGCCGACTACCAGGTCATCACTGACCGCGACACGACCGAGCACATCCAGGACAACGTGTACAACATGGTCATGGACTACCTTGCCTGCGGCATCGACCCCGACAAGACCATGATCTACGCGCACTCCGCCGTGCCCGCCGCCAACCAGCTCATGCTGCCGTTCCTGTCGCTGGTGTCCGAGGCCGAACTGGCGCGCAACCCCACGGTAAAGGCCGAGATGGAGGCCTCGGGCCACGAGCTCACCGGTCTTCTGCTCACCTACCCGGTACATCAGGCCTGCGACATCCTGTTCTGCAAGGGCAACGTGGTGCCCGTCGGTCGCGACCAGCTGCCGCACATCGAGCTTACCCGCACCATCGCTCGCCGCTTTAACAACCGCTACGGCAAGGTGTTCCCCGAGGTCGACGCGTTGCTGTCCGAGACCCCGCTGCTGCCGGGCCTGGACGGTCGCAAGATGAGCAAGAGCTACGGCAACGCCATCAACATCTCGATGACCGCCGAGGAGACGGCAAAGCGCATCAAGAAGAGCCAGACCGACTCCGAGCGCATGATCACGTTCGATCCCGAGAACCGCCCCGGCGTGTCCGGTTTGCTTTCGACAGCCGCCATCTGCACCGGCCGATCCGAGGTTGAGATTGCCGAGGAGATTGGCATGGGCGGCTCCGGCCAGCTCAAGAAGTACGTGACCGAGGCCGTCAACGAGTACTTCGCACCTATCCGCGAGCGTCGCCAGCGCTACGAGAACGATCTGGATTACGTGAAGGACGTGCTGCACGAGGGCAACCGTCGCGCCAACGAGATCGCCGAGCAGACCCTGGCAGAGGTTCAGGACGCCATGGGTATGGTGTACTAGACCGATCTGCTGGCTTGAGCTGTCGATTGTTTTAGGGCGGGCGCTACGGCGTCCGCCTTTTTGGTGCCCAACCGGCTCGGCTCCGCCCATTGCACTCCCCCAAAACAGGAACAGGCCCGCTGGCAGTTAGTTGCCAGCGGGCCTGTTCCCGAAGTACACCGTTGAATCGCACAGAGGGGAGGAATGCGAATCAAACTCAACAGGGCAGGCTTTTTCATCGCCTATTGCCTGCTCCGTTGCTGAAACCAATATAGTTCACCGAGGTTTACTTTCTAGCGTCAATATGCGCCGCCATACCTTCTCCATAAGTTAGCCCCGGTAAACCTGCAACGGAAAACCACCACAAAGGGGACAGGCACCTTTGTGGTGGTTTTGGCCACGGCAGAGCCGCTAGAGCCCTGCTGGCCAGCGACAGGCGGCCAGATCAACATGCATGGGGTCGACAAACGTCACGCCCTCCCCCAGCAAAAGTTCGCGCTGAGCATCGGGGCCGCCAAACGCAAAACCCTCGCATATGCGCCCGTCGGCAAATACCACGCGATGACAGGGAATCTGACCAGGGCGCGGATTGCTATGCAGGGCATACCCCACGTACCGCGCACTTCGTGGACGACCGGCAAGCAGCGCCACCTGACCATACGTGGCGACCATCCCCTCAGGGATCTGCTCGACTACCTCGTACACCCGCTCAAAAAAGCCCTCAGACGCCATTGCTCACTCCCTTCCACCCGGAAAAGCATAAACCACCACAAAGGTGCCTGTCCCCTTTGTGGTAGTTTATGGCAGGTAGGTTAGTTGGCGGGCTGGAAGAAGGCTACCGCTACGGCGCCAGGACCAACGTGGGTACCGATGGTGGCGCCGATGGTGTGAACGGGCAACTCGCCCTCGCTGTGGCCAGCCCACAGCGTCGCGCTGTCCTCGATATACTTCTTGAGCACCGCATCCGAAAGGCCCGTATAGCCGAGCGCCAGCGGCATGGAAAAGTCGATGCCGCCCGCCTTTTCGACCTTTTGGTTCAGCAGGTTGCGGCCGTTTTTGGAACCGCGCGCCTTACCCAGCTGCACGATCAGGCCGTCCTCGACAGCTACCACGGGCTTCACGTTGAGCAGCGTACCCACGGCGCCGGCCGCAGCAGACAGACGACCGCCACGCACCAGATACTCCAACGTCTCGAGCAGGCCGATAACCACCACACGGTCGCGCACGGCCTCGACCGCCGCCGCGATCTGGGCCGCACTACGGCCCTCGTCCACCAGGCGCAGCGCATACTCGACCAGCACGCGCTCGCCCAAGGTCACGTTATTGCTGTCCACGACGTACACGTCGCCGCCCGGCGCCTCGGCAAGTGCGGTACGGGCACTCTGGTTGGTGCCCGAAAGCTTGGCGCCCACGGTAATAATCACCGCCTCGTCGCCGGCCTCACGCGCTTCGGCAATCGCCTGTGAAAAGGCATACGGGTTGACCTGACCAGTCTTGGGCAGCTCATCGCACTCCACGAGCATCTCGTAAAAGCGCTGGTGATCGATGTCGACGCCATCCATATACACATCGGTGCCAAAGGTAACGGACAGCGGCAGAACACGCAGAGCGGGGTGCTCAGCCGGCGTCATATCGCTCGCGGAATCGGTAATAATACGAATGGACATAGCGAATCCTTTCTTGCGCGGACCTCGCGCGGGGAATTTTGACAGCAATGCCCCGGCACGGTATACGCGCTCAATCGGGACTATGCAATTGTTAATTGGAGGCAAATGCCTTGGCGGCCTTAGATCTCGCGCAAGGTGTTAAGAATCGTACGCAGCGACGCATACATCTGCTCGCGCTGCTCCACACCCATGGCCTTGCCGGTGGTGTCGAGCACTTCGCGAATGATGCGATCGGCCTCGCTCATGCTCTCGCCGCCCAAGGCAGTCAGGCGCACCGGGGCACGGTACTTGACGGCCGCATCACCCGAATCATCGACCTCGACGTAGCCGCCCTCCTCCAGATGTGCCAGTGTGCGCGAAACGGCGGCACGGGTAACGCCGGCCATGCGGGCGAGGTCGGCGCCAGTCAGGCCGTCCTTGCTGCGCTCAAGATAGTACAGGCACATGACGTCGGAGCCCTTAAGGCCGAGCCTTGCACCTTCGGACGTCTTGATGCGCTGAATCTCCTTGTAGAGGCCGCTGATCAGTCCGACAAAGTCCTCAAAACGTGTTTCGTCGTTCCACTGCATGGTGACGACCGCCTTTCGCTTACATGATGCTAACGGGTAAACATCTTAGACGCATAAGGCAACACCCATACCCAAACATCCCATTTGTTAACCCATCAACATAAAAACCACCACAAAGGGGGCAGGCACCTTTGTGGTGGTTTGGGGCATCAATAGGTTCTAGGTGCCGCTACAGCTCCACGCAGGGATTGTCGCGGGTCACAAGGGTCTTAACGACAACCGTTGCTCCCAGATAGCGCTCGAGCAGCTCGGCCAAGCGATCGATCGCGGCCTGGCAGTCCCCCATCCGCTCGGGCTCCACGCACTCAATCGCCAGAAATGCGTCCGCCGAATCGGCGGACAGCGCCGTGCGAACGCCATCGCGCCAGTTCCAGCAACGGCACACGGCGCCCGCATCGTCGATGTAGGCCAGCTCGCCAGGCAGCGTCGGATCATCTGCCTCCTCGCCAAGTGGCAAGAACGCGTCGCCGCCGTCGGTCACCGCCAGGCGCAGATTGCCCTCAATAGCATGCAAATCCTCACCGCCAACGGGCAGCGCATAAGTCAACGAAATCGTGTTGTAGATATCCACCGCCGGCGTGATGTGGCCGACCGGCTTGCCTTTGAGCACGCGCTTGAGCAGGTTCTCAACTGAGCACCGCGCACCCTTCTTGGTCTTAAACTGACGATACGCCTCGCGCCACGCCCTGACCGGCGCATTCTCGCTGATGGTGTCGCTCGTAACGTGACACTCTGCGTCGATATTGGCTCGGTCGAGCAACGCGGCAATAGCATCCACGTCCTCCTGGGGAATCTGCGCCGCGGGCTTCATGCCCTTTACGACCACAACACCGATAGCTGCCTGCGGGAACAACTCCCAAAACGAATCCTCGGCAACAAAGCTCTTCATGTGCTCTCCCTTCATAGCGCGCCCGAATGTGGGCGCCTAAACAAAAAGCGCCCTTACGACGGCCACCTTCAAAGTCCTACGGTGCCGTCACAAGAACGCTTGCGCTGTCCCCATCCGGAGAAGGGGACGATATGTCAGGCGTATTGTAACCCGAGTCATCCACGCGAGCAAAACCACCACAAAGGCGCCTGTCCCCTTTGTGGTGGATATGGACTCACGGCGAAGCTAGTGTCGAAGTCCCAGCAGCCCGCGGCCGCGATGACGGGCCTCGGCGGACACCTGGACGTGCGGGCCGGCGGCCTTGACGGACTCGGGCAGGTGCGAGTACTTCTTCTCGAAGTTCTCCTCGAACATCACCGCCAGGTTGTGCGCGGCCTCGTCGTAGCGCGCGGTGCTCTGCCAGTACTGGCGCGGCACCAGGATGCCATCGGGCACACCGTGGCACGTCGTGGGAATGTCGACGTTAAAGATGTCGTCGTGCACGAACTCGCTGTCCTCGATGGTGCCGTCGAGGGCGCGCGCGACCAGCGAGCGCGTGTAGGCCAGCTCGATGCGATGACCCACGCCGTAGCCGCCGCCGATCCAGCCGGTGTTGACCAGGTACACG
>ERZ894199.951-NODE-951-length-11198-cov-8.911514_pt1 | contig 11198 bp, 7 predicted proteins | sample MGYA00380285_ERZ894199 | MGnify/ENA primary metagenome ERZ894199 (study PRJEB32331, sample SAMN06328447) | human gut metagenome | biome: human gut microbiome; feature: stool | host: Homo sapiens | collected 2012-01-17 ... | reverse complement strand
ACAGCCCTTAAATGCTGTATTTATGCGGATAATCGGATTTTCTATATCAAGTTTACTGGAATTCTGACAGAAACTGTCGTTCCATATCCTTCCTGGCTTTCTATTCGGACACCATAATCCTCTCCATAAGCCAGACGAACCCTGTTTGCAACATTTCTCAGTCCATATCCTTCCTCTGAGCGCCGCAGAGAACTTCGCAGTTTAATCAGTTTTTCCGCCTCGATTCCACATCCATCATCTGTCACCTGGAATACCACATCCCTTTCTTCTTTTTGAATTCTGACCGCAATGTGGAGAACTTCTTCCTCTTTTCTCGCATGGTGAATGGCATTTTCAACCAGCGGCTGCAGAAGAAGTTTAATGGTTCGATATGTCAGTACTTCTCTTGCAATCTCATACTCCACCTGTACGCTGTCCCGAAAACGCATCTGCTGGATTTTCAGATAGCTCTGCAGCAGTTCCACTTCTTCCTGGATGGAAAGCACCTGTTTTCCCTTATTCAGGGAAATCCGGTAGAAGCTGGACAAATTTTTGACCGCCTGCATCGTCTGTTTTCCACCTTCCCGCATCGCCAGTGCTGAAATAACCGCAAGTGCATTGTAAAGAAAGTGCGGATTGATCTGTTCCTGCAGCAAATTCAGTTCGCTCGTCTGAATCCGGATTTTCTTTTCGTAATTTTCCCGAATTAGCTCCTGAATCTGATCACTGAGCTGATTAAACGCCAGCCCGATCTGTCCGATCTCATCTTCTCCCATATTTTCCAGACGGTGATCAAATTCTCCCTGTCCCATCCGTTTTGCTGCATACACCACTTTCTGCACCCGCGCGGAAATCCATCTTGTGTAACAGATAATGCAGAGAAATACCATAGCCGCGCTGCAGAGGATCAGGAACATCATCCTTCTTGAAACAGCTTTTGCGTCTTTTAAAACCGTCTCCTTATCCGAAATCACAAGAATTTTTGTTCCGAAAACTCCGCTCTGGATATTTCCGATTTTTGAAATGCCGTCACGCTCAAACTCAATCTGCGCTTTCTGCTCCAGATCCTCTTCCGGCATTCTGGTCCGGATCGGAAGGCCTGCCATTTCCGGTTCGGAAGCAGCCAGAATATATCCTTTTTGATCCACCAGATAAATTTCATCGGTGGAATTTATTGTTTCGAGGAGGGGCTGTATCTGCTGATTTTCAATCTGTAACGACAGTACGCCCTTCATCCCGCCCTGTGGATAAAAATTCATCAGACGATTCATATGAAATGCTTTTCCGTCTCCAGATGTCCCACAGAATACCGTTTCCCCTATCGCATCAAATGTCAGCACACATTCCCTCCGATCTAGATCCTGCATGGAATAAAAATAATAATTATCCTGCGGAAGCGTTTCATTGTTGCTGTAAAAACAGATTTTGTAAATTCCTGCATTCATCAGACAGATTTCGCTGAGTTTCTTATCAATATAGTAAAACATATCTTCATAAGAATCGTTGCTGTAATCTTGAAACAAATATCCGCTCAGCATCTGATCCACATACAGCACATCCAGAATTGTTTCGTAAGGCTCGACCATCGTAGAAAAATTTTTTTCAATTCGTTCTGCTTCCTGTTCTGCACTCTGATATGCTTCATTAAGAAGCACATTCCTTGTTTTTCCATAACTGTACCAGGTAACACACAGCATTGGAATCAGTGCCAGTACCAGATAGCCGATCACCAGTTTAAACTGAAAACTCCGATTTTTATACCATTTTACGATATTCATTTGGTGTCACTCCAAATCTTTTCTGAAAAACAACGCCAAAGTAAGAAACATTTTCATATCCAACCGCCAGACTCACTTCCCGTACTTTATTTTTCTTATCCTTTAACAGTTCCGCCGCCCTCTGCAGACGCATTTCCGTATTGTATTCCAAAATCGTTTTTCCTGTTGCCTCTTTAAACAGGCTCCTCAGATAATTCGGAGACAAACCAACCTCTACGGCCAGCTTCTCGATATCTGCGCTTTCCGAGCAATGCTCCTGAAGATATATTTTTACCTGATAAACGGCATAGTAATTTGGATTTTGATTCTGTTTTTCAAAAAATGCCAACATCCGTTCCAGATACTGCTCCATCTTTTCCCGCATCTGATAACTGTTATTTGCTTCAAAAATTTCATTTTCTCTCAAAATTTTTTCGGCTTCCATCCAGTTTTCCAGCAGTTCATCACTCAAAATAAGACGGTTCCATAGATGCATATAAAGATTGTAAACTTCTCCCGCAAATGTTTTCGGCGCAAGCCCCTTTAGCTGTTGAAAATAATCTTTCATGGTCTGCAGCGTTTCCTGCTTTTTCCTCTTCCGTTTCTTTTTCATCTGCACAGAAAAGTTCTGGTGGATCCATATGAAATGCCAGAACACAACAGTTCCGAAGTTTTTCCGCCTTTTCATACAGGCAGTCAATTGTCCATGCTCCACTGCACCATCCAACAGCTCTCGGTGCGTCTTTTTTCAAATCATTCCAGATCCGAAATGCCGTATCTTTCACCGACAGATACTCCGCCAGCAGCAGAATGCTGATCCGTTCCGTTTTGCTGATGTAACGGATGCCCTTGTATTTTTCCTGAATTTGGCTGCAGATGTTTTCTTCCGTTTTTCCATAAACCGCTATGATTCCAAACCTGCACTCTTCCAGTTCTTCTCCAAATACACCACGGAAATTTTTCCTTAAAAGCTCTGGCTCCTGTTTTTCCTGCAAAGCCGTTTCCAGCAGCTGCTTCGCCGCCGTTTTCCGCGACCAGTCTGCTATCTCACTTTTCTCCAGTTCACTTCTCACTTTTTTCAGACATGCTTCTACTTCTTCAATCGTAAATGGCTTTAAAAGGTAATCCACGGCATTCACCTGGAAAGCGGAGTGGATATAGGAAAAATCATCATATCCTGTCAGAAAAACAATTTTGCATGGATATCCCCGGCGTACGATCGTCTCTGCCAGTTCAATTCCGCTCATCCCTGGCATCTGAATATCCGTAATCACAATATCTGCCATATTTTCTTCCAGGCACTCCAGTGCCCTTCTGCCATTGCGCGCGGTAAACACTCTGGAAATCCCGTTCTTTTTCCAGTCAATATAATCCCGCAATGTCTCCAGTTCAATTTCTTCATCTTCTACAAGAAGAACGCGATACATTTTCTCCCTCCTGTTTCCAGTTGCTCCTGCAGTTTTCTTCTCCTGCTGCTTTTCATTTCTGTCTTCCTTACTGCAAAGTAAAACTTTTGTTATGATTTTTTTCGCCACAGCCTGGAAATACGATTCGAAACCGTGTCAGCTTTTTCAAAACTTTTCAGCCATTTCTACAGTTCAACCATGTATGCCTCATACGGCTGTAACTTCCACACCTCTTTTGTAAGGTTTGCGGTATCATTATGAATCAAAATCGTCCCTTTTGTCAAATCATATCTGGCCTCCATCTGTGCCTCCGTGTCCCGGAAATTGCAGAGTACAACCAATTTTTTCTTTCCAAGATTTCTTTCATATGCAAAAATATCCGGATTTTCTTCCTCAATCAGACGGAAATCCCCATAAACAAGAGTGTCATTTTTCCTACGCAGCGCAATTAGTTTTTGATAGAAATAGAAGAGGGAATCCGGATTTTTTCTGCTGTTTTCTACATTGATCTCCTCGTAATTCTGATTTTCCGCCATCCACGGTGTTCCCGCTGTAAATCCGGCGTGTTTTTCCGCATTCCACTGCATTGGCGTCCGCGCATGGTCCCGGCTGTTCCGTGCAAGATAGGTACGAATTTTTTCTTCCTCCCAGCCTTCTTTTTTACGGTCTTCGGCAAAATTTACAGACTCGATATCCTGATAGTCCTCGATCCGAAGCCCTGACACATTTGTCATACCGATTTCTTCCCCCTGGTAAATATAAGGAGTTCCTTTCATCCCATGGAGAAGGACAGCCAACATTTTTGCTGATTTTTCCCGATACGGTTCCCTGTCATTTCCAAAGCGCGATACGACACGCGGAAAATCATGGTTTCCCCAGAACAGGCTGTTCCATCCTTTTTCTTCCAGTCCCTTCTGCCATTTTTCAAAGAGCTGCTTCAGTTGCGGCAGCGTATACGGTTTCGGATCCCAGTTTCCACTTCGGATGCCGTCGATTCCCATCAGTTCAAACTGAAAAATCATACTGAGCTCCTGGCTTTCCGGATCAGAATACTGCTGTGCCATTTCTACCGTAGCACCTCCGGTTTCCCCCACTGTCAGGATCTGTTCTGATTTTCCATACGTATTCTGATTCATTTCCATTAAGTATGTATGAATCTGCTCTGAATGAGTATCATTTCCTCCATGTCCATCTTTTACAATATTGTCAATTGCATCCAGCCGGAAACCACGGATCCCTTTATCCATCCAGAACTGGATCATCCGGTACAGCTCTTTCCGAAGCGACGGATTTTTCCAGTTCAGATCCGGCTGCATTACACTGAAACTGTGATAATAATATTCCTGAACCTCCGGCACCCATTCCCAGGTGCTTCCTCCAAAGAATGCTCCGCCGCCTTCTGGCGGCTGCTCCTTCGTTCCTTCCTTCCAGATGTAAAAATCATGGTATTTACTGTTTCGATCCTTTCTGGCTTCCAGGAACCATGGGTGCAGATGGGAACTATGATTTAAAACAAGATCCATCATGACCACAATTTCCCGCTTTTCACAGGCTGCGATCAGTTCTTCCAGCTCTTCCATTGTGCCCGCTTCTTCCATTACTTTATAATAGTCACTGACATCATATCCATTGTCGTAATTAGGAGAATCGTTAAAAGGCGAAAGCCAGATGGCTCCAACACCAAGCTCCTGCAGATAGTCCAGCTTCTGCAGAATCCCTCCAAAATCGCCGATACCGTCTCCGTTGCTGTCACAGAAGCTTCTGGTGTAAATCTGATATACGGTTAAGCTATGCCACCACTCTCTTTTCATTTTCTGTCCTCTCTTTCTTTTTTCCTATAAGAGCAGTATAATGATATTATCTTATATTTTCTAACCTGATTTTCGTATTTAATGAAAGGATTTTGACTTTTATGAAAAAAGAACGTTCAAAAGAGCTCTTTTCTCCTGAATCTTGTTCCCCTGTTCTTTCTGGCGGAATCCGGGATTTTACCGTGCATGGAACCGAACCTGTTCCGCTCCATATCTATCATCAGGATTATGCGCATGGCGGGCTCTCTGTTCCTTTTCACTGGCATAAAGAATTAGAATGGATCTGGGTTGAAAAAGGTACTCTCACTCTGACACTGAAAACTGAAACCCGGACAATTTCCGAAGGTACTTTTCTTTTCATCAACAGTCACGAACTGCATCAGCTCTGCAGCATTGGAACTACCCCTTCGGTTCACCATGCCCTTGTATTTCTTCCAGAAATTCTCTCATGTGCCTATCTGGATTCCTGTGAAGCAGACTGGATTCGTCCGCTGCTCTCTCATCAACTGCTTCTTCCGGCTTTTCCATTGGAAGAGCTTTCTGCTGCTGAAGCCTCCTCTCAGACACAGAAAACATTTGTACTGACATTATCTGAGCTTTTCCAGGAAATCCTGTATGCATACGATACCAAACCCATCGGCTGGTTTCTTCTGATCAAAAGTGACATGTATCGGATTCTTGCACTTCTGGCGCAATACCAGCTTTTTCTTCATCCGGAACCCCTCTGCACTCGTAAAAAAGAAAGATCTGATCAGTGTAAAAAACTCTTACGTTATATTCAGGATAACTATGATTCTAAAATCCGTCTTTCAGATCTTGCTGCTATACTCAATATGAATCCACAATATTTTTGTCGTTTCTTCAAAACGCACTTTCACACAACGCCTATTTCCTATATCAACCAGTACCGCGTAACCCAAGCCGCAGATCTTCTTACCGGCAGCTCGCTTTCTATCTTGGAAATTGCTCTGCATACCGGATTTGAAAGCCCCAGCTATTTTGCCAGCATTTTCCGCCGGACTTTTGGTATGTCACCGGAAGAATATCGAAAAGTCATGCCCTGACCCGGCAAATTTTTCTGTTCCCTTTTTATATCTACGCAAAGATAAATCACTTTCTTACACAGCGAAACTCAAATTTTTTCCTTCTGAATGCACGGCAACACAAATCTCAAAAATTTTTGATTTTTTTTCAAAAAACACTTGCCAAACTCGTTTTCTTATGATAATATACTACTTGTCGCTGAGCAAAAATCACGGCAGACAAAACAAAAACTTCGGCTCCGTGGTCAAGCGGTTAAGACATCGCCCTTTCACGGCGGTAACACGGGTTCGATTCCCGTCGGAGTCATATGGCGTCGTAGCCAAGTGGTAAGGCAATGGTCTGCAACACCAGTATCCACCGGTTCAAATCCGGTCGACGCCTCTTCTTTCCCGGAAACAGATAGTTTCCGGGATTTTTCTTTTTCAAAATTATTTCAAAAAAGCTGCCGGTTCTGTTTGCTTCGGCAGCTTTTTTGAAAATATCATTCTTTTTTAATTTTCTTTTTCTTTCACATAGTCTTCGTACACATACGCCGTTTTTCCCTCATACGAAATCTTGTACCATCCGTTCTCTTTTCCGAGCATTTCCACTTCTTCCCCTGTCGTCAGAGCTCCGAGGACCTGGCTTGTGCTGATGTTGGGTTCCGTGCGTACATTGACCGGGGAGATACAGGTGACTGTTTTCTTTCCTTTCTGCTTTTTCACGCCATCCGAATTGTTTTCTGCTTCCAGCGCACTTTTCTGCTCCTGACAGGCTGTCTGAAGTGTTTCTGTCAGCAGCTCATTGTCCGGAAACTGCAGAGACTCCAGCATTTCCTGCACGGTTTGCTGCGTATCGCTGCTGTTGTTTCCTTTTTTCCATATGATCTGATACCCCTCATTCTCCGTTTTCACCCCGCAGAAAAATGCGGTCGGAATCTGCAGGGAATTTTTAACCCAGAAACGATAAAAGAAACTCTCTTTACTTTTTCCTTCGTTAACTGTTTTCACCACAAAATCACTGATGCTGTTTTCCCCGGTTATTTCATTTGGATAGAGCAGTTTTTCAGCACTCTCTTCATTCTCCGGAAAATCCATCAGCACCACTTTTGCCATTCCTTCCCGGTACGATATTTCAAGGCTTTCACCATCTTCCGATACAAAACTACACTGGATTTTCTCATCTTTTGTTACATTCCAGCCTTCTGGAAGGGTGACTGCAATGTTTTGATAGGTAGAAAGAAAATTTTTTTCACCATCTTCTGACTCATTCTGAACACTGGATGTCTTTTGAGCGACAACCGATGGATTCTCTTTTTCCGCCTGCTGATTTCCACATCCCGTTATCACGATAGCTGTCATCAGAAGAACGGCTAAACAGTTTTTTCTGTTTCTCATGTACGATTTCCTTTCCTGTCAAAAAATTTCTTGCGTTTATTATATCATAACCATTTTTCCACTGTAAAGAGTGCGTTCCTTCCCTTCTACTTTGATTTTTTAGTATAAAAAATCTCCAACCAGATTGAGGTTCCCCCGCAAACCCGGTTGAAGATTTTTCTTATCTTTTATTATTCTACTTCTGTAAACTCCACGCGGATACTCTCATACTCTTTCAGCACCTGATGCAGGGTCAGACCCGCACGGTTCCAGGTACGGCCCGAGCGGATTTCACCGTCCAGACTGCAGCGATACAGCTTGTTCTCTGCCAGTCCGCACACTTTCGTGTGAACCGGAAGCATATTTCCTTCTGCGTCGGTTTTTACGATCGTGAGCAGTGCACGGCTCTGATCTTTTGCCACAAACTCCCATGCCATGAAATCCTGTTTTTTCAGTCCGGTCAAGCGGTAATACAGTCCCTCATGTGTGAGGTCATAATATGTATGCATCGCAGCAACCTGCTCTTTTACCATCTCTTTCTCTTCATCCGAAATCTTATTCAGATCCATCTCATAGCCGAAGCTTCCTGCCAGCGCTACATCGCCCCTTGTCCGGAACGGTGTCACGCGGCCTGTCTGATGGTTCGGGCATACCGAAACGTGGGAGCCGACGGTGCTGATCGGATAGAAGAACGAGCTTCCGTACTGGATGGAAAGACGGTTGATCGCATCGGTATTATCACTGCACCAGATCTGCGGGGAGTAATACATCATACCGGCATCATATCGTCCGCCTCCTCCGCTGCAGCCCTCGAGCAGCAGATCCGGGCATGCGGCAAGGAAACGCTCGAGCAGATCATAAACGCCGAGTACGTAGCGGTGATACAGCTCCCCGTTTCTGTTCTGAGCTGCCACATGGCTGTAAACATCGCAGACGCTGCGGTTCATATCCCATTTGACATAATCAATCTTTGCATCATGAACGATGGTTGTCAGACGCTCCAGCAGATACTCACGCACATCCTCACGCGTCATATCAAGTACAAGCTGATTTCTGCTGTGGTTCGGCACACGGCCAGGAATTGCAAATGCCCAATCCGGATGTGCACGGTAAAGATCACTGTCCTCGGAAATCATCTCCGGCTCAAACCAGAGACCGAATTTCATGCCCATCTTGTGAATTTTTTCTGCAAGCTGCGCCATGGAGCCGTTCATCTTTTTCTCGTTGACGAACCAGTCACCGAGACCACTGTTATCATCCTCTCGTTTTCCAAACCAGCCATCGTCAAGCACCAGCATCTCAATGCCAAGCTTTTGCGCCTGTTCTGCAATTTTCAGGATTTTTTCTTCGTTGAAATTAAAATAGGTTGCTTCCCAGTTGTTGATCAGAATCGGTCGTTTGGCATGCTTATATGCGCCACGGCAGATATGCTCGCGGATGATCTCATGATACTGCTGTGACAGTTTGGTAAGGCCGGTTCCGGAATAGCTTAAGATTGCCTGCGGGGTATCGAACGCCTCTCCTTTTTCCAGATGGAAGCAGAAATTGGTCGGATGAATACCCATCTGAAAACGGGTCTGATTTTTCTGATCCTTCTGTGCTGCCGCAACAAAGTTTCCGCTGTAAACGAGGCATGCGCCGATACAGGAACCGTGTGTCTCACCCGCACCCTCCTCGCAGAGGATCACAGCCGGATTGTAATGATGGCTCGATGTACCACGGGTGCTTCCGATCTCGACTTTTGCATGCTGCACCGGAATCCGCTCCGCCGTACGCTCCATCGCATGACGACCTGAGAAATAGATCATCTCATAATTTTCATACATCAGATCCATGCTGAATGACAGCATTTTTTCCAGCTCAATCGCCGTTTCTCCGTGATTTTCGAGTCTTGCCGCTCTCGTAATTACATTTTCATTTTCAAATACACCGTAAAACAGTTTCAGAACAATATCGGAAGCCTTCTCCGTCATTGTAATAACAAGAGTCTCACCTTTTTCTTCCTCTGTATCGTACAGCGCCGGCATTCCGGGAATAGCATAGGAATGATCCAGAATTTCGAACGAATCGAAACGAAAATCTGCTGCAAAGCTGCCGTCCGCGTGGCGGATCTCAATCATATCATCACGGAAGTCACCGACACCACTTCCCGGAATTTCCTGCGGGAGTGCATCAAGAGAATATTTCCGGTTAGGGCCTGCTTCCTCCGGATTTCCTGCAAATCCCATATCCGTACAGAAAATCAGACCGGAAAGATTTTCCTCACCGATTTTTTCTCCATAGTAGAGATGCAGAAGCACATTTTTGTCATCTGCGAACATCTGGTAACTGCTGTCTTTTGTCTGGAGGGTAAATAACCGTCCATTTTCACTTACTTTGATTGCCATGATTTCCTCCTCCTGCGGCATCTTGCAGTATCCTGCAAAACACGATATAATTTTACTGATATTTCGGAATCTCATCCTTTGTGACATTCCAGCTTTTCTGATGATTCATTTTGTGAGGTATACTTATGGAAACTTCCTGGACACTTCCTGTCCCAAAGCATAAATTTTCGGATCTTTATCTCTGCTTCTGCGGCTACGAAGCCTGCCAGCCGTTCCACAGCTACGGCCCGGCTGTCCGCCCCAATTACGTGATCCACTATATTATTTCCGGGAAAGGCACTTTTACCATCGGAAACCGCACTTACCGTTTAACCGCCGGACAGGGCTTTTTCCTGATGCCAAATGTCCGCACCTACTATGAAGCCGATGCGGATGATCCCTGGACCTATCTCTGGATCGGTTTTGACGGCGAAAAAGCTGCCTCTTATGTACAGGAACTCGGTCTTTCCGAGGAGCACCCTGTCTACCAGTGCAACTTTTCCGGTGAACTGCAGTCCCTCTTGTTTCAGATGCAGAAGCACAATACCTATGACACCTCTGACCAGTATCTTCTGGAAGGCTGTCTGTACCAGTTTTTCTCAATTCTTTCCCGCGAAATCACGCTTGCCGATCCTTCTGCACGGGAGATCGGCAATCTTTACGTGGAAAAAGCCGTTGAGTTTATCCGAAATAATTATTCCAATGAAATTCTTGTCTCGGATATTGCCAGATATGTATGCATCAACCGGAGTTACCTTTATACCCTGTTTCAGAAATATCTCCATACCTCACCGCAGGACTATCTTTCTTCCTGCCGGATCACGCGTGCGCTCGAGCTTTTATCGTATACGGATCTCTCCATCGAAACGGTCGCTTTTTCCTGTGGTTACCGGAATGCCGAAGTTTTTACCAAAGCCTTCCGCCAGAAGCAGGGCATGACGCCAAGCGCCTATCGGAAAAAGTTCCGCCTTGACACGACTCCTGACTCTGCACATGTTCCGTGATCTGTCTGATTTTATTATAACGAAATCTTTCTTCCATGAACAGGAAGAAATGTTATGGAAAACCGTCAAAATGTTAGATGGCGTTTCTTAATGGCTACAGACAGCAAAAAAGCGATACAGTCATGATTTCTCATTTCTGTATCGCTTCTTCATCTTAGCTCCCCGAGTTGGGCTCGAACCAACAACCCTTCGGTTAACAGCCGAATGCTCTACCATTGAGCTATCGAGGATTATTTAATTGAAGATATTTGATATACCTTCAAAACCACATACACTACACATCTATCATTCCATTTCTGTGAACACAACCATTCAGGTCAAGCCCTCGACCGATTAGTAACAGTCAGCTCCATGCCTTACGGCACTTCCACCCCTGCCCTATCTACCTCGTCGTCTTCAAGGGGTCTTACTTCTTTCGAATGGGATATCTCATCTTGAGGGGGGCTTCACGCTTAGATGCCTTCAGCGTTTATCCC
>ERZ894199.947-NODE-947-length-11235-cov-10.481485_pt1 | contig 11235 bp, 10 predicted proteins | sample MGYA00380285_ERZ894199 | MGnify/ENA primary metagenome ERZ894199 (study PRJEB32331, sample SAMN06328447) | human gut metagenome | biome: human gut microbiome; feature: stool | host: Homo sapiens | collected 2012-01-17 ... | reverse complement strand
GCTCGACTCTGTCCCGGACAACGCGCTGGTGGTGGGAGAAAAAGCGCGAGTGAAGGTAATTAAATGAATATTTTGCAATTTAATGTGCGACTGGCGGAAGGCGGGGCAGCAGGTGTGGCGTTAGATCTCCACCAGCGTGCGCTGCAACAGGGGCTGGCGTCACATTTTGTCTACGGTTACGGCAAAGGCGGCAAAGAGAGCGTCAGCCATCAGAACTATCCGCAGGTCATCAAACATACGCCGCGGATGACCGCGATGGCGAATATTGCTCTGTTTCGTCTGTTTAATCGCGATCTGTTTGGCAATTTCAATGAGTTATATCGCACCATTACTCGCACAGCGGGTCCGGTGGTCCTGCATTTTCATGTGCTGCACAGCTACTGGCTAAATCTTAAGAGCGTGGTGCGCTTTTGCGAAAAAGTGAAAAACCATAAACCGGAGGTCACTCTGGTCTGGACGCTGCACGACCACTGGAGTGTTACCGGACGCTGCGCCTTTACCGACGGTTGCGAAGGCTGGAAAACAGGCTGCCAGAAATGCCCGACCTTAAATAACTATCCGCCGGTGAAGATTGATCGCGCACACCAACTGGTGGCGGGCAAACGCCAGTTATTCCGTGAGATGCTGGCGCTGGGCTGTCAGTTTATTTCCCCCAGCCAGCATGTGGCTGACGCTTTCAATAGCCTGTACGGTCCAGGGCGTTGCCGGATTATCAATAATGGCATTGATATGGCAACTGAAGCGATTCTGGCGGACTTGCCTCCGGTGCGCGAAACCCAGGGCAAGCCGAAAATCGCGGTGGTGGCGCATGATCTGCGTTACGACGGCAAAACTAACCAGCAACTGGTACGCGAGATGATGGCGCTGGGCGACAAAATTGAACTGCATACCTTTGGTAAGTTCTCGCCGTTCACCGCTGGCAACGTGGTTAATCACGGCTTTGAAACCGACAAACGTAAGCTGATGAGCGCGCTCAATCAGATGGATGCGCTGGTATTCAGTTCTCGCGTCGATAACTACCCGCTGATTTTGTGTGAGGCGCTATCGATTGGCGTGCCGGTGATTGCCACCCATAGCGATGCGGCGCGGGAAGTGTTGCAAAAATCCGGCGGTAAAACCGTCAGCGAAGAAGAGGTGCTGCAACTGGTGCAGTTAAGCAAACCGGAAATCGCGCAGGCGATATTTGGTACCACGCTGGCTGAGTTCAGCCAACGCAGCCGCGCCGCCTACAGTGGACAACAGATGCTGGAGGAGTATGTCAACTTCTATCAGAATCTGTAGCTACCTGTTGCTGCCGCTGATTTATCTGCTGGTTAACGTCAAAATCGCCCAGCTTGGCGAAAGTTTCCCCATCACCATCGTCACTTTTTTACCTGTCTTGTTACTGCTGTTTTTAGAACGCATCAGCGTTAAAAAATTGATGATTGCCTTAGGGATTGGCGCGGGACTCACGGCGTTTAACTATCTGTTTGGTCAGTCGCTGGATGCCAGTAAATACGTCACTTCAACTATGCTGTTTGTCTATATTGTGATCATTATTGGCATGGTGTGGAGTATTCGTTTTAAAACAATTTCGCCACACAACCATCGCAAGATATTACGTTTCTTTTATCTGGTGGTCGGGCTGGTGGTGGCGCTGGCGGCGGTGGAGATGGCACAAATTATCCTCACCGGTGGCAGCAGTATTATGGAGTCGATTTCGAAATATCTGATTTACAGCAACAGCTATGTGCTGAATTTCATTAAATTCGGCGGCAAGCGCACGACAGCACTTTATTTCGAACCGGCATTTTTCGCTCTGGCATTAATCTCAATTTGGCTCAGCATCAAACAGTTTGGTATCAAAACGCCTAAAACAGATGCTATGATTCTCGCAGGGATAATATTATCCGGATCGTTTTCAGGGGTTATGACCTTTATCCTGTTTTATTTGCTGGAGTGGGCATTTCAATATCTGAATAAAGAGGCGATTAAGAAAAAGTTACCGTTAGCATTGATTTCTCTGGCTGTATTCCTGGTTGGTGTGGTAATCGCGTTTCCTTATATTTCCACCCGTCTGGGCGATTTAGGTAAGGAAGGATCGTCATCATATTATCGTATTGTCGGTCCGCTGGTGATGGTCGGTTATTCTTTGACCCATATTGACGGTGTAGTCAGATTTGGCTCACTTTATGAATATGTCGCATCATTCGGAATATTTAACGGTGCGGATGTCGGAAAAACCATAGACAATGGTTTGTATCTGCTGATTATTTATTTTTCCTGGTTCGCGGTGTTTTTATCGCTGTGGTACATGGGGAAAGTGATAAAAATGATGATCAACGCTTTTGGTGATAACCGCAATTTTCGCGTGCAATTATATCTTTTTACTCCGGTTTCGCTGTTTTTTACCGGTTCGATATTTAGCCCGGAATATGCATTTTTAATCGTCTGTCCGTTTATTTTGCGAAAAGCGTTAAATATTACGAGGTAAGAATAAGAACATGTTGCTTAGCATAATCACTGTCGCGTTTCGTAACCTCGAAGGGATAGTCAAAACACATGCCTCGCTGGCGCATCTGGCGCAGGCGGACGATATCAGCTTCGAATGGATTGTTGTCGATGGCGGTTCCAACGACGGTACCCGTGAGTATCTGGAGAATCTCAATAGTATCTATAACCTACGCTTTGTCAGCGAGCCAGATAACGGTATCTACGACGCCATGAACAAGGGCATTGCGATGGCACAAGGCAAGTTCGCGTTGTTTCTCAACTCGGGCGATATTTTTCATCAGGATGCCGCAAATTTTGTTCGTAAGTTAAAAATGCAAAAAGATAACGTGATGATCACCGGCGATGCGCTGCTGGATTTTGGCGACGGGCATAAAATTAAGCGTAGTGCTAAACCGGGTTGGTATATTTATCACAGCCTGCCCGCCAGCCATCAGGCGATATTTTTCCCGGTATCCGGTTTGAAAAAATGGCGTTATGACCTGGAATATAAAGTTTCTTCTGATTACGCGCTGGCAGCTAAAATGTATAAAGCAGGTTATGCATTTAAAAAACTCAATGGCCTGGTGTCTGAATTTTCTATGGGTGGGGTATCAACCACCAATAATATGGAATTGTGTGCTGACGCCAAAAAAGTCCAACGGCAAATATTACATGTGCCTGGCTTCTGGGCAGAATTATCCTGGCATTTACGCCAGCGTACTACCTCAAAGACGAAAGCCTTATATAACAAAAGCTGAATATACTCGTCATACTTCAAGTTGCATGTGCTGCGGATGCGTTCGTTCACCCCAGTCACTTACTTATGTAAGCTCCTGGGGATTCACTCTCTTGCCGCCTTCCTGCAACTCGAATTATTTAGAGTACATAAGGAAAACCAATGCAAGATTTAAGCGGTTTCTCGGTGCCGAAAGGGTTCCGGGGCGGCAACGCTATTAAAGTGCAATTATGGTGGGCAGTACAGGCAACAATATTTGCCTGGTCGCCACAAGTATTGTATCGCTGGCGGGCTTTTTTATTACGTTTATTCGGAGCAAAAATAGGAAAAAACGTAGTTATTCGTCCGTCAGTAAAAATTACCTATCCGTGGAAATTAACCTTAGGTGATTACGCGTGGGTCGGCGATGACGTCAATTTATATACCCTCGGTGAAATAACCATTGGCGCACATTCGGTGATATCGCAAAAAAGTTATTTATGCACCGGTAGCCACGACCATGCAAGTCAACATTTCACCATTAACGCCACGCCTATTGTGATTGGCGAGAAATGCTGGCTGGCAACCGATGTCTTTGTTGCCCCAGGCGTCACAATCGGCGACGGCACCGTCGTGGGTGCACGAAGCAGTGTTTTTAAATCGCTTCCGGCAAATGTGGTTTGCCGGGGGAATCCCGCAGTGGTGATACGCGAACGCGTTGAAACTGAATAAATTCAAAAATACAGAGGAATAATACATGTCAAAAGTCGCTCTCATCACCGGTGTAACCGGACAAGACGGTTCTTACCTGGCAGAGTTTCTGCTGGAAAAAGGTTACGAGGTGCATGGTATTAAGCGTCGCGCATCGTCATTCAACACCGAGCGCGTGGATCACATTTATCAGGATCCGCACACCTGCAACCCGAAATTCCATCTGCATTATGGCGACCTGAGTGATACCTCCAACCTGACGCGCATTTTGCGTGAAGTGCAGCCGGATGAAGTGTACAACCTGGGCGCAATGAGCCACGTTGCGGTCTCTTTTGAGTCACCAGAATATACCGCTGACGTCGACGCGATGGGTACGCTGCGCCTGCTGGAGGCGATCCGCTTCCTCGGTCTGGAAAAGAAAACTCGTTTCTATCAGGCTTCCACCTCTGAACTGTATGGTCTGGTGCAGGAAATTCCGCAGAAAGAGACCACGCCGTTCTACCCGCGATCTCCGTATGCGGTCGCCAAACTGTACGCCTACTGGATCACCGTTAACTACCGTGAATCCTACGGCATGTACGCCTGTAACGGAATTCTCTTCAACCATGAATCCCCGCGCCGCGGCGAAACCTTCGTTACCCGCAAAATCACCCGCGCAATCGCCAACATCGCCCAGGGGCTGGAGTCGTGCCTGTACCTCGGCAATATGGATTCCCTGCGTGACTGGGGCCACGCCAAAGACTACGTAAAAATGCAGTGGATGATGCTGCAACAGGAACAGCCGGAAGATTTCGTTATCGCGACCGGAGTTCAGTACTCCGTGCGTCAGTTCGTGGAAATGGCGGCAGCACAGCTGGGCATCAAACTGCGCTTTGAAGGCACGGGCGTTGAAGAGAAGGGCATTGTGGTTTCCGTCACCGGGCATGACGCGCCGGGCGTTAAACCGGGTGATGTGATTATCGCTGTTGACCCGCGTTACTTCCGTCCGGCAGAAGTTGAAACGCTGCTCGGCGACCCGACCAAAGCGCACGAAAAACTGGGCTGGAAACCGGAAATCACCCTCAGAGAGATGGTGTCTGAAATGGTGGCTAATGACCTCGAAGCGGCGAAAAAACACTCTCTGCTGAAATCTCACGGCTACGACGTGGCGATCGCGCTGGAGTCATAAGCATGAGTAAACAACGCATTTTTATTGCTGGCCATCGCGGAATGGTCGGTTCCGCCATCAGGCGACAGCTCGAACAGCGCGGTGATGTGGAGCTGGTATTACGCACCCGCGATGAACTGAACCTGCTGGACAGCCGCGCCGTGCATGATTTCTTTGCCAGCGAAAGCATTGACCAGGTCTATCTGGCGGCGGCGAAAGTGGGCGGCATTGTTGCCAACAACACCTATCCGGCGGATTTCATCTACCAGAACATGATGATTGAGAGCAACATCATTCACGCCGCGCATCAGAACGACGTGAACAAACTGCTGTTTCTCGGATCGTCCTGCATCTACCCGAAACTGGCAAAACAGCCGATGGCAGAAAGCGAGTTGTTGCAGGGCACGCTGGAGCCGACTAACGAGCCTTATGCTATTGCCAAAATCGCCGGGATCAAACTGTGCGAATCATACAATCGCCAGTATGGACGCGATTACCGCTCAGTCATGCCGACCAACCTGTATGGCCCGCATGACAACTTCCACCCGAGTAATTCGCATGTGATCCCTGCATTGCTGCGTCGCTTCCACGAGGCGACGGCACAGAATGCACCGGACGTGGTGGTGTGGGGTAGCGGTACACCGATGCGTGAATTCCTGCACGTCGATGATATGGCGGCGGCGAGCATTCATGTCATGGAGCTGGCGCATGAAGTCTGGCTGGAGAACACCCAGCCGATGCTGTCGCACATTAACGTCGGCACGGGCGTTGACTGCACTATCCGCGAGCTGGCGCAAACCATCGCCAAAGTGGTGGGTTACAAAGGTCGGGTGGTTTTTGATGCCAGCAAGCCGGATGGTACGCCGCGCAAACTGCTGGATGTGACGCGCCTGCATCAGCTTGGCTGGTATCACGAAATCTCACTGGAAGCGGGGCTTGCCAGCACTTACCAGTGGTTCCTTGAGAATCAAGACCGCTTTCGGGGGTAATGATGTTTTTACGTCAGGAAGACTTTGCCACGGTAGTGCGCTCCACTCCGCTTGTCTCTCTCGACTTTATTATCGAGAACAGTCGCGGCGAGTTTCTGCTTGGTAAAAGAACCAACCGCCCGGCGCAGGGTTACTGGTTTGTGCCGGGAGGGCGCGTGCAGAAAGATGAAACGCTGGAAGCCGCATTTGAGCGGCTGACGATGGCGGAACTGGGGCTGCGTCTGCCGATAACAGCAGGCCAGTTCTACGGTGTCTGGCAGCACTTTTATGACGATAACTTCTCCGGCAAGGATTTCACCACTCACTATGTGGTGCTCGGTTTTCGCTTCAGAGTAGCGGAAGAAGAGCTGTTACTGCCGGATGAGCAGCATGACGATTACCGCTGGCTGACGCCGGACGCACTGCTCGCCAGTGACAATGTTCACGCTAACAGCCGCGCCTATTTTCTCGCTGAGAAGCGTGCCGGAGTACCCGGATTATGAAAATACTGGTCTACGGCATTAACTACTCGCCGGAGTTAACCGGCATCGGCAAATACACCGGAGAGATGGTGGAATGGCTGGCGGCACAAGGTCATGAGGTGCGGGTTATTACCGCACCGCCTTACTACCCGCAATGGCAGGTGGGCGAGAACTATTCCGCCTGGCGGTACAAACGAGAAGAGGGGGCCGCCACGGTGTGGCGCTGCCCGCTGTACGTGCCAAAACAGCCGAGCACCCTGAAACGCCTGTTACATCTCGGCAGTTTTGCCGTCAGCAGTTTCTTTCCTCTGATGGCGCAACGTCGCTGGAAGCCGGATCGCATTATCGGCGTGGTGCCAACGCTGTTTTGCACGCCGGGAATGCGCCTGCTGGCGAAACTCTCTGGTGCGCGTACCGTGCTGCATATTCAGGATTACGAAGTAGATGCCATGCTGGGGCTGGGCCTTGCCGGAAAAGGCAAAGGCGGCAAAGTGGCACAGCTGGCGACGGCGTTCGAACGTAGCGGACTGCATAACGTCGATAACGTCTCCACGATTTCGCGTTCGATGATGAATAAAGCCATCGATAAAGGCGTGGCGGCGGAAAACGTCATCTTCTTCCCCAACTGGTCGGAAATTGCCCGTTTTCAGCATATTGCAGATGCCGATGTTGATGCCCTTCGTAACCAGCTTGGCCTGCCGGATAACAAAAAAATCATTCTTTACTCCGGCAATATTGGTGAAAAGCAGGGGCTGGAAAACGTTATTGAAGCTGCCGATCTCCTGCGCGATGAACCGCTGATTTTTGCCATTGTCGGGCAGGGCGGCGGCAAAGCGCGGCTGGAAAAAATGGCGCAACAGCGTGGTCTGCGCAACATGCAATTTTTTCCGCTGCAATCGTATGACGCTTTACCCGCACTGCTGAAGATGGGCGATTGCCATCTGGTGGTGCAAAAACGCGGCGCGGCAGATGCCGTATTGCCGTCGAAACTGACCAATATTCTGGCGGTAGGCGGTAACGCGGTGATTACTGCAGAAGCCCACACAGAACTGGGACAGCTTTGCGAAACCTTTCCGGGCATTGCGGTTTGCGTTGAACCGGAATCGGTCGAGGCGCTGGTGGCGGGGATCCGTCAGGCGCTCCTGCTGCCCAAACACAACACGGTGGCACGTGAATATGCCGAACGCACACTCGATAAAGAGAACGTGTTACGTCAATTTATAAATGATATTCGGGGATAATTATGGCGCAGTCGAAACTCTATCCAGTTGTGATGGCAGGTGGCTCTGGTAGCCGCTTATGGCCGCTTTCCCGCGTACTTTACCCCAAGCAGTTTTTATGCCTGAAAGGCGATCTCACCATGCTGCAAACCACCATCTGCCGCCTGAACGGCGTGGAGTGCGAAAGCCCAGTGGTGATTTGCAATGAGCAGCACCGCTTTATTGTCGCGGAACAGCTGCGTCAACTGAACAAACTTACCGAGAACATTATTCTCGAACCGGCAGGGCGAAACACGGCACCTGCCATTGCGCTGGCGGCGCTGGCGGCAACACGTCATAGCCCGGAGAGCGACCCGTTAATGCTGGTATTGGCGGCGGATCATGTGATTGCCGATGAAGACGCGTTCCGTGCCGCCGTGCGTAATGCCATGCCGTATGCCGAAGCGGGCAAGCTGGTGACCTTCGGCATTGTGCCGGATCTACCAGAAACCGGTTATGGCTATATTCGTCGCGGTGAAGTGTCTGCGGGTGAGCAGGATACGGTGGCCTTTGAAGTGGCGCAGTTTGTCGAAAAACCGAATCTGGAAACCGCCCAGGCCTATGTGGCAAGCGGCGAATATTACTGGAACAGCGGCATGTTCCTGTTCCGCGCCGGACGCTATCTCGAAGAACTGAAAAAATATCGCCCGGATATTCTCGATGCCTGTGAAAAAGCGATGAGCGCCATTGATTCGGATCTCGATTTTATTCGCGTGGATGAAGAAGCGTTTCTCGCCTGCCCGGAAGAGTCGGTGGATTACGCGGTCATGGAACGTACGGCAGATGCTGTTGTGGTGCCGATGGATGCGGGCTGGAGCGATGTCGGCTCCTGGTCCTCATTATGGGAAATTAGCGCCCACACCGCCGAGGGCAACGTTTGCCATGGCGATGTGATTAATCACAAAACTGAAAACAGCTATGTGTACGCCGAATCTGGCCTGGTCACCACCGTCGGGGTGAAAGATCTGGTGGTGGTGCAGACCAAAGATGCGGTGCTGATTGCCGACCGTAACGCGGTGCAGGATGTGAAAAAAGTGGTCGAGCAGATCAAAGCCGATGGTCGCCATGAGCATCGGGTACATCGCGAAGTGTATCGTCCGTGGGGCAAATATGACTCTATCGACGCGGGCGACCGCTACCAGGTGAAACGCATCACCGTGAAACCGGGCGAAGGCTTGTCGGTACAGATGCACCATCACCGTGCGGAACACTGGGTGGTTGTCGCGGGAACGGCAAAAGTCACCATTGACGGTGATATCAAACTGCTTGGTGAAAACGAGTCCATTTATATTCCGCTGGGGGCGACGCACTGCCTGGAAAACCCGGGGAAAATTCCGCTCGATTTAATTGAAGTGCGCTCCGGCTCTTATCTCGAAGAGGATGATGTGGTGCGCTTCGCGGATCGCTACGGACGGGTGTAAACGTCGCATCAGGAGCTGTTTGTCGGATGCGGCGTGAACGCCTTATCCGACCTACGGTTCGGATTTGTAGGCCTGATAAGACGCGGCAGCGTCGCATCAGGCAATGAATGCGAAACCGCGGTGTAAATAACGACAAAAACAAAATTGGCCGCTTCGGTCAGGGCCAACTATTGCCTGAAAAAGGGTAACGATATGAAAAAATTAACCTGCTTTAAAGCCTATGATATTCGCGGGAAATTAGGCGAAGAACTGAATGAAGATATTGCCTGGCGCATTGGTCGCGCTTATGGCGAATTTCACAAACCGAAAACCATTGTGTTAGGCGGTGATGTCCGCCTCACCAGCGAAACCTTAAAACTGGCGCTGGCGAGAGGTTTACAGGATGCGGGCGTCGATGTGCTGGATATCGGCATGTCCGGCACCGAAGAGATCTATTTCGCCACGTTCCATCTCGGCGTGGATGGCGGCATTGAAGTTACCGCCAGCCATAATCCGATGGATTATAACGGCATGAAGCTGGTTCGCGAGGGGGCTCGCCCGATCAGCGGCGATACCGGACTGCGCGATGTCCAGCGTCTGGCTGAAGCCAACGACTTTCCTCCCGTCGATGAAACCAAACGCGGTCGCTATCAGCAAATCAATCTGCGTGACGCTTACGTTGATCACCTGTTCGGTTATATCAACGTCAAAAACCTTACGCCGCTCAAGCTGGTGATCAACTCCGGAAACGGCGCAGCGGGTCCGGTAGTTGACGCCATCGAAGCCCGCTTTAAAGCCCTCGGCGCACCCGTGGAATTGATCAAAGTGCACAACACGCCCGACGGCAATTTCCCCAACGGTATTCCTAACCCGCTGCTGCCGGAATGTCGCGACGACACCCGCAATGCGGTCATTAAACACGGCGCGGATATGGGCATTGCCTTTGACGGTGATTTTGATCGCTGTTTCCTGTTTGACGAAAAAGGGCAGTTTATCGAGGGCTACTACATTGTCGGCCTGCTGGCAGAAGCGTTCCTCGAAAAAAATCCCGGCGCGAAGATCATCCACGATCCACGTCTCTCCTGGAATACCGTTGATGTGGTGACCGCCGCGGGCGGCACTCCGGTAATGTCGAAAACCGGACACGCCTTTATTAAAGAACGGATGCGCAAGGAAGACGCCATCTACGGTGGCGAAATGAGCGCCCACCATTACTTCCGTGATTTCGCTTACTGCGACAGCGGCATGATCCCGTGGCTGCTGGTCGCCGAACTGGTGTGCCTGAAAGGAAAAACGCTGGGCGAACTGGTGCGCAACCGGATGGCTGCGTTTCCGGCAAGCGGTGAGATCAACAGCAAACTGGCGCAACCCGTTGAGGCGATTAATCGCGTCGAACAGCATTTTAGCCGTGAGGCGCTGGCGGTGGATCGTACCGATGGCATCAGCATGACCTTTGCCGACTGGCGCTTTAACCTGCGCACCTCCAACACCGAACCGGTGGTGCGCCTGAATGTGGAATCGCGCGGTGATGTGCCGCTGATGGAAGCGCGAACGCGAACTCTGCTGACGTTGCTGAATGAGTAATGTCGGATCTTCCCTTACCCCACTGCGGGTAAGGGGCTAATAACAGGAACAACGATGACAAATCTAAAAAAGCGCGAGCGAGCGAAAACCAATGCATCGTTAATCTCTATGGTGCAACGCTTTTCAGATATCACCATCATGTTTGCCGGACTATGGCTGGTTTGCGAAGTGAGCGGACTGTCATTCCTCTACATGCACCTGTTGGTGGCGCTGATTACGCTGGTGGTGTTCCAGATGCTGGGCGGCATCACCGATTTTTATCGCTCATGGCGCGGTGTTCGGGCAGCGACAGAATTTGCCCTGTTGCTACAAAACTGGACCTTAAGCGTGATTTTCAGCGCCGGACTGGTGGCGTTCAACAATGATTTCGACACGCAACTGAAAATCTGGCTGGCGTGGTATGGGCTGACCAGTATCGGACTGGTGGTTTGCCGTTCGTGTATTCGCATTGGGGCGGGCTGGCTGCGTAATCATGGCTATAACAAGCGCATGGTCGC
>ERZ894199.934-NODE-934-length-11408-cov-7.755307_pt1 | contig 11408 bp, 7 predicted proteins | sample MGYA00380285_ERZ894199 | MGnify/ENA primary metagenome ERZ894199 (study PRJEB32331, sample SAMN06328447) | human gut metagenome | biome: human gut microbiome; feature: stool | host: Homo sapiens | collected 2012-01-17 ... | reverse complement strand
CTTGGAGACAGTGCCACAGTTCCTACCTTTGGTCCGTCCGGCAGACAGGAGCGTTTAAACTGCTGGATGAAGAATCGTCTGCAGAACGTATATAACCATTTGTAAATGGTTGCATCATCATATTCACCGTCAAATGCATATCTCGCAATACGGTATATCTTACCCGGTTCATAACTGAATCTCAGCAGATAATACAAGAAGAAGTCATGCAGCTCATACGGCCCGACCAGATCCTCTGTCTTTTGGGCAATCTCACCGTCTTTTGGCGGAAGAAGTTCCGGACTCACCGGTGTGTCCAGTACATCATACAAGACATCTTTTAATTCCTGGTCTTTACAGGTATCCGCATAATAATGGACCAGATGGCGTACCAGTGTCTTTGGAACCGACGCATTGACTCCATACATAGACATATGGTCTCCGTTATAAGTCGCCCATCCAAGAGCAAGTTCAGACATATCTCCTGTACCAATTACAATTCCACCGGTCTGATTGGCAACATCCATCAGTACCTGTGTTCTTTCTCTTGCCTGGGAATTTTCATAGGTTACACTGTGATCTTCCGGATCATGTCCGATATCTTTAAAATGCTGCTCTACTGCTGCCCCCACCGGAATCTCACGCAGTGTTGCTCCCAGTTTCAGTGACATCTTACATGCATTCTGATAAGTTCTGTCCGTTGTTCCAAAACATGGCATTGTTACCGCTGTAATTCCACTGCGGTCCATTCCAAGTGCATCAAATGCCTTTGCGGACACAAGAAGCGCAAGTGTAGAATCCAGTCCGCCGGATATTCCGACAACCGCACTCTTTGCATGTGCATGTGCAAGACGTTTCTTCAGTCCCATTGCCTGAATTGTCAGAATCTCTTCACAACGTAAATTTCTCTCTGCCATCACACTTGGAACAAACGGTCTGGAAGCAAATTTTCTAGTAAGTTCCGTCTCTTCCACATGGATTGAAAATGGAATACGGATCAGCATTCTTTCTTTTTCTGTCTGGAATGTTGTATTCTTACGTCGCTCGCTTAACAGGCGCTTCACATCCAATTCTGTATAAATCACTTCATTTGTGAAGCGATCACTCGACACAAGTGTTGTTCCGTTCTCCGCAATAATATTATGTCCTCCGAATACCAGATCTGTCGTAGACTCTCCCTCTCCGGCATTGGCATAAATGTATCCGCAGATCAGTCTCGCTGACTGTCCATCGATCAGGCTTTCACGATAAGATGCTTTACCGATCGTCTCATCACTTGCGGAACAATTTACGATCACAGTTGCTCCTTCTCTTGCTGCAAGTGTACTTGGCGGAACCGGCGACCACACGTCTTCACAGATTTCTGCGGAGATTACCAATTCTTCCATCTGATCTGCCACGAATAAAAGCTGTGGTCCGAACGGGATCTGCTTTCCATCCAATGTGATCCATCTCGCCTTATCCGGTCCTGGACGGAACTGCCGCATTTCATAAAACTCCCCATAATTCGGGAGAAATGTCTTCGTCGTAAGGCCGAGGATCTCACCATGATTCAAAGCTGCTGCGACATTATAAAGTTCTCCATCTATGGCAAGCGGAACCCCGATAAATATAATCGCATCCTTCTCTTTTGTATATTCGGCTATTTTAAACAGTGCTTCTTTCGATTCCTTTAACAAAATGTCCTGCGTAAAAAGATCACTGCAGGTATATCCCGTTACACATAATTCCGGAAATACGATAACTTTTGCTCCTTTTGCAACAGTCTCATCAATCATCTTACAGATATTTTGTGTATTATAGGCAACATCCGCCACACGGATATCCGGAGTTACTGCTGCCACTTTTACAAACCCGTCTCTCATGACTTTTCTCCTTATCGTTTACAGCGTTTTAAGATATCTTTCAACTCTTCTACGCTGTATTTATATGCCGTATTACAGAAATGACATTTTACTTCTATATCCTGACCGTCATCTATCATATCCTGGATTTCTTTCTTTCCGACACTGATCACAGCCTTTTCTACTCTTTCTTTTGAGCAATTACAATAGAATTTTGTCGGCATTGTACTTGTAATTTCAAGTCCGAGATTTCCAAGCAGGATTTCCAGGATCTGCTCTGGTGTTTCACCTTTTTTCAGATGATCCGTTACAGATGTGATATTCTTCAGATTTTCCTCAATCTGACTGATCGTCTCTTCCTTTGCAAATGGCATCATCTGGATAATGAAGCCTCCTGCACATGCCACTGTATTATCTTTATCCATCAGCACCCCAAGTCCTACCGAGGATGGCACCTGCTCCGAATTGGCAAAATAGTACGTCAGATCTTCCGCAATTTCACTGGATACCAGAATGGTCTGTCCGGAGTATGGCTCTTTGAGTCCCATATCTTTGATAACCTGGAGAAGTCCGATTCCGACAGCACCGCCTACATCCAGCTTTCCATTCTTTGGCGACAGCATGACATCCGGATGATTTACATAACCTTTCACATCTCCCTTGCTGTCCGCAGTAACTGTAATCCCGCCAAGCGGTCCGTCTCCTCTTACCTGAAGTGTCAGCATATCTGTATCATTCTTCATCATACTTCCCATCATAGCTCCTGCAGTAAGAAGTCTTCCCAGTGCTGCGGTTGCCACCGGGCTGGTATTATGATGTTCTCTGGCCGCTTCCACAAGTTCTTTTGTTGTTGCAGCAAACGCTCTTACCTGGCCGTCTGCTGCGGTTGCTCTTACGATATAGTCGTTCATATATATTCCTTTCCTTCTTCTGTTTTTCTATTTTTATTCCGATGAGTTACTTCTCATCTCTATTATTTACCATGCTCTCTTGCGATCACAGTGATCCGTTCACTCGTATGCATCGGTGCTTTCTTTGTATACGCATCATAAGCTGCAACGAATTTCAGACCCGCTTTTTCAATTAGTCCTCTGATTTCTCTGAGTGTATATGCTTTCTGGAAATGACTCTCCTGATACTTTCTGTACAGTGCTTCCTCTTCATCCTCGCGGACAAATAATGTCAGTTCGTATTCATTGATCATCGATGTATGGTTATAATAATTTTCCCAGATAAAGCTGCACTCATCCCTGTCTTCTGCGATTACCTGATTACCCAGAATTTCTCTGTACTTATATTCTGTATTAAAATCAAAGATAAAGATTCCCTGCGGATCCAGATAATTATTGACCAGGCAGAATACTTCCTGCAATTCATTTTTATCTGTCACATAATTTACACAGTCACATACACTGACAATAGCTCTCACTGTTCCATATAATTCGAACTCCTGCATATTCTGTAACAGATAGAGGATATCATGTCCACTCTCGATACGCTTCTCCATTGCGATTTCCAGCATGTCTTCGGAATTATCCACCCCGATCATATCATATCCTTTTTCTGCCAGCAGTTCCGTCATGCTTCCGGTTCCGCATCCCAGTTCCAGAACCAGCCCGTCTCTTATTCCATATTCTTTTAATCTGTCTTCCAGATAATCTGCCCATTCCTCATATGGCACATTATCCATGAATGTATCATAGACCTCGGCAAAACTTGTATATGCCTCCATCTCTTCCTCCTTATAAATCCTTGCATATTTAACATTTCTATTATATCTGCTATCTGTAAAAAAGGCAACGCAGAAAATATGACCATTAGTCAATTTAATTTTGACTTCTTATCTTTATTTTGTTATACTTATATTATTGAATATATTACTTCAATATCTTGTTCAAATGAATTTTATATAACGAACCAAGAACTGTAGATCTGTGAATTTTAAGAAGGAAGTCTGATTACTCATGGGAAGAGTCGAAGAAAACAAAAAGAAAAAAAAAGAGGCGCTCTTTCGCACCGCATATGAATTATTTACCACAAAAGGAATTAATTCAACCGCCATTTCCGACATTGTTGAAAAGGCCGGTGTAGCGAAAGGAACATTCTATTTATATTTTAAAGACAAATATGATATTAAAAACAAGCTGATCGCACATAAAACAAAAGAACTGTTTGATCATGCTGCCGTTGCACTGGAAAATTCCGGCATCACCGGTCTGGAAGATCAGCTTGTCTTTATTATCGATGACATCATCAATATTCTGGTCAACAACAAGCCATTGCTGAATTTCATTTCTAAAAATCTTGTAATGGGTGCCTTAAAGTCTGCTTTCTGGTCAGATGAAGAAGCCGACAAGATCTTTTATGAAAGATATCTTGAACTGGTAGAAGCCGACACCTATAATTATAAAGATATTGACATCATGCTGTTCACGATCCTCGAACTGGCCGGTTCTACCGGATATAATTCTATTCTCTTTGAAGAGCCTGTATCTATCGAAGCGTACAAGCCGTTCCTGTACCGTACGGTCCGCCTGATCATCCGGAGTCACCGCGAAGAAGCTTAAAGCTTCTTCCGGCTACAGGACTTGTCATCCGGCTACTGATACCGTGCAATTATTTCTTTCACGGCGTCTTCTGTTCCTTTCACAGAACCCTGGACCATCTCCGGCTTTCCGCCGCCGCGTCCTTCTAATGTACTGTTTAACGTTTTACTGATTGAACGGACATCTTCACTTCTGCTTCCGATCACATAGCGATACCCCTCCTCGTCCGTTCCTGCAAATACCGCGCAGATGACTGCCCCTTTATCCAGCAGTTGGTTCATCATCTCTCTCGGAAGATTTCCCGATAAAGATCCATCAAATACAGTCACAATCTTCTCATCCACCGGTATCTCTGCCACACAAAACTTCAGAAGTTTCTGCTGCAGTTCTGCAATCTGACTCTTCATACGTGTCTGCTCACTCTTCAGTCTGCCGACCGCTTCTGCCACTTCATATTCTTTCGCACACAACATGGTTGAAATTTCTTTTGTCATGACATCCTTTTTCTCATAGTCTCTCATGGCACGTCTTCCGCAAAGCATCGTAATGCGTTCACCGCCTTTATAACTTACCATGCTTACCAGTTTGACAGCTCCGATCTCACCGGTTGTCTTCACGTGCGGAGCACAGCATGCACATACATCATATCCCGGAATCTTCACGATACGAACCTGACCTTCAATCTCGATCTTACTGCGGTAATCCATATCTTTCAATTCCTCTTTGGATGGATACAGAACCTCAACTTCCAGATTCCGGTATACTGCTTCATTGGCTTCTGTCTCGATTTCTTTCAGCTGCGCTTTACTGATCGGTCCGTCAAAATCCATGGTACAATAGTCGGCTCCCAAATGGAAACCGACATTATTATAGCCAAATCTTTCATGCACAATACCAGACACTATATGTTCTCCTGTATGCTGCTGCATCTTCTCAAAGCGTTCTTTCCAGTTGATCTTACCGGATACTATACTTCCCACTTCCAATGGTGCTGTCACAGAATGAAAGATCACATCATTTTTTTCGTGCACATCGGTAACTTCTGTATTGCCGAGAATGCCCGTGTCGGCATACTGACCGCCGCCTTCCGGGAAGAATGCTGTCTGATCCAGCACCACACAGAAACCATCCTTCGCTTCTTCACAGGAAATTACTTTTGCTGTAAATTCGGTTCTGTGACTGTCCTCATAAAATAATTTCTCTGTCATTTTTCCTACATCCTCTCCGGTGCTTCAAATCCAAGTACGTCGATACAAGCTTCCAGTACATCCTTCGTCACTTTCAGAAGCGCAATATAACTCTTTTGTTTTCCGGCATCTTCTTCTGCCAGAATCTTTGTCTCATGATAAAAACGATTGAATGCATTGGCAAGATCATAAATGTATGCACAGATCTTATGCGGTGCAAGATCCTGGAATGCATTCGCCATCACATCATTATATTTTGCAGCTTCCAGCATCAGAGCTTTTTCACAATCCGCATATGCTTCCTGTACTTTCAGTCCATCCAGGCTATTTCCCTGTGACTGGTATTTATTCAGGATCGATTTGATACGTACAATTGTATACAGAATGTACGGACCGGTATTTCCTTCAAAGGAAGTAAATCTGTCTACGTCAAATACATAATCTTTTGATGCCTGGTTTGACAGATCTCCGTATTTAATTGCTGCCATTCCGATGAGTTTTGCTGTCTGTTTTGCTTCTTCTCCCTCGATAGAATGATTTTCAGAGATTTTCTCATACATCTTCTCTGTAATCTCTGAGATCAGTGTCTCCAGACGCATTACCCCGCCTTCTCTTGTCTTGAACGGCTTGCCATCTTTTCCATTCATGGTACCGAAACCTAAGAATTTCAGTTCTGTTTCCGCAGGGACGATTCCTGTCTTCTTTGCAGCACGGAACACCTGTGTAAAATGCAGTTCCTGACGCTTATCCACCACATAGGCAACCTTGTCCGGATGATAATCCTGTACACGTTGTACCAGTGTAGCAAGGTCTGTTGTTCCATAAAGAGATGCTCCGTCTGATTTCTGGATCATGCAAGGAGGAATCTCTTTGGTATCTGTCTCTTCCTGCACATCAATCACCAGTGCTCCCTGGTCTTCATGTGCAAATCCTTCTTTCTTCAATCTCTCGATCATATCCGGGATGTATGCCTGAGCATCAGACTCCCCTTTCCAGAGATCAAAACTTACATTCAGATTCGCATAATTTTTCTTAAGATCAGATACCGATACACGAATGATATGATTCCAGATCGCACGATATCCTTTATGCCCGTTCTGTAACAGATACGTCGCATGCAATGCATTCTCCCTGTATGTCTCATCTTCTTTCGCCTTACCGCTTGCTGTCGGATAGATTTCTTCCAGTTCGCTGATTGTAAATGGAGCCTCTTTTGGATATTCACCTTCAAACGCTTCATCAAAATATGGCAATTCCGGCTTTCTTTCTTTCAATTCTGTGATGATCAGTCCCATCTGATATCCCCAGTCTCCAAGATGGATATCGCCAAGAACTTCATGCCCCATCTTTCTTGAGATGCGCTTTACACTTTCTCCGATGATTGCCGAACGGAGATGTCCTACATGCAATGGCTTTGCCACATTTGGTCCGCCATAATCCAGCACGATCATCTCCGGATGTTCTGTCTTCTCGATTCCGAGATTATCCGTCTCTTCCATCTGATTCAGATAATCTGCAACAAATGACTTTTTCAGTCTGATATTGATAAATCCAGGTTTTACAACCTCTACTTCTTCCATACATACACTGTCTTCTAACAGGGCAACGACATCCTCTGCGATCATGAACGGTGCTTTTTTGTAAGCTTTTGCTCCTGCCATCGCTCCGTTACACTGGTATTCGCAGAGATCCGGACGGTTTGACAGTGTTACTTTTCCATACGTTCTGTCATAACCTGCCTTTTCGAATGCTTCTGAAAGTTCTTCTGCAATATAATCAATGATTTTCTTCACTTCATATCTCCTATATTTTCTATAATTCCTATAAATTTCCATCAAAAATAGCAAAAAAAGTACACACCCGGGCGGATTCGAACCGCCGCTCCCGCCTCCGGAGGGCGGTGCTCTATCCCCTGAGCTACGGGTGCGTATACAATTACTATATGAAATTGCCTTAGTAATATTAACACATCTTTGAGATAAAGTAAAGGAAATGCATCCCACTTTTCGATCATTTCCTCTACTTTTTTAATATTTTTCTTTAATTTTCCTTTTTAAATCTTACAGCGCAAGTTTTCCACTCTCCCGGTCATAATAATATGCCCTGTCCGAAAGTACTTCTTCCGCCTCTACCTGTGTCTCATTGATCTCCTCGATCATGCTTCTCAGTTCTTCTCTGCCCGGCGCTTCGCTTTCAGCCACAATAATGGTCTCATGCACACTGCTTGGGATCACAAAGAAATTTTCTCCCACTACACCGGCAATCTTTCTCAGACAATCCGGATAGATCAGTGCCGCAGCCCCATAGCTACGCATTTCATTGCTCAGGATATACATTTTTTCTGCCGGTCCCTCTTCCATCCCAAGTCCCAGCAATTCTTCGATCACCGTGCGCATCGGCGCAAATTCATACGGCAGTAACTCCTGGGTATTCTTACAGGCCCGGTAATATAGATCTTCTTCCGTTACTTTCCACATATCCATATGTTCTGCTCTGACCATCATGGATGCCATGCCATATTCATCTACCTCTAACAGTACATAATAAATAATTGCAAGATCAAGATAACTTTTATATGGAATTTCTTTTAAAAGCTCCTGATTCTCCTCTCTGCCTATCAGACGGTATATGATCTTATCTTTGACAAATTCATAGTCTTTTACCTTTTCACCGTCCTCCCATGAATTCTGAAACCGGATTTTCTCATATAATCCGACAATATCTTTTGCAATCTGTTCCAACGGATACCCCATCCGGAACTGATGAAAATACTCCTCCAGATAAATCGTCGGTGAAATATTGATTCCTTTTTCCGAAATCATAATACCGCTTCTCCTCACACCATTATTCTTCACATTGGTATGAATGCTTACTGTTTTTTCTTCTTCCACCTCTTTCTTTACTTTTGTCTCTACTGCATGGATAAACTGAAAATATGTCATAAAAGCTCCTTCCTATCCAGCAATATACAAAAATCATCTTGAAAATCTGCGGTGATATTACCGCTTGAGATAACAGAACATCTCTTGAATTGTTTCTGAAATATTATGGTAATTAGATTATAAAAAAGCCCTGCACAAAATGCAAGGCTTTTTATAATTATTTAATTTAGAATTCTTATGACTCTTATGCTCTTGAGAGGTATGCTCCTGTACGAGTATCAATCTTGATTGTCTCGCCCTGATCAACGAAAAGCGGAACGTTAACTTTCGCACCTGTCTCAACGATAGCCGGCTTTGTAGCACCTGTAGCTGTGTTACCTTTTACACCTGGCTCTGTCTCTGTTACAACCAATTCAACACTGAGCGGCGGCTCGATCGCAAATGCATTTCCCTGATAGAAGCTGATAGATACTTCTTCGTTTTCTTTTACAAACTTCATAGAATCTGCTGCATCATCTGCGCTGATCATAATCTGCTCAAATGTCTCGTTGTCCATGTAGTTATAGAACTCACCATCGTTGTACAGATACTGCATTTTCTTTCTTTCAATGTGAGCCTGTTCAAATGTCTCTGTAGGACGGAATGTTGTCTCTACCACACCACCGTCGATAATATTTTTCATCTTAACACGCACAAAAGCTGCACCTTTACCAGGTTTTACGTGCATGAAATCAATAACCTGACATACTTTTCCATCAACTTCGATTGTTACACCATTACGGATGTCTCCTGCTGAAACTTTAGCCATTACCTTATCCTCCTTAAATCGCGTATACACGCTTACGTAATTTCATCTCATATTATTCTATAATACATGATATTATTTTTCAACCTTTTTTTCGTGTCTCTGACTCTTCTTGTAGAAATGTAACACAATTTTTTCCAGATAACGCTTCAAAACAATCTGGATTTCTTCCTTTGGATGTATCGGTTTTACCAGAATATTCGGGATTCCGGCACGTTTTGCTCCCCATACATCTGTAAAAAGCTGGTCTCCGATAAACACAGAACTCCTTCTGTCTGTTCCCATAATCTCCATCGCCCTGAGATAATTCCTGGTTGATGGCTTGTGCGCATTATAAACATAATCCACCTGGATATCTTTATTGAACATCTCTACCCTTGGCTTCTGGTTATTCGAGATCAGACAGCATCGGAATCCGATTGCTTTCAGTCTGGCAAATAATGCCTTTGCTCTCTCGTCTGCCGGTGCTCCGTGCGGAACCAGCGTATTATCAATATCAAAGATCAGTCCGCGTACACCCTCTTCATATAATTTTTCAAAATCGATCACATAAGTGGATGCTACATACTGATCCGGGAAAAATCTATCAAACATATTATTCTTCTAACTCCTGCAGATGCTGTACCAGCTCTTCACAGATCTGAAGAACTGTCTTATCATCCGTATTGATTACTATATCTGCTGCCGCTTCATACTTCTCACGGCGCTGCTCCATAAGTTCTGAAATGCCTTTGACATTCTTTCTGCCATTTAATACCGGTCTGTCATTGCTGTCTTTTACACGTTCAAAAATCGTCTCCGGTGTAGCAGTAAGAAGAACAACTCTTCCGTTCTTTTTCATCTCTGCTACATTTCTCTCTCTTAAGGCCGCACCACCACCGCATGAGATTACTGCATTCTTATGCGACTGCATCTCGATCAGAAGATTCGTCTCCAGATCACGGAAATATTCTTCGCCATATGTAGCAAAGATATCCGGAATACTCATCTCTTCACGTTCTGCGATCACCTGATCCATCTCTACAATATCCATATCAAACATCGTGCTCAGATAATCAGAAATTGTTGACTTTCCAGCCCCCATGAATCCGATCAATACAATGTTATAATCAAAGAGTTTTCTTGCCTGAATTCTCTTACTGTTACGCAAGATACATCCAAACACATCAAAGATTTCTTCTTTATATTTATTTTCTTTCAGTTTTTCTTCCAGTCTTCTCTTCTGTTTTTCTTCCTGATGCGGCTGTAAGATTGGCATACCATATTCTTCTTTATACGCCATGATCTTTTCAATAATAGAACTACGTTCTACCAAAGCGTCAATAATCTTATCATCACACAGAGCCAGCTGCTCTCTGTACATTTCTAAATCGTTCATTCTTCTGTACTCTCCTATAAATTGCAAACTATTGTCCGATATATTCATGTATTATAGCAAGAAATATATTTTCACGCAAGATTATCCGGCGTATTCCTGCATATTTTCTGCATATTTCCTGCATATTCCGGTCGTCAGGAAATTCCTGTGCTCTCACTGTTCTTCTATTTTTCCCGCATCTGCCGTTCCCATTCATGCAGCTTTCTCGCTGCCTCCGGATTCTGTTTTTCCAGCCGTCTCTCCAATCGTTCGCGGTTCTTTTTCAGATGGTCCAGGATCTCCGGATGATGCATTAATAACTGCTGCTCGATCTTGCGTCTTCTCTTTTCGATCAACTGCAGGATCACTTTTTTGTCTCCACGCAGATTCTCCGGAAGTTCATCCAGATGCATTTCCATTCGTCTTAAGATCTCATCTTCATCCAATGCCCCCAGTGAATGCCAGTTTTTGAGTTTTTCTTCAAACCCTACGTCTGCAAGCCTTTCCAGATCCGGAAGTCTGTGGATCTGTTCCATAACCTGATGGACTTTCTTTTCCATCTCTTCCACCGCATCATCACCGAACGCCCATGCGAATTCTTCTAATGTATTCTCTTCTTCTGCCGGGATCATTGCTTCGTGAACTGCATGCACTGCCGCCGGGATTTCCAACTGCCACGGCATCTGGATAACCGGAGATTCCTCCGATTCCATACTCGTCCCCGGTGTTGCAACACCTGCATCCTGCAATGCTGCAAGAATCGTTCTTCTGACCTTTCCTTCCTCGATCAGATGACCAATCCCAAGAC
>ERZ894199.930-NODE-930-length-11435-cov-7.799561_pt1 | contig 11435 bp, 5 predicted proteins | sample MGYA00380285_ERZ894199 | MGnify/ENA primary metagenome ERZ894199 (study PRJEB32331, sample SAMN06328447) | human gut metagenome | biome: human gut microbiome; feature: stool | host: Homo sapiens | collected 2012-01-17 ... | reverse complement strand
TATCTATTCTATTCTGCGCTTCCAGATTGTCTACCATCTGCCTACCATCTGCCTACCATTTGCCTACCATCTGTCTCCGCATCATTTAATCGTCTATATTCCCCTCTTTTTTGCATTCGTTGCGTACAGCATATAGCAAAAAATCAACCGCAGAAGCACTTTTGAAAAAACGATCAAAAAAAATAGTTGGATTTACAATACTATATACAGGGACAAATAAATATCCCTTATTCGACTCCGGATTCGTCACCCGGGTTGGATAAAAAAATATAGAAAAGGAGATTGCGTGATGAAGAAAATGAAGGACTATCTTCGGAAAGTCACTGCCGGATTACTGCTGGTAGCAATGAGTAGCGGTTCGGTTGGCGTAAATACCGTCAGCGCCGCAACAGATGATGACAACGATCCATCCACAACTACGGATATTATTCCGGAAGCAGTGGAACGTGGTACATTATCAATCCAGATTGATAATGCCGGCGGAAGTATTGTAGTCACAACACAGAGTAGTGATGGAAAAGAAAATACGCAGACAATCCGAAAAGAGAACGACAAAACAACAATTACCGATGCAAACGGCAATGTGACGACTGCAGAACCGGAAAATAGTTATGATCTTGTCCTTGAAGCCGATAAAGGTACTGTTGTTAAAACCAAAGTCACGAGCGATGACGGAAATTATATCGCAACGTATCGAGTAACTACAGATGCAGGAGCAGATGATGTTGATCTGCCGGAAAAAACACAGGAGTATTCAAATGATATTGCTGTGGAAGGAGACAAGATTCTTGAAATCGCATTCCAGAGGAGTGCGGATAATGAATCTGCGTCGAATGCGGCAGGCGAAGCAACATCGAATCCTTCGGAAAATGTAGCAGAGACAACGGATACGGTTGATAATTCAATTTTATCCACCGACCCAGGTGCCGACGAGCCTGCGGCTGGTCCAGAAGCCTATAAACTTCCGGATGTATCCGAAATTGCACTGTTTGATCTGTCAAGATCCAGAGCTGAAAGCAAAGAAGTAACAATCAGCACAATGGGATTTGCACATTACGGTGGTAGATCGGTTCCGATTTTTATCATCGATAATAAGAGAGCTTTCTGTATGCAGCAGGAAAAACATACGCCGGATCATAATGGATATACCAACTCCGGTGTTGCTAATCCATTTGATAACAACCTTGCCCGTACAGTTCTCTACTATGGAGAGAGCGGTCAGGGATTCAGCAAAGGTCCTCTTGCTGGTATGGGACAGGAAGAAGCCATTATTCGAACTACATTTGCGCTGAACTATGCGTACAATGGAAATGAGCAGCTGGCTGGCGAAGAGGGAAAACAGAATGGTATTGATCTTGCAAAGCCTATTCTCGATTTTGCAAAAGCACATTTGATCGAAAGTACGGAAGTTGCGTTCAGTAAAACAAAGGCTACTGCTTACATCGATTCTACCGATGGTAAACAGCGTACACCGGATATTACTCTGAATGCGAATGATATGAACAGCGTAACAATGAAAATTCCGCAGGGTGTATACATCCATCTGTATTCTCCCGACAGAGAGTACACGAATCAGAATGTTACCATCAATGGTGGACAGAAATTTTTCTTGTTTGCGAAGGCCGGCACGAATCCGGGAAAAACCTATTCCACCGGAGAGCTTGGCGCATCCATGAATGATTCTCAGGCAATGATCGTTGATACTGGAGATGACTCCGTACAGCATACAACCTATATCCAGATGTTCCCGAATACTTCCTCTACATCGCTGACTGTAACATGGCTGCAGCAGGGCGAAGCAAAGGTAATCAAAAAATCTGCCAATGAATCCCTGACGAATGGTAATAGCTGCTATTCCTTAGAGGGTGCTGAATTTGCACTGATCGATTCAAATGGAAAACAGGTGGCAACAGCAAAAACAAATGCAAAAGGTGTTGCCGATTTTGGCAAGGTTGATGCTGGAACATACAAAGTCAAAGAAATTTCTGCTCCAGAGGGCTTTGAACTTAATACAGAAATGCCTTCTATTAAAGTAGAACCAGAAAAGACAGCAGAAGTTACCATGACAGATGAACCGTTAAATGACCCAGCAGTTATTACGATCAATAAAGTCGATTCTGAAGGAAATAAGGATACTTCTAAAGATCTTTCCGGTACAGAGTTTACAGTAAAATATTACAATAAGATCTATGAAAAAGAGTCTGATCTTCCTGAAAAAGCGACCAAAACATGGGTTATCAAAGCCATCAAGAGAACGGTTGGAGGCAAAGACATTTACCGCGCGCAGTTAAGTGAAACATGCAAAGTAAAAGGCGATGACTTCTATCTCGATGCCAATGGCAGCCCAATTTTACCGTTAGGAACAATTACTATTGAAGAAACCAGTGCTGTCAAAGGCTACAACAAAGACAATAATTTCACCAATGGCGATGTTTCGGTAAAAGGTAAATTTTTCGGTACTATTCAGAAAAAAGGTGATGCAGTTGTACTGCATTATGGTGATACCGTGATTGCAGAGGATGGATTTACTGCTTCGGATAACATCATTCGTGGAGATCTTCATTTCTATAAGATCGATGATGATGGAAGTGCAATGGCAAACATTCCATTCCTGATCACCAATAATGAAACCAAGGAATCCCACGTTGTCCTTTCCAATAAGGATGGTGTTGTAGATACCTCAGAAATCGCACATACAACCAATACCAATGGCCTTGATAAATATCAGGACGGAAAGAAGATTACCGATGAATCGAAACTTTCCGGCCAGTATGGAACATGGTTTGGTGATGGAACCGTAAATAAAGACCGTGGCGCACTGCAGTATGGAACTTATTCCATCCGTGAGCTTGCCTGCAAGGGAAATTATGGAAAAGATCTGATCGAGACTACAGTAACCGTAGATTCCGAGAAGACCAATGTAAGCTTAAACCCGCAGGTCAACCATACAATTGTCCTTAAAACAACCGCAAAAGACACAACCACAGGAACCCACAGTGTTCCAGTTGGTGAAAAGGCTACCGTAGTTGATACAGTTAAATACAGTGGTCTGAAGGTTGGACGTACTTATACGTTAAAAGGACAGCTGGTCAGAAAAGATGACAGAAGCGTAATTGCCACCGGAGAGCAGACTTTTACTGCTGAAAAATCAAGTGGCACTGTGAATATCACCTTCAGCTTTGAGAGTTCGAAACTGAAAGGAAAATCTCTGGTTGCGTTTGAGCATCTGTATTGGGATGGCATTGAAGTCCAGGCCCATGAAGATATCAACGATACCGACCAGACCGTTACGATTCCGAGTCTGAAAACTGTTGCCAAGGATGATGCAACGGCCGATCAGAGTGGTGTACGCAGCAAAAATGACAAGATTACCGATACTGTTTCCTATACAGGATTAGCCTATGACAAGGAATATGTTGTAAGAGGAACGCTTGTAAATCAGTCCACCGGAAAAGCATTAACCGGAGCAGATGGAAAAGCAATTACTGCGTCTAAGAACTTCCACGTACACAGCAAGGAAGGATCTGGTTCTGTCGATGTTACTTTCAACTGGGATTCATCTGACTTTGAGGGAACCGCGGTTATCACACAGACAATGTACCTTGTCAATGACGATAAGAGCGAAACCAAAGTAGCAGAAGCAACCGATCTGTCTGATGCAAACGAAATGGTATATTATCCGTCCATCCGCACGAATGCAGCAGATAGTCAAACAAAGGACCATGTAGGACTTGTTGGACAGACTACGATCATTGATCATGTAACATATAAAAATCTGATCCCAGGCAAAGAGTATACGGTTTCCGGAAAACTCATGGATAAAGACACCGGAAAGGCGTTACTCGTAAACGGAAAAGAAATCACAGCAACAACAACCTTCAAGCCAACCGCCAAAGACGGTACGGTAGATCTGACCTATAAGCTGGATGCTTCTGTGCTGGAAGATAAAACGGTAGTTGTTTTTGAAGATCTGATTCACAATAAGATCAATGTAACATCCCATGCGGATATCAATGATGAAGAACAGTCCGTTCATTATCCTAAAGTCCGCACCACCGCAAAGGATCACAGCACAAAAGATGATGTAGGAACCTCATCCAAAGAAGCTCGCCTTGTTGATACTGTATCTTACAGCAATTTGATTGTTGGACAGAAGTACACGATCAAGGGTACCTTAATGGATAAGGAAACCGGAAAAGCTATTGAGCAGAATGGAAAGGCTGTAACAGCCGAAACAAATTTTACAGCTACGGCAGCCAAAGGAAGCGTTGATCTTACATTTGTATATGACAGCAGCGTGCTGGAAGGAAAAACAACAGTTGCATATGAAAAACTGTATCATAATGAAAAAGATGTCGCTCGTCACGAGGATATCAATGATGCAGGCCAGACTGTACAGATTCCGAAGATTCAGACAACAGCTACAAGTGTTGAAACTGGAGATCAGGTAGGAACTATCGGTAAAGAAGTACAGATTACCGATGTTGTATCCTATAAAAATCTGGTAGTAGGTAAAGAATACACCATTTCTGGAAAAGCAATGATTAAACCATCTGGATCGGAGCAGGCAGTTCCTGCAAAAGCCAAAGATGGCAAAGATGTTGTTCAGAGTGTTACCTTTAAGGCAACAAAAGCGAACGGCGAAGTATCCTTAACCTTTACCTTAGATTCAAGTAATCTGAAAAACCGCACAGTTGTTATCTTTGAAGAGCTGCTCCATAACGGAGTCACCGTTACCACACACGCAGATATCAACGATGATAAGCAGAGCGTTTACTTCCCAGAGATCCGTACGAACGCAGTCGATAAACAGACGAACGATGGTGTCGGAACCGTCGGAAAGACAACGATTATCGACCACGTATCCTACAAGAATCTGGTGGTAGGAAAGCGTTATACCATTTCCGGCGTACTTATGGATAAAGACACCGGCAAACCGCTTGTTGCGAGCGGCAAACAAATCGCAGCGTCTGCAGAATTTGTAGCAGAGACAAAAGATGGAACGATTGACCTTGTATACAAGCTGGATGCTTCTGATTTAGCTGGGGCAACTACCGTTGTATATGAGAATCTGTACCATAACAAGAAAAATGTAACATCCCATGCGGATATTAACGATGAAGAGCAGACAATCCACTATCCGAAGATCGGTACGACTGCTTCTGATGGTTCTACCAAGGATCACGTTGGAACATCCGCAAAAGATGGCCGTTTTGTGGATACGGTTAAATACGAAAACCTTATTATCGGAAAGAGCTATACCGTAAAAGGTACTCTGATGGATAAGGATACCGGAAAAGCCATTACCCAGAATGGAAAAGAAATCACCTCAGAAATGACCTTTACAGCAACCAAAACTTCGGGAACAGTTAATCTGTTATTTAACTACGACAGCAATGCGCTGGAAGGAAAAACAACCGTAGCATTTGAGAAACTGTTCCATAACGATATTGACGTTGCACGGCATGAAGATATTTCAGACGAAAATCAGAGTGTCCATATTCCGAAAATCCATACAACCGCAACCGATGCGTCCACAAACGATAAAGAAGGCGTAATTGGCAGCACAGTAACCATTAAAGATGTAGTCCGCTATGAGAATTTAATTCCGGGCAAAGAATACACTGTAAAAGGAAGCGCAATGGTTAATCCGGGTGCATCCTATCAGTATGGTTTCCGCGCTGAATATGACGGCCTCACCGTTGGAAAGACATATCAGGTAACGGGAACTGCAGTTGATGCAGACGGAAATGATATTCCGGAATTACGTTATTCTGGTACATTAACGCCAACAGAAGCATCTGGAACTGTTATTGCAACTATTAACTCTTCTGAAACTCTGAAAGATGCGAATCCGGTATTTACCTTTGTAATTTCCAGTGGCAGCGAGAAATACACCTATACAGCATCTGAAATGTCGGCTACTGGTGCAATCAGTGGCATCAGAATGGCAACCGATGCAGAAGGAAACAATGTCACTTCCGAAAAAACATTCGTTCCGGAAAAAGCAGACGGCGAAGTAACACTTGAATTTGTCCTGGATTCTACCCAGTTACAGAGAAATGATGTCGTTATTTTTGAGGATCTGTATCACAATGGCGTAAAGGTAACATCTCATGCAGATATGAAAGATGATGGACAGACTGTGCATTATCCGGAGATCCATACCACAAATGTAGATCAGACAACCGATGATCATCAGGGAGCCGTATCTGGACAGACAACACTTGTTGATACCGTACAGTACCGTAACCTGATCGTTGGCCATGAGTATACCGTAACCGGAAAGCTGATGAAGAAAGTTCCTGTAAAGAATGAGGACGAATCGAATGATTCCAATCAGGATGCAGAAACCCCAGATGTTCCGGATGATTCCGAACAGCCTGCAGATGAAGTCACCTATACGGAAGAACCTGTGCTGGTTAACGGAAAAGAGGTTACGGCATCTACAACCTTTACAGCAGAAACCAAAGATGGTTCTGTTGATGTAGTCTTTGTCTTTGATGCAGAATCCGTAGCAGGCGAAACTGTAGTTGCATTTGAAGATCTTTCTTATAAAGGTATTCAGCTGACAACACATGCAGATATTAACGATGAAAATCAGACCGTATATCTGCCGGATATCCATACATCAGCAGTCGATGCTGAAACGGGTATCAAGAACTCTTACCGCGATGGACATATCACAATCACAGATACTGTAACCTACGAGAATCTGATCCCGGGAAATACATATGTATTGAAAGGATCACTGCAGGAAAAAGTAGAAGAAGATGGTGAGATCACCTACAAAGCGGTAGAAGCAAAAATGATCACATCTGAAAATGATGAAGAAACGGTAGCTGATGAAGCCACTCCTGTAACTGGACAAACCACATTTGTCCCAGAGGCAGCGAACGGAACAGTTGACGTTATCTTTACCTTTGATGGAACCGAACTGGAAGATGTTGAACACACTTATGTTGCGTTCGAGGATTTATATTATCAGAAGGGTGATGATGAAATCATCGTTCGTGAGCATAAAGATATCAATGACGCAGAGCAGACCGTGTATGTTCCGCATATCCAGACTGAAGTACAGGATACGGAAAGCAAGAGCCATAATGCTCTCGCAGACGAAAAAGTTACTCTCGAAGACACAGTTTCTTACGAGGGACTGATTCCGGGTAAAGAATATACCATGACGGGAACCCTGATGGACAAAGAAACAGGAAAAGCACTTCTTGTCAACGACAAAGAGGTTACTGCTGAAACCAAATTTGTTCCAGAAAAAGCTGATGGAACCGTTGTTGTTACCTTTACCTTTGACGCAACCGGACTGGAAGGAAAAACTCTGGTAGCATTCGAAACCTGTACCTATGAAGGAAAGAATGTGGCTGTTCATGCTGACATCAATGATGAGAAGCAGACAATCTATGTTCCGGAACTTCATACAACCGCAACGGATAAGGCAGATGGCGATAAGCAGCTCACCTCCAAAGGAACTCTTACCGTAGTAGACAAGATCGCTTATAAAAATTTGATTCCTGGCCAGAAATATACTGTAACAGGTGTATTAATGGACAAGGCGACTAAATCAGCTCTTGTTATTGGCGGAAAAGAAGTTACAGCAACAAAGACATTTGTCCCGAATAAAGCAGATGGAACCGTTGAAATTGAATTTACTTTCAAAGGAGACGGTCTTGAAAGCAAAACTCTGGTAGCGTTTGAGACAATCTCGACCAATGACAGTCCTGTTGGCGAGCATAAGGATATTAATGATACGGATCAGACCGTAACATTAACCCCGCCGCCGATTCCGGCTGTTCAGACAGGTGATACCAATACTATGCCGATTCTGGCAGTGGTTACGGCTGTACTTGTAGTTCTTGGAGCAGGCCTCTTTATTGCAACAAGAAAGAAAAAAAATAAGAAATAATTTTCAAGCCCTCCGGTAATTCAAAAACCGGAGGGCTTTTCAATTTGTTTTTACAATACTATAAGTAGGAGGGAAAAATCATGAATTCAGGACTTTGCGAACATTGTCTCCGTGTAGCCTATTTAGTTACAGATATAACCATATTGTTAGGCATGGACGAAAAGGCGACTATGGATGTCCAGTTGGCAGCAATTTATCATGATATTGGAAAAACTCAAATTCCAGAGCAGGTCCTAAATAAGCCCGGAAAATTAACTCCGGGGGAATACTTCATCATGAAGTTGCATGCTGAAATTGGATACCGTATGATTCAGTGCCATACTTCACCGGAAACCGCCCAAATGGTCCTATACCACCATGAAGATTACGATGGCGGTGGATATTTTGGATTGCAGGGAAATGATATCCCCTATGGAGCCAGAATTCTTCGGATCTGTGATGTATATGATGCTTTGACATCATTCAGATGCTATAGAGAGCCCTGCAGCCCTGAAAAGGCGCTTCAATACCTCAAAAATAACGCTGGAACAAAGTTTGATCCTAAATTGACCGAGGTATTTGCGCGGTTAAAGCCCAACTGAAAAAACGAAGCTTTTTTTCAGTTGGATTTACAATACTATATATGGAAGAAGAAAAGCCGTAGCATTCTTTTACGTGCTGAACTCAAAGTCGCCTCCTGACTTTTTTGAGCTTTTTCGAATGTGTAAACCCATCATACCGCTATTTGCACTGCACTCATCCCAGACGGAAAAATGCGGCGGTACAACCAAGATCCTAAACAGGTACAAAAAAGGAATGTTGCGGCTGCTCCCTTCTCCAAAATGCATATATGAATTTTTGGAATGTAAAATTTCGTTGGATTTACAATACTATATATGGTGGATATTTGTAAGACAGAATCATTAGAGAATAGGAGAATAAGCTTATGGAACCAATTGTGTTTTATGACTTTAAGCCAGATACAGAAGATCCGAATAATAAAATAGTGATTAAAAAGGCAGATTTTGAAAAACTTCTGAATAAAACATATGCCGCGGGTTATCAGGACGGATTAAAAGAGCCAAGACCAGCACAAGTCTGGATGACCAGCAAAAGAGGTTTTGACACGGAACCTAAAGTTTTAAGTATATGAAAAGCAAAGGAGATTTTGTAATGAAGAGTTTTTCGAAAGCCTTTGGAAGGATCGTCTTGATCTTAACTGTTGTAATTGCTCTTGTGGCTTCTGTCTTTGTCGTCCCGAAATTGTTTGGGATAAATCCTTATGTTGTTCTATCGGGATCTATGGAGCCACAAATACATACAGGCGCAATTGCTTTTGTGAATACGAAAGATACTGCAGTTAAGGTAGGAGATGTAGTAACGTATCGGCTGGCTAATGATGAGCTGGTTACACACCGTATCATCAAAAAAGATCAGTCTGAATATACCTTTCAGGGCGATGCAAACGATAATCCAGATGCTCGTACAGTTACACAGGATCAAATTGTTGGAAAGTATCTTTTCAGCATTCCAAAAGTTGGATTTCTAATTTCAGCTTTGGGCAAAAAAGGGATGCCTGTGATAATTGCATGGATTATCATTCTGAACATAATGAGCCTTATTCTGGAGAGTACCTGTTCTTCAGGAGATAAGAAAAAGACAGCAGAGCCTCAAAATGAGGATTGAAATAAAAAAATTTAGAGAGGAGAGCGTATCCTTATCTGCTGTAATAAAGGATATGCGAAAAAGAGCAATGAATAAGAAAAAAGCATTAACAACAATGGCTGCATGTGGACTTGTAGCAGCACTTGGTGTAGGAGGCACAATGGCTTACCTGACCGATTCTGAGCAGACTACCAACACTTTCACCATCGGCAAAGTAAAAATCGATGTGCAGGAGCCGGGTTGGGATACAACCGATAAAAACAACAACAATATCCCGGATAAAGCCGAGGATGTTGTTCCGAATCAGGAACTGGCAAAGAACCCGCTGATCGAAAACACCGGATCGAACAGCGCAGTAGTATTCCTCAAAGTTACCGTTCCGACCAAATATGTTACCCAGGTTGCTGATGACGGCACTGTAAGCAAAGACGGCCGTAAGAGCCAGGAGATCTTCTACTTCAAAGATGTTGCTGATGCTCAGAATCAGGAAAGAAACAACTTCGATGCGAACTGGCAGGAACTGGTTGACGAAGAGGTTCAGGATACCGGCGCAACAGCTTCGAAAGACGGTGTTCGTACTTACGTCTTTGGTTATAAAACCAAACTGCTGAAAGGACAGAAGACATCTTCTCTGTTCGATAAGATCCAGATGAAAAACGTCATCGAGGACGAAATTCTTCCGGATTCCGCAAACGACATCAAGGTTGAAGGCTTTGCAATCCAGTCCGAGGAGATCCTGGACAAGACCGGAAAAGATCTGACCGATGAGCTGACCACAGCAAATCTGAAGACCATCTACGACATCTTCATCAAACAGGGAACAAGCTACGATGCAGCTCACGGTACGACTACCGGACATGACTACAGCGGCAACGAAAAAGACGCGAACACCAACAACAGCAAAGATGTTCATGGCAACAATCGCTAATCAGCGGCGCGCCGCCTGCAATTTTGAAATAATTTTTTAATTCCTCTCAAAAGGCAGACCTTGAACCGTCTGCCTTTTTTGGGAAAGAGAAAGAGGAGAGTGGATATGAGTAAAAAAAGAATGCAAATTTCAGCTACATTACTTGGCATTCTGCTTTCAGCAGGAACGTTTGCCAGTGCATATCCTGTATTCGCCGCACAGTCCGAAGTGTCTGTGGAAAACAATGTAGACATTGGCAATATCAATATCAGTCTGGAAAAACATGGCTTAGACGAAAAGGGAGAAAAAACTGATTTCGATGATGCGCAGGTGGTTGTCCCGGGACAGGTAGTCGATGAGTTAGTTGATATCTTCAATCTGGCCAATGATGCATGGGTGCGAATGAAGGTCACATTTGATGATTCGACCATCGATGGCAATATGCTGGATGATTCACTGCTGAATCTGGGCGAAGACTGGGTTAAATGTGGTGATTATTATTACTGCACAAAGCCTGTAAAGCATGGTGAATCAGCAGAATTTCTGAAATCCGTCAGCATTCCTGCAGAATGGACAGAAGCTCTTTCAGAAAAAGATCTGAAAATCAATTTTACTGCGGATGCGGTTCAGGAAAAGAATTTTACTCCGAATTTCAAATCCGATGATCCGTGGTTTGGCACTGTTATCGAACAGAGTGTAACGGATGCATATACAGTTCCAGTTACCAGCAATAATCCGTTTTCCGTTGTATATGAAGGCGGAGCGGCTGGGCTGGTTAAGGTAGGAAATGACTTCTTCTCCAACTGGGGAACACTTATGCCGGGTGATGTAGTATCTGGAAAAGCCACAATTTCCAACAAATACGCCCAGTCTGTTAAGATCTATTTCCAGACGGACACGATTGCAGATGATAATCTGCTCCAGAAACTGCACCTGAAGATCGCTTGCGACGGACAGACATTATAC
>ERZ894199.914-NODE-914-length-11604-cov-6.541432_pt1 | contig 11604 bp, 17 predicted proteins | sample MGYA00380285_ERZ894199 | MGnify/ENA primary metagenome ERZ894199 (study PRJEB32331, sample SAMN06328447) | human gut metagenome | biome: human gut microbiome; feature: stool | host: Homo sapiens | collected 2012-01-17 ... | reverse complement strand
ACATGGCAAAGGCAAAGGATTTTGTTGAAAAGAAATCTAAAGAAATCGGCCGTCCTATGACTTATTTTGTAAAGACTTTCGGCTGTCAGATGAACTCTAAAAACAAGATGCCTAAAACCTTGTAAAATCAACCTTTCTTGTTAATCTAATCTTACTCATACATACAAAAAAGAGAGCAGGCTGCCTCCTCAGCCTGATCTCACTCTCTGTAAAGGAACTCGTGAACGAGTCCATTTTTAAACTCTATCGAAGCCACACGTCCGTCCAACAGAACAATCCTCTCAATCACACTGTTCGCAAAATCCTTAAGCACCTTTGCATCTACAGCACAGGCGAGCTCCCTGTAGTTGATGTGCTCACCTGATGCAATCTGATGAGCAATTAAAAATCCGGATGCAGTGGAGATGAAAGACATATCATCGTATTTTGTATCTGTAGCGTCGGTTTCAAGAGCTGACAGCTCATTTTCTATGTCGCTGAGCGTGCCCTCAAGCTCCCTCTTAGACATCAGATATTCTTTTTCACTCATTGCATCATCTTCAAATAAAAACAGCTTCTTGAGCCTCTCAAGCGCTCTGATGGTCTTATCTCTTTTTGCTGTGAGTGCATCAGAATCACCGGAGCGGATGACGGTATATGGTGCAGCAGTGTACCGCTTCGGTTTGAAACCATGCATGATAGTGTCAAAGGTGACATCCAGTCCAATGTCAGCGATGCCTGCCACCTGCTCAAACTCCGGGCCGGTGAGGAGTATCTGCTCCAGATCAGAGACAGAGTGCAGCAGTTTCTTTGACTTGGAAGCCTTGACCAGATTTGAGATATAGTTGAAGATAAACGGTCCGAGCTTCACATCAGAGGTGCCCTTTGCCTTGCAGTGAATTTTTTTGTTGTGAGCACCGCATCGATAATTCGACGGCCTGAAACCATCGGCTCTGACCACATCGGCATCGGAGTGATAGAAAGCCCCGCACAGACCACACACGACAAGACCGCCAAACACATGAGTCTTCTTGCTGACCACCTTGCGCCCATCCTTACCGAGTCCGAAGGTGTTCAGGTCCATCTGATGAGTCACCCTCTCATAGAGCTCTCTGTCAATAAGAGGTGGAAATACATCCTTCACATAGATAACCTCAGACGGATCATTTCTCTTACCTCTGGCAGATTTCCTGTAATTGTAGCGGTAGTCACCGACATTCATAGGATTCCTCAGGAAATCAGCCACGGTCTTGCTGGTCCACTCACCGCCACGCTTAGTCGGGATGTCGTGAGCATTGCAGTAATCACGCACCACACAGGTAGAGTGGCACTCATCATAGAGCCTGTACATCATCCGGGCATATTCTGCCTCAGTATCAGAATGCACCGGGCATTGTTTCTTTGCATCCCAGTCCCAGCCATACGGTACTCTGGCACCGTTCCACTTGCCCTCGAGCGCACGGTTCATCATGATGTCACGCACACGCTCACCTGTGAGCTTGCGCTCAAGCTCAGCAAACACGAGGATAATCTTGAGCACGGCTTCACCAATAGCGCTAGAGGTATCAAACTGCTCATTTAAAGAGATGAATGCCACCTTATGCTCCTTGAAATCATTGTACATAATAGAGAAGTCCACAAGGTTACGTGATATACGGTCAATCTTGTACACTACGACATGAGAAATCATGCCGGATTTGACCTTTTCAATCATTCTCTGATACTCCGGACGGTGAGTGTTCTTGCCGGAGCGCCCAGCATCCTTGAATACTTCAAAATTTTCAGTTTTAAGAAAATGCTTCACATAGTTGGAGCATTCCTGAATCTGAAAAGGGATAGAGTCTCTGTCAGCCTGTTTCCCTGTGGAAACCCTGACATAGATAGCGACAGTTTTAGACATATAAAAAGCCCCTTTCTAAAAAAGAGGGCATGTGATATAATAAGACTTGCTTAGGGAGTTATTATATTGGCCCTCGGGTTGATAGGTAACATCTATATAATCGCTCTGCAGTTGGTAGCTGCAGGGCGGTTGTTTAGTTACAGCACCTTTTACACGGTGCTAAACCAAGAGATTTTGCCTCTTCATTGTAAAATCTTCATAAACGCAAAAAAAGCCTTGGAATAAACCAAGACTAATTTTGCGACCGCACAGCAGTCATTCGCTAATTAGCTATATTTTAGCATATGAATTAGTCTTGTCAAGTATTCATATTAAAAATAAGATTAAAATTTGCGCCGGCGCAAAACTATGAATTTAAAACAGTTTAATTAGTTATATCAGAGGATTTTCCAGAGTAAATTGTAGCTCCGGAGTCTGCATTTACATAATCAACAGATATAACAGGGGATAAATTATTAAATGCATTGTACATTCCTCCATATATGTAAAGCTGGACACTAAGAAATTGCTCCTCAAACGAAAGCTCTGTACTAGCTGTGGTAACAGTAAATTTGGTATAATCGTCATTGGCTTCGACTTTAGTTACATTTGGATAGTCGGTAGAGTTAGGAATTTTATTAAGTTCATCTGCGATAGAATCCTTAAGCGTGTTCAACATTTCCTTGTGTTGAGATTTACTCATGACATATGTAACACTTCCATCTTTGTTCAGTGTGGCAGATTTAAAAGTTCCTTCCTTGGCTTGTTTATTGAGCTCCTTTTGAGTTGTCTGATTTGCATTTTCTTTGCCTTTTACCTGCTCTCTGCGGAGCTTTGCCTCTGTCTGTGTTGCACGGAAGAGATTGGCGGCAAGTTCTTCATGACCCATATAGTCTAATATGTCATCATTCTTGCCTAACTGCTTATGAGCTTTAATATCCTTAGCGGTCATACCACCATAAAGCCCCTTGTAACCACTATTTTGAAATATTGCATAATCAATACCACTTTGCACACCGGCATCCTTGGCAGCGGCTACAAGAAGCTTGTTATGTTCTTTCATTTCTTTGCGGATGGCCAAACGCTTCTGATCCTCGTTGAGATTATAGTAGTTATCAATAAGTTCCTGCTGACGCGTTTTGACAGCAAAGTATGATTGACCAAGTGCGATTACCTTTTTTCGCGGATCTCCATTCTGCACTATAAGATAGCAGGCATAACGGGATAGGGCAATATCGTCAACGGTCTTAAATCCACCGTTAGGCATTGGTGATGTTTTGTTGACGTCAACAAAACATTCAGATACAGTGTTTTCACTGCTTTCACAAGCTGTTTTTGCTTTATCAATTACTTTACAAAAGTTTCTCCATTCTTTGTATTCAAGAGCAATCTGAAGCTCTCTTGCATACCAAAACTCCTGACCATATTCATTTACATGTCTGATTGATTCAAATAATGATTCAGTATAATTTGTTTCCTCATCAGGTGTAAGAGCTTTAGATAAGACTCTTTCAGACAATGCATTTAAACGTTCATCAAATTCCTTTTTATCCATAAGTGCCTCCTTATTTAAATTTTATAATATTCTCTTCAACAGAGTACCTTATGCCTCTTTCAGTACGTCCCCTTTTGTAACATAACCCAGTTCAATAAGTTCATCGGCACGCTCAAGGAGTCGTTGCTTCCCATTGTCGTTCAGAGCATGGTATTTATCGAGGATAGGTTTATCAGCATTTGTTACACCAATCCATGTATTTTCGTTCCAACCCATAAGATAGCCTGGCGAACAGCGGAGAACAGTTGAAAGAGATTCAATCTTATCAATTCCCATATTTTGAATTTCGCCACTTTCATATCTAGAAACAGTCGCTTCAGAAACACCTAGAGCTTTTGCAACATCTTTCAAAGTTAATTGTAATTCTAATCGTCGTTTCTTGATAATGTCCTGTACAGCTATATGTCAACACCACCTTTCATATAATGTTTGTATGCATATAATATAATAAAAATTGCAAAAATGCAAGAAAAACTTACGTAAACGAAAAATAATTGTTGACAACACAAAAAACTGTGTTATTATGAAAATATAAAACTTACGTATACGCAAACGAAAGGAGCTAAAAAACATACGATGATTAATGTCATGGAATTAAAAGCACAATTAAAAAGAACTGGTATGACACAAGCTGATTTGGCTGAAAAAGTAGGTATGAACCCTTCCACATTAAATAGAAAAATCAATAGTATAGAGGGTGAAACACTTACTGTTAAAGAGGCTACAGAAATTGCCAAGAGCCTAGACATACCAAAAGAAAAACTTACGTTTATTTTTTTTGCTAACAAACTTACGTAAACGCAAGTTATGAGCGGAAAGGAGTGTGATATATGGGAAATCAAATTTATAAAGAGATTTCCAAGTTTGCAGAAATGCAAAGAGATGAAATCAAGAGAGAAAAAGCAAAAAAGAAAAGAAAATCGGTATGTATAGATCCGGACTCTGTTATAGGAAAGGAAATAATGTACCAGACCGCATTACTGCATGAAATATTAGACGAGATAAGAGGAGGAAAAACCTCCCCTTAGAAAAGTTAGAAATCTTAAAATGCAAACGCTGAAGAATCGAAAGCATCCTTTAAACGATTGTACTCGATATCTGTCCATTGATGAGAGTGCTCAGTCTTATGATTAGTCAACATTTCAACCATATATACGTCAAAAATGTGAAAAATACTTTCAGCTTCATCACGTTCCAAAATGTTAAAGCATGAATAGTAAAGAGATTCTGCAGCAGCGAATTTTGAAGCCGCAATATTCAGATATGTAATAGCAACAGAATCCTCAACAGAATCATCAAAAATATAATCGTGAGAGTATTGAGCATATAACATAGCTTGTTGCATTAAAGACTTAAATTTTTCTATTAATGATAAATCATTATTACTCATTATAAAGTCCTCCTTTCATAAACTCGGGCGCTGCAACGTCCTGTAAGGAGATTATATGACTTGGGAGAGTAAATTTGCAAGTAGCATTTAAGAAAGGAAAAGACCATGTGGAAAATATTTTTCAACTACAAGGACAAGAGCAGGTGCACTGTACAGGGAAAAGGAACTATCACACCGGAGCTGGCAGTGCTGCAGGGGGAAGGAGAGTGAGAAATGCTAAACATAATTCAAAATGATTTTAAAACTTCAGAAACAACATTTTTGGATGAGGATAAAGTCAATCTAGTTGTAGAAAGTGTAATTGAAACCATAAAAAAAGGACTCCCAGAGGAAGCCCAAACAGTAGAAGCGCTTGAATTTATAACAGATCGGATTAAAGAGAGAGTGAAAGAAAAACGAATCGAGTTATAACTGCTTTTCAACTAAATCCTGTAGAGAGTATGAGATACTGCGAAGTTCCTTGCCATCAGTAGCTGCTCTTACATGTACTAAATCAGCATCTGCTTTTGGATTTATACATACCGTTACACTCTGTTTAAGATGGCATTCGAGGAACGGGGCCTTACGATTGAGGATCGTAAGAATCCGAACGGTGTAGTCCGGCTGATCCGGAAGATTACATCCGCAACTGGAATAATTGCACCATTTATCCAGTCCATGTTCAGTCAGGGCATGATTAATTTTGGAGCATCAGCAATAATGCGTTGGTACACCAACAATACAAGCGTGAGTGAGGACAAGTTTGGAAACAAGATGTTCGGGAAGATTGAACCAAAATTAAGGAAAAATGATGGATTTATGGCTTTTGATGTTGCTATGTTTTGCAAAGATGAGCTGGAAGTCCAGGTGGTATACATTTAGGAGGCAACATGTTTGATTTTTTATTTTTCAACAGGGATAAAGAGATAAAGTCGCTTGCAGAAGTGATTGCAGTTGATCTCGATAAGTTGAATATGTCGAAACTGGCAATCGAAAAAGCAATATCAATGGTCGCAAAAGCAATCGCAAAGTCGGATATCCTGATACAGACGGACAGCAGCCAGAAACGAAACATTGAGTACCGACTGAATGTTCAGCCGAATGACCATGAATGCGGCACGGTATTCTGGACAAAAGTAATCAAATCGCTTCTGACAGCACAGGAAGCTCTGATTATTCCAATGAACAACAAATATTATAGAGCCGCAAGTTGGCAGGTTACGGATAGTGTTCTCTCGGAGAGAACATACAGCAATGTGATGCTGAATTGCGCCGGCGCAAATTATGGACTATACAGAACATTCCAGACAAAGGATGTGATACATCTTAGATACGACAATTCAAAAATCCGATTGTATTTGCAAAGTGTTGTAGATCAGTATGACCGCACATTGGATGCGGTAAATGCGATGATACGCCTTTCGAACCAGCCAAAATACAAATTAAAGATTGACGGAAATATGAATTTTCGAGAGAAAAAAGCGGATGGGACAGATCGTGAAGTTACAAGAGACGAGTATATGGCAAAAATTAAAAGGATATTGGAATCCGATGAACTATCGATTTTGCCAGAGGCTAACGGAATTGCGTTGGAAAGTCTTACTGTCCAGACGAATGCAAAAGCAGAGGAACTGGCAAAGATTGCACTGACAATCAATAACGAGGTAGCAAATGCTTTTGACATTCCAGAAGCAGTATTTAATGGGAATATCACGGAAAAATCCGATGCAACGAATGAATTTATCACATATGCATGCAGCCCTGTGGCGGAAGTAATTAACGATACTTTAACAGCGTATATCGTTGCATTTACAATTGCAGGATACTACACTATGGGAACAACCGGTGTAAGAGTGAATGAGTATGATCAGACAAAGGCTATGGAGAACGCAGATCTCATTATCGCATCATGTTATGCAAACGGCCGTGCTGTTGATGACAATGTTGCAGTTATCTTTGATGTAACTAAGCTGGAGGAGTATGTGCTCCCTGTAACACAGGCTACAATCGTTCAGGCTGGACAGGAATAATAAAAGAGAGGCAGTAATATGGAGAACACAGAACTGACAGCACTGGTATCAGAGATGAGGGCAGAATTCCAGATTCCGCCATATTACGAAGACAGTCAGCTTGCAAATCTTGCAAGAGAGGGTGAATGTACAGTCGGGAGCTTAAATCCCGGCTGCAATATCACAACAGATCTGACATACAGGATGCTGCTTAAAAATTACATGTATTATGCATATCACCATAGAGTCAGTGAGTTTATGGATAATTATTCAAGCGTGATTTTAACATGGCAGATGGAGACGGAGGTGGAAGCGGATGGCAATGCCTGAATATACAGATGGTGTGCTTGAACTTCTTAGGATAGAGGAGGATTGTTCACAAGACTTTCCGGTGGAAAAAGTAAGATCTACCGGGATGCATATCTGGTACAGGGAGCTTTCTGTATTTGATACAACACGAGCTAAGCTGTCGGCAGATGGAATAGAGGTTACAATGAAAATCAGTATTCCACAGTATAAGCAGGTCAACAGCAAGTGTATCTGTGTAATAGATGACGCACAGCATGAGATATACAATGTGGCTCACGTGACCACTAAAGACGGTTTCAAAGAAACAGAACTGACACTTAAGACTCCGGCATATGACAGGGAGGTATATGATGACGAAACAGGAACTCAGTGAGATGTTACATGCCACTGGCTGTCCGGTCAATGAAGGAATATCTGATCTTGATAATGGAAAGAAGTTTCCGAGAATTGATTATTGGGAAATAGCATGGGATGATGTGATGGCATCAGGTGACAACTATGAAGATAAAATCACATGGCAGGTGAGCTTTTATTCTCGCACACCAAGAAATGAAAAGCTGATAATGCTGAGAGATATGATGCGCAAAAAGGGACTACACCCAACTATCCTGCATGAATTTATTACAGACGATAAAATTTGGCATTCGTATTTCTCGCTGGAGACAATGAATGAATGATATTACATTTGAAGATTCCGGAATGGAAGAATTTCAGGATATGCTTGGAAGCTATCTTTCAAAAGTGGACGAAAAAAGCGCTCTGGATGCAATAGAGGAGGGAGCAAAGGAGTTTGTTAACGACCTGCTGCGCTTGCCGAAGCCAAGAAGAAAGGTCACAGCTCCGGGATATACACATCTGGTTGACTCATTTAGCTATAAGCGTGATAAGACAGGAATAGATGTGGGATGGGGCAAGTATTACGGACCGATGCTTGAGCACGGCACGAAAAAAATGAGCGCAAAAGCTCACTTGAAACCATTATTTGAACAGAACAAAGAAAGATACTATAAAAAGATGATAGCAGCATTGGATTTATAGAACAGGAGGCAATTATGGCAATTAAAACTAAAAGACCACCAATGAAGGAGACTGTAGGAGCTCAGTATCTGTGCTTCAATACAATGGATACAGATGGCAGGTGGACATCCACATTTGCGGAAGAGGTGGAGAAGACAGAAGTAGTTAAAAGCGTAAAAGTCACGGAAAATGGAGAACCAACTGATACATACGCGTCAGGAGCAGTGTATGACAGTGATATTACAACAACTTCAACAGATATCGAGGTGGAAATTGTTGCATTTCCGGCTGATACACTTGCAAAATTACGTGGTGACAATGTTGATACTGATGGTCTTATTCTTTCAGGTGGAAACAGACCACGACCATATTTTGCTTATGGTAAGGTGGTCAAATTAAGAAAAGGCGGATATAGATACGACTGGTATCCAAAGTGCAAGCTAAGTGAAAACTCTGATGATATATCAACAGCTGAGGAGAAGGCAAAAGAGCAGACAGATACAATCAAAATCAAAGCATATCCATTCAATGAGGATGGAGACATTGTTGCAAGGGTAGAGAATGCATCTGCACCGGAAGGACTTACAGAGGATAAATTCTTCAGCAAGCCTATCCTGACCAAAGCAGATCTTGCAGCAGTATTGACAGCAACAGCAAAGGAAAATTAACCTATGGACGAGAAAGTCATAACCTTAACCGATGGCACAAAGCTGGAGGTTAAGGTTAATTTTATGACATTATATCTAATCCAGAAACATGGATTAGACAAAGTAATCAATAAAGAGGCACTATCAGAAGATGAGAACATGGAAGCGGCCGCAAAGCTGATTTATATTATTCTTCGGTCTAACGGTCTAAAGGTAGATGAAGACGAAGCACTCATTTTGACACCGATGGATCCAGAGGCCATAAGAGAGCTGTTTGACGAATTCGGCAAAAAGGTTGATAAATATAAAAAAAAAGAAGCCACAAAAAAGAATCAGCCACAGACCAGGAAGAGGAAAAAGAAGAAAAAGAAGAAATCGAAATAAACTGGGCTGAATACATGGTAGCTGCAAGAATGATGGGTATGAGCGAAAATGAATTTTTTAACTCGGATCCCATTTTTTTTAATGAGTGCCTTGAAGTGTGGCAGGAGGTCGAGAAAAAGAAAGTGGGTGTGATATATGGCAGACAGTGAAATGAAAGCTGTAGGGCTTAAATTAAAGGTAGACGGTACCGTAGACTTTAAGAAATCACTGACAGAAGTAAATAATGCTGTAAATGAAAACAGAGCTGCCTTCAAGCTTGCCAAGTCGGAATGGGACAAGAGCACGTCATCAGCGGAGAAACTCAGGGCAACTCAGGAGTATTTACAAAATCAGACAGAAGCCTATACAGCTAAGGTTGACAGGCTCAACGAAATACTTAAAGCACAGGAGAATGCTGAAAAGAGAGACGAAGAGGCAATATCAAAGACAAGGCAGCAGTTGGATAATGCACAGGCTGCCCTAAATCACTACAAAAGTGGTCTAGAGGATGTAAACAAAAAGCTTGAAAGTGGTGCTGCAACATTAGAGGATTACTCCCAAAAGGTACAAAATTTTAGTGATGCGACCGGAAACGTCGGCAGTTCATTAAACAAAAATGTTACTGCACCGATTGCAGCGGCAGGTGCCGGAATAATGGCAGCCTGGGAACAGGTTGATGAAGGCATGGATATTATTGTCGAAAAAACCGGTGCGTCAGGAGATGCTCTTGAGGAAATGCAGACTTCTGCAAGAAACATAGCAAAGAGTATTCCGACAGATTTTGCAACGGCAGGAAGTGCGGTTGGAGAAGTCAATACAAGGTTTCATATGACAGGACAGGAACTGGAAGATTTATCACAACAGTTTGTTGAGTTCGCTTCGCTTAATGATACTGACGTATCATCTTCGATTGATAACACCCAGAAGGTTATGGAGGCATTCAACCTCAAATCCAAGGATGCAGGGGCACTTCTTGATACCATGAATAAAGTGGGACAGGATACAGGTATATCAATGGACACACTTGCATCCTCAATGGTATCTAATGCAGCATCACTAAAGGAACTTGGTATGTCAGCTGCAGATGCCGCAACCTTCCTGGGACAGTGTGAGACGTCAGGTGTTGATACAAGTACGGTGATGGCTGGCCTAAAAAAAGCTCTTGTTAATGCATCCGGAGAAGGCAAATCTATGAAACAGGCTTTGTCAGATTTGCAAAGCACAATGTCAGGCGCAAATAATTCAACAGAAGCATACAATGCTGCTATTGATTTGTTTGGTTCAAAAGCAGGACCGGCACTGGCGCAATTCTGCCAGGAAGGAAAACTGAATTTTGAAGAGCTAGGCAAATCATTGAATGACAATGTTGGAAGTGTCAGTGATACATTTAATGCAACGTTGGACCCGGCAGATCAGTTCAAACTCACATTAAATCAGTTAAAGGATGAAGAAGAACGCTGCACGATGTATACAGCTTCACAAAGTTAGACACGGATTACGGCAAGTGGACGAGCTATCTCTCTAAATGCGTGAAGGTATTCCAAAAGAACAGAGGACTGACACAGGATGCATATGTCGGATTACTCACAACATACAGACTCTTGAAAGGATAAGAAAAAAATGATGAATGATATTATAAGATTTTTTACGGCAACAGCAAGCAACAAAATTATGGAGATAGTAGTAATATGCATAGTGACGGACACTATCTTCGGAGTATTACGAGCAATCAAGGAAAAAAAGTTCAATTCAAACTTTGGAATCAATGGAGCAATCAGAAAGGTCGGTATGTTGATTTCTCTTGTGCTCCTGGCTCTGGTCGACTCAATCATAAGATTGAACCTCATCGGATTCATCCCGGCCGGTGCAAGAACATATCTTCCGGGACAGACAGTCGGAACGATGGAGTTTTTCGCATTACTATATATAGCGTATGAGATTGTAAGCATATTGAAGAATATGTCATTGTGCGGTTTACCAGTCAAAAAGGTGTGGCGCACAGTTAAAAAGGCACTATCAAAGTATACCAATGAGCTGCCGACCGACTCAACAAATTAAATAATTATTATAACATAGGGCATCTGTCAGATTGATGGATGTCCTATTTTTTTATTTTAAAATAACATTATGCGCAAAATACTATTGACATTATGCGCATAATGTGATATTATAATCATGTAAGGAGGTAAGACAAGTGAGTAAGAAAAAGAAACGACAAAAGAAAAAAGGCAAGAATGAAGCCCTTCAAAACATCATTCTTGCCACAGCAATTATAAATCTGATAATAAGCGTTTTACAATTGCTAAACTTAATACTCAACAAGTAACCAACAAACAGTTGAGTAAAAGGGGAGCGGAAAGCTCCCCACACTCTCAACTTACTACGAAAATACGAAAAAGTCAATGGAGGTAGTAAAATGGAAACATTATTTTTAGTTAGTCAGATAATATTCGACATCTTAGTTATAATATACATCG
>ERZ894199.907-NODE-907-length-11690-cov-18.100902_pt1 | contig 11690 bp, 9 predicted proteins | sample MGYA00380285_ERZ894199 | MGnify/ENA primary metagenome ERZ894199 (study PRJEB32331, sample SAMN06328447) | human gut metagenome | biome: human gut microbiome; feature: stool | host: Homo sapiens | collected 2012-01-17 ... | reverse complement strand
ATCCAGGCTGGAGCCGACTCCGTATACTTCGGAATCGGCAAGTTGAACATGCGTTCCCATTCAGCCAATCATTTTACCATCGACGATTTGCGAGAGATTGCTGCCACCTGCAATGAGCATGGCATCAAGACCTATCTCACCGTCAATACAGTCATCTACGACAACGACATCCCAACGATGAAGGAAATTATCGATGCTGCCAAGGAGGCGGGCATCTCTGCCGTCATCGCCAGCGATGTGGCTGTGATGAATTATTGCAATGAAGTGGGCGAGGAGGTTCATTTATCTACACAGTTAAATATCTCAAACACAGAGGCTTTGAAGTTTTATGCACGCTTTGCTGATGTTTCCGTACTGGCACGTGAATTGAACATGGACCAGGTGAAGCACATCCATGGGCAGATAGAACAGCAGAACATCTGTGGACCTATGGGCAAGCAGATCCGCATCGAAATGTTCTGTCATGGTGCTCTGTGCATGGCTGTATCGGGCAAGTGCTACATGAGCCTCGCCAATGCCAACCGCTCTGCCAACCGTGGCGAGTGTGTGCAGATCTGTCGCCGCAGCTATACCGTTACGGATAATGAGACCGGTAACCAGCTCGAAATCGACAACAAGTATGTAATGAGTCCGAAGGACTTGAAGACCATCCGCTTCATCGACCGCATGATGGATGCCGGTGTGCGCGTCTTCAAGATTGAAGGCCGTGCCCGTGGACCAGAATACGTATATACCGTCGTAAAGTGCTATAAGGAGGCGATAGCTGCCGTGCTCGACGGAACCTTTACCGAGGAGAAGAAGGATGAGTGGGATGAGAAACTCGCCACCGTCTTCAACCGTGGTTTCTGGGATGGTTATTACCAGGGGCAGACTCTCGGTGAATGGAACAAGCATTACGGTTCCGTAGCTACCGAGAAGAAGGTGCTCGTGGGCAAGGTGATGAAATATTTCTCTAAGTTGGGTGTGGCAGAAGTAGCCGTAGAGGCATCTACCTTCGACAAGGGCGAGAAACTGCTGATTACGGGTAACACCACCGGTGTGATGTATCTCCATGCCGATGAAATCCGCTACGACCTGAAACCGGTAGAAACAGCGCAGCAGGGCTGGAGAGTTTCCATCCCTGTACCAGATAAGGTACGCCCTAACGACAAGCTCTATAAGTTGATTACAGTAAACGAAATTAAAGAAATAAAATAATGGCAACAATTAATGAATTGCAGGATGAAGTAGTAGAGGAGTTTCAGGATTTCACCGACTGGATGGACAAGTATCAGATGCTCATTGACTTGGGCAACGAGTTGGCTCCTCTCGATGAGAAATACAAGAACGAGCAGAACCTTATCGACGGCTGTCAGAGCCGCGTATGGTTGCAATGCGATTATGTAGATGGCAAGCTCGTATTCACTGCCGATAGCGATGCGCTCATCGTAAAGGGTATCATCGCTCTCCTCATCCGTGTGTTGAGCGGTCATACCCCAACCGAGATTATGGATGCCGACCTCTATTTCGTAGAGAAAATTGGTCTGAAAGACCATTTGAGTCCAACCCGCAGCAATGGTCTTCTGGCGATGATCAAGCAGATTCGCATGTACGCCCTTGCCTACAAGACCAAAGAGGCAGAGGCTTAACCGCCTCTGATTATATTATATATAATAAGGTATATTATAATGCGCAAATTAAGAACGATAGAGATGAACCGCCTCACCCTGGAGGAATTCAAGGAAGCCGAGAAGCTGCCCCTGATAGTGGTCCTGGATGATGTGCGTTCATTATATAATGTAGGAAGTGTTTTCCGTTCCTGCGATGCCTTCCGTGTAGAGGCGGTGTATCTCTGCGGAATCACCGCCACCCCTCCCAATGTCGAGATTCATAAGACGGCATTGGGTGGCGAAGACAGCGTGGATTGGGAATATTTCAGGACTACCGAAGAGGCGGTAGAGAAGTTGAAGCAGAAAGGCTACTTTGTATATAGCATCGAGCAGGTAGAAGGCTCCACCAAGCTCCAGAACCTGCCTGAGGCTCACCCTTCCCTCTCCAAAGGCTACGCCGTGATTTTCGGTAACGAGGTGAAGGGAGTCAAGCAGAACATCGTGGATATGAGCGATGGCTGTCTGGAGATCCCCCAGTTCGGTACCAAGCATTCCCTGAATGTCAGCGTCACCGCCGGTATTGTAGTCTGGGAGTTTGCCAAACTCCTGAAACTATAAGTTGAGTTCGTGCCAAACTTGCGTTTTTTGCCAAGTTTGGCACGAACTCATTTGGTAATACAATGTGTAAAAATCCCCCAATGAGGGATAAAAATGATTAAATTCATCCCTCATTGAGGGAACTTTTCAAAAGAATTCGTCCCTCATTGAGGGATTATTTGTATCTTTGCTGCAGTTTTAAACGATATTCATCTAAAAGAGCAAGATATGATAGACAATAAACTTTATGAATACATGGCGGAGTTATTGAAACGTACTCCGCTTGATTTCATCAGATATAAATATGATGAAATCAACTGGAATGGACGATTAGTAGGTATCGTTGGTCCGCGAGGTGTTGGAAAATCCACCATGATACTTCAGCGCATCAAGCTGTCTAATGAAGGCCATCACCTGTATGTGTCTGCCGACAACATCTATTTTTCAAATCATTCCCTGGTTGACTTTGCTGACGAGTTTATCAAGGAGGGTGGTACACATCTTTATATAGATGAAATTCACAAGTATGCCGGATGGAGCAGAGAACTGAAGCAAATTTACGACATGCACCCATCCCTGAACCTTATCTTCACCGGTTCATCGGTATTGGACATCAAAAAGGGCGAAGCTGATCTGAGTCGTCGGGCGCTGATGTATATGATGCAAGGCTTGTCGTTCAGGGAATACCTGCAACTTTTTGAAGGCATCAAGACCAGAGTTTTCAGTCTCGACGAAATACTCAATCACCAGGTAGAGATTCCGGGTTTGGACCATCCATTGCCTGTTTTCAGAGCGTACCTCGACCATGGCTATTACCCATTTGCCATAGAGGGAGATTTTACGCAAAGAATGCTGCAGGTGATAGACCAGACGGTAGAAGTTGACATTCCGCAATATGCTGATATGAAAGCTTCAACAGCACGCAAACTGAAGCGTATGCTCGTCATTCTTTCCGGGTTGGCTCCCTACAAGCCAAGCGTAGAGAACCTCGCCACAGAAATCGGGGTAAGCAAGAACAACGTGCCTGATTATCTCGTCTATCTGGAGCGTGCAGGAATGATAGGTCTGCTCAGAGATGATACTTCGGGAATGCGCAATCTGGGAAAGGTGGAAAAAGTTTATGTAGATAACCCAAGTCTGATGTCAGTACTCACCTCTAATCCCAACATTGGAAACATAAGGGAAACTTTCTTCTACAATCAGATGAGAGAAAAACAAGATGTTACTTCCTCCAGGGTTTCCGACTTTACCATTGGTGATTATACCTTTGAGATTGGCGGAAGGAAGAAAGGTAAAAAGCAGATAGAGGATGTAAAAAACGGACGTATCGTAAAAGACGATATAGAGGCGGGGCATGGAATCATCATCCCTCTCTGGTACTTCGGCATGAATTATTAGAGTCGTGAACTTGCGAAACTTCAGAATAAAGAAACTTTACACCCCTGGCTTTCGGAAAGAGAATTTCGAGAAGCTGGAAGACTGGTGCGCCGGCGGGGGATACCATATTGAATCATGGTTATCCTGTCGCACTCGCTGGATATTTCCAAGAACGAGTTGGCACGCCACTTCACTTCATTCCTAGACTCCACTTTCCGCCTCTGGCTTGCCGAGGTACGTTTTGCAGCTTCTCTGCCCGCACCTATCTGTACCGCATTTTCAAGTTAAAAGAAGGTTGTACTCCTACCGAATGACGGGAGAAAATGGCTGAAAATGTAGCCGCAGAGGATAAAAAGCAGGATTAACCATTTTTCGATAAATACCAGGAAAACGCATCGCGAAATGAAAAAATACGTTAAAAAGGGTGTCGCATTCATAGGAATGCGACACCTTTTTCTTAGGAATGCGACACCTAAACAGAGGAATGCGACACCTTTTTTGAAAAAAAAACACTATATTTGCACCATGAAAAATATAATAGAAGCTTTCATGAAAGAGGAACAGGCTATTTTCATTGTGGCATTGTGTCTTCTGCTGTTCGCCATAGTCATGGGCTATGCCATGGTTCAAGACTACAGGATATATCTTGATGAAAACTACAAGGCTCGCTACAGCTTCTGTGATTTCATCAAGAGAGAAAGATTCTATATCTATCTGTTTCTCGGACAGACTTTCGTCATCATCCTGGGATTTACAGTATATCTGATGGCAATGAGAGAAAATATGTAAGAAAGTATAATAATAATAATTTACAGATATGAATAACAAAAAACAAAGAAACAGGCTATTCACGATGCTGCTGCTCGTGATGGCTATCCTCATGCCTTATGGGGGGGCATGGGCACAAACAACGAAGCGGCCTGCCAGTGGTGATGGCACAGTAAACAAACCTTTTCTGATATCCACAGCTGCCGAACTTGCCTGGTTCCGCGACCATGTGAATGAGAATTATGACAACGTTAAATCTTCAGCCAAGCTGACTGCTGATATCGACTTGTCTGACTTCTGCCATGCGGCGGACGACTCTAAAATAGAAAAGAGCTGGGTGCCTATCGGCAATAGTACTAATAAGTACCAAGGTACTTTCGACGGAAATAACAAGACCATCACCAACCTTTATATCAATGCAAGCCAAAATTATATGGGGCTTTTCGGTTGTACCTATGAAGGTACAATCAAGAACCTAACCTTTGAGTATGCGAATGTGACAAAAACGAACAATTACGCAGGAGTTTTGGTTGGTAAGGCATTTGGGGGAAGCACCCTTCAAAATATCAAAATATCAAATACTTGCCAGATAAAAGGAGGTAATTATACTGGCGGTATTGCAGGTGAACTTGATGGTAACGCCTACAACTGTGTGAACTGCGCCACGGTACAAGGAATACAAAATATCGGCGGTCTTTGCGGCAACTACGACTCAAGTAAATCCATAACCGCCTGTGCCAACTATGGAAAGGTAACGGCATCAAGTCAGTGGGTAGGTGGCTTGGTTGGCTATTTCGGCAGTGGAACGATCCAAGACTGCGCCAACTATGGAGATGTAAAAGGAACAGAGCGTGTTGCTGGCATGGCAGGTTATGTATACGAAGGCAAGATACAGAACGTGTTCAGCTATGGCAATGTTTCTGCCACGAATAGCACGCAATATATAGGCATGGCTTTTGGCTTTTCTAGCTCTGGGGCCACTGAAGGCATGGTGGCATACTATAGTGGCGCAAAGCTGACTGTAAACGGCCAAGAGAAAGATGTTAAAGCCTTCGGAAGCGGCACGCCTTCAGAAGATAACGCAACAGGATTTACAGAAGCTCAGCTGAAAAGCGGTGTTGTTGCCTATCAGCTTCAGCAAAACGCTTCGAGCGAAGCAAAATGGGGACAAAATCTGGCTAATGATGGAGACATCTATCCTGTCATTGGTTCGGAGCATACAGTTTATGCAGATAATTCACTTGTAAATTGCAAGACGAACGAGAAAATCTCAGGTAGTTTCACCAACAATCCTTCCAGTTCCGCAATCAGGTATCAACACGGAACGACAATTCACCACGCTGCAGCAAACGCTACTTGCACAGAGGCGGCAACCAAGGAATATTGGCAATGCCAAGACTGCCAAAGGATATATTCCGACTGCCAATTGACAGTGGAATTGACTGATGTAACGGACGCAGAGCATCCTGCCCTTGGACACAACTACAATGAGGATGGCTATTGCGACCGTTGCAAGCATTATGTGGCTGTGAAGCCTTCAGAGGAAAATGGGGTGTACCTGATAGCCAAACCTTACCACTTGGCTTGGTTTCGCGACTATGTGAACGGAACTATTGTGGACGAAAGCGAAGTAGCTGGAACTACTCACCCTTCAGCATCTGCCATGTTGACTGCGGATATCGATCTAAAGAACTACTGCCATGCGGCTGAAGACGGCAAGGAACTCCTGAGCTGGATTCCGATAGGCAATTACTATAATCGTTGGAAGGGAAATATGAACGGTCAGGGACACACCATCTCCAACCTCTATATCAAGACAGCACAAAAATTTGTGGGATTTTTCGGCTATACTGAACGTGCGACTATCCAAGACCTTATCTTTGACTATGCCAAGGTGGAGAATGTGAACACGACAAACACGAAGACAGATTACACCGGTATCTTGGCAGGATATGCAGACGGGGATTCTCCACGACATATAAGGGGCATTAAAACCGCAAACAATTGTACTGTAATAGGACAAGAAGATACTGGCGGTATTGTTGGAGGGGCCAGAATAAATCTCGAAAACTGCGAGAATCACTCCAGCGTGAAGGGTACGAGCGATGTAGGCGGAATTGCTGGTAGTAGCACTGAAATAATCATTAAGCGCTGCACCAATTATGGAACCGTTGAAAACAATAATAGCTATATTGGTGGAATAATAGGTTATGCTTGGTACACAAGTATCGAAGATTGCGCCAACTATGGCAAGATAACAAGCACAGGTTGGAAAGCCGGTGGCATAGCAGGACAAACGTTTGGTAACAGCAGAATCCAGAATGTGTTCAGTTATGGAGATGTGACGAATACAAAAGACAATCCAGGAATCATTATAGGTTATGTAAACGGTACACTAACCGCAAAGGGCATTGTAGCTTACAACAAGGAGGCATTGCTGAATAACTCATTTGTGGACATCAATAATATAGTTGGTACTGGAACTCTGACTTTCGACGACGGAAAGGTAGAAGCTGACGTGGTCAAGGCTTTCACCAAACAGCAGATAGAGAGCGGTGAGGTGGCTTATTTGCTTGCCGAAGGCAAAGTATTAGGCGAGCAGGTATGGGGACAGCAGTTAGGAAAGGACCAATATCCCGTTCCCGGCTCTGACTATAAGGTAATCAGGGCTGCACAGGGCGACAAGGATGCAAATGACAACAATACATATTGGGCAACATTCAGCAATCCGACAAACGATGTAACCCTTTCTGTTCCTTCAGACAGATCGCTTAATGTCTACAACGCAACGGTAAGCGGTGGCAAGCTGACATTGACACAACGCAACGACAACCAAGTGGCAAAGGAAGAGGGTGTGCTACTGAAGACTAACGGAGAGTATGTCAATGCAAAGGCAAACGAGACAAATGACTTGACAAAAGTTTCCTCTGATGTCAACCACCTTGTGGCTACACCAGCTGAAGCTCAGATTGTAACAGCAGCTGGTTGTAAACTCTATCGTCTCACATATAATAAAGCAGAAAAAAAAGAAGGTCTCGGCTTCTACCTCGGTGTGGACGACGGAACAAGCCTCAAAGCGACTCCTGGAAAGGCTTATCTGAAAGTATCTGAAGATGAAGCAAAAGACCCATCATCGGCAGCACTCGCTCGCAGCTTTGTATTCGGCAGCGGCAACGAGACAACAGGCATAGAGGGAATCACCATTATGGGTACTGACGTGCAGCGTCATGGCACTATTGAAGGAATCTTCGACCTCCAAGGTAGAAAGATAAGCAATCCGACAAAGGGCATATACATAAAGAACAACAAGAAAGTAGTAATCAAATAAAAATAGCACAATATGAAGAAAGAATATATAAAACCAGAAATGCAGGTGCATGAGATAAAAGCCCAACAGTTGCTGGCAGGGTCAGAAACTCCTGGTTTCAATAAAGGACAAAGTCCAGAGGATGGAAATGAAGATATGTGGTAAAGTCCTAAGCTGACAGGAATACCAATTATCTGAAAAAATAATTATCAACCCATACTTCGCGGTTGTTCCAAGGGTCTATACACCTCGACAAAAGGGTGTATAGACCCTTTTTTTGCAATATACACCGTTGGGTGGATAATATGGTTGTTCATATCATCTATGCTTTTTTCGTTCCTGCTTGAGGCGGATTGCAAATTGTAAGCCCATTATAATCAATCATTATTTGCTTGAATCTTACAAAAACAAGTAAGTCGGTAAAAGCTATGGATGGCGGTCTGCTTACCGCACTTTTTAGGGGGTGATGTGTAATATAATAACAGCTTTTCATCAAGGTGCTAAATAAACATAAAATTCACTGCGTTTATGCAGAATTGTGATGTAATATAATTATCTTTGTAATTAAATATGCATCTGCATATGGCAGGATTATCAGTTGATAGTACCGAAAGAGAAATTACAGAAAGTCCTTGCTGACGAGATAAAGGCGTTTAGTGAGGAAAAGAGAAACAATTAGAGAAACAAACAATATGGACTATAAAGTACAGAAAGATTCACTGAACAATGATATGGCTTCACTTGTAAATGATGTTTGCAATATCATTGAAACAGGCAGAAAGGAAGCCTACATTGCGGCAGGAAAGTCTGCTGTAATCACATATTGGAATATCGGTCGCCGTATTGTGAAAGAGGAACAGCAGGGTAAAGAGCGTGCCGAATATGGAGCAGAAGTCATCAAGAACCTCGCTCAGAAAATCATACCTCGATATGGTGCGAGCTATAATAAACGCAATTTGGACTATTACAAGCGTTTCTATCTCCTTTTCCCTGACATACAGATTGTGAACACATGTGTTCACAATCTTAGTTGGTCACATATACGCCGCATACTTTCTGTTTCAGACCCCAATGCCAGGCTTTGGTATTTGAAAACCGCAGATAAAGACATGTGGAGTTTTCGTGCGCTTGATCGTAACATATCCACACAATACTATGAGCGTAGATTAGCTGCGCAACGTGAGAAATCGGCACTGCCGGTAGATATGGAAAACTCAACCGACCCATTGGAATATATCAAAAATCCAATGATGGCAGAGTTCATGGGGTTTCATCGTGATGCTGATTATAACGAAAGCGATTTTGAAAAAGCTTTAATTGACAACCTTGAAAAGTTCATCATGGAACTTGGACGAGGCTTTGCCTTTGTTGAGCGTCAACAGCACATAGTTACTGATACGGACGATTTTTATATTGATTTGGTATTCTACAACTATCGCATGAAGCGTTTTGTCATCTTTGAGCTAAAGACACATAAACTCACACACCAAGATATAGGTCAACTTGATATGTATGTACGAATGTATGACGACCTTATCAAAGGTGCTGATGACGCTCCTACTATTGGAGTGCTGCTTTGCACAGATACCGACAATACGATAGCACGTTATTCTGTACTTCACGACAACAATCAGTTGTTTGCAGCCAAGTATATGACTTATATGCCAACAGAAGAAGAACTGCGCAATGAAATTGAACAACAAAAACGTTTCTTTATGGAGCAGCATGGTTCTCGTAATTTATAAGAACTCAAGCTTTGCAAGTTTAGCCCCACACGCCCTGTAAGGGGCGTGCTGCTTCTGGGAGCTTTTGGGCCTTCAGGGCGTGTAGGGCAAAACTTGCGAAACTTGAATAATTCTATATTATTCGTGTTCAATGCTACCCCCCAACTTAGCTTCCCATTCCTCTATCGTCGGCATAGTTCCTTCCAATTTTTCAGGATAGAATTTTTCTAGATCGTACTCAGAAATAGCTATGGGTTGGCTGCTTGATTCCAGGGCATATTGTGCCTGGATACGGTCTTTCTCCTTGCAAATAAGTAAACCTATAGTAGGATTGTCACGCCCCTCTTTGCGAAGAAGGTGGTTACAAGCTACTACATAACCACCAAGTTGCCCGACATCAGCAAAGGTGAATGAACCTATCTTGACTTCCAGAACTATGTAGCATGACAAGTTCAAATTATAAAAGAGCAAGTCGATAAAGTTCTCTTTCTCTCCAATCTGCAAGCGATATTCCTTGCCTACGTAGGCAAAACCTGTACCAAGTTCTGTTAGGAATTTGGTGATATTGTTGAGCAAAGCATCTTTAAGAATGCGCTCATTATATGGCTTGGTGATTCCAGTGAAAGCAAAGTTGTATGGGTCTCTTGTGATTTCTTGTGCCAAATCGCTGCCGACCTCAGGTAATGTGCGGGTAAAATTGCTCAAAGCTTTCCCTTGTCGTTCATACAGAGACGAATCAATGTAATTGTGAAGGACATTCCTGCTCCAGCCGTTTACTACAGTTTGGTGTATATAGAACAAAGCCTTCTGTGGCTCTGTTAGGAATTTGTCAATCAACAGCATGTGATGCCCCCAAGGAGTTGAGAAAATATTTTTTTCCACTTGGTCAGCAACTTGCTGACCAATTTTCGTGGTGTTATTTCATCTCCGTATCAACGCTTAGTTTGCACAAATTACTCATTGCATAGAGTGGAATTACATCTACATGGCGAATGGCATCCTGGGATTCTTTATCAACATACTCAAACTCTCCGAAATTCTCTAGGGATGTACGAACAGCATGATGAAGAGCCTTCTTTCTCATGAATAGCCATAAGCTTTGCATGCTACCCCTGGTAGTGGCTTTCACTTCTATCGGTAAAACCATACCATCCTTGGCTTCCAGAAAATCAATCTCAGCATTGGTCCCTCTTGACAAATTCTGCCAATAATACATTTCTGCCTTCTGGAAACAGTCGTGGTTCTTGACGAGTTCTAAACCGGCAAACATTTCTGATGCAGCACCTTTATTGACGAAATCAACATCCGAAGCTAAAAGTACATTGGCAGCAGGAGTACCCAACATGGTTTGCATCAGTCCCAAATCCAAAAAAAGATATTTCCTGTATCTGTCATTCTCTTCAGCTCCAAGTGGAACGCCATTTCCATCACTATGGGTCACCGGCTTTATGAGTCCTGCCAAGGTCAATAAATGAAGTGCGTCTTTGATGACCGAAGAATGAACATCATCGGCCACCTGCCTATAGACAAACTTACTGCCAGCCTGCAAAGCTACGGAACGCAAAACCTTTCTCAATAAAGCCGGAGATACACGCGACTTGTACTTGGCAAAATCATCCTGATAGGTATCCAGAATATCATTATGGACATGAGCGCATTCTATATAACTGTTAGTCTCTATCCATTCTGTAACAGCGGCAGGCATACCACCCACCAGATAGAAAGTCTTCAACTGGTCCACCAGTTTATTATGAACGGCCTCTGGAAGCGGAGATGAGGGTGAAGCCTGCTGCTTGTAACTCACCGTGGTATCCAGTCCCTGTGCCATGAGAAATTCATCAAAGGAAAATGGATACATATAGAGTGAGCGTATTCTACCCACTCCAAAGGAAGGCAGTTCTTCTAAGGTGAATTCCAACAAAGAGCCAGCAGCGATGACATGCAGTTCCGGATAATCTTCTTTGAAATAACGGAGCGACATGATTGCTTCCTGGCTCACTTGTATCTCGTCTATGAAGAGCAGTGTTTCACCAGGTATCACTGGGATGCCGGTAGTGGCACTTATGCTTTCACACGTTCTATGCACGTCAATATCCTTTGAAAAGAGTCCTCTTATGGATGGCTGGCTCTCCAGATTGATCTCTACAAAGTACTTGAATTCTTTACCAAAGTGGCGCACAGCAGAAGATTTTCCTACTTGTCTGGCTCCACGTATCAGCAGCGGTTTTCTTCTTTGAGAAGCCTTCCACTCCAGGAGTTTTTTATCTATGTTTCGTTTGTAATATGCCATTTTTCTTAATTTATTGATTTTCAGTGCAAAGATACAAC